>Ga0247760_1000767_pt1 | contig 33619 bp, 24 predicted proteins | sample UWRJL171409R4_FD_179936 | JGI IMG/M metagenome (GOLD analysis project Ga0247760, IMG submission 179936) | Plant litter microbial communities from Arlington Agricultural Research Station in Wisconsin, United States - UWRJ-L171-409R-4 | ecosystem: Environmental > Terrestrial > Plant litter >... | reverse complement strand
AAATTGGTGAACTGTAGCGTTGCCTTGTAGTTGCCCTTGCCCAAGGCCGCCGCGTTCGCTTGATCGATGGCGACCGTCACCTGGGCTTGCTGCCCGAGCGCGAGCTGTCCGCTGGCATTGCCGATCGAGAGCCAAGGCGCCGCGGCGAGCGGGGCGACCGAATAAGAAATGGTCGGCGCGGGCCCGAGGTTTTTCAGCGTGTAGCTGACGCTCTCGGGAGCGAAGGGGCCACCGACCGGGCCGCTCGCGCCGAGCGTGCTCGCGGGAGTCACCGAGAGGCCGGTCAGCAGGGGCGGGCAGCTCATCCCGTGAGCCGCGAAGCCGGCGCAGATCTCGCTGTAGTGCGGCGAGCCGTTGTCGAGATTCGCGTCGTCGTCGTCGAGCGTGAGCAGGTCGACGGCGATGCTCGAACTGATGCCCGTTCCGATGTGCAGCGGTACGGAGCTCAAGACGAGCGAGTTGAGCAGATCGACGTACGTCTCCGGTTGAGTGATGGCCAGCGCCTTCCGAATGCTCCAGATGGTGCCGGACAGAAGGTTTCCGCAAGCATGGACTTCGGAGCCGCAACTCGAGCAGGCGGAGGCCGAGTACTGACAGGTGTTTTCGGCGGTGCGCAGAGGCGTCGTGCACTGGTTCAAGTAAAACCCGTAGCCGAGCCCAGGATCGCCCGCCAAGAGCGCCGCCACCACGTCGCCCATGCCTTCGCCGTAGGCGCCCTGGCCGCTGCCGCCCACGTTCACGATGTGATGCCCATATTCGTGATAGGCGACGCTGGCAAAAGAGGTATTGCCGTAGCTGGTCGAGCCGACACAGAAGTTGATCGAGCTGCCGTCGTACCAGGCGTTGCCCGGGCAATACAGGTCACTTCGGTTCACGTTGACCGGGAAGTTCAGCTGCGTGGAGATCACCGGGTAATTCGGCACGTACTTGAGCAGAAAATCTCGAACCTGGTTGGCGTTCAAGTAGCCGTTGGCTTGTGCGCGCAGCAGATCGCTCGCGTTGTCCGCGTTGTGCACGAAGCTCGCGGGGCCGGGCGGCGTGACCGTCGTGAGCAGCTGCTCGGTGGTGCCCGCCACGTTCACGACGTCGAAATACTGGCCGCCAGTAGGTGAGGTGAGGGCGAGCGGCGTGTTGCCCGAGTTGCCGAGCACGAAATTGCCGGCCAAATTGCTGAATGCCGACGCGCTGCCGCTGGTGATTTCGGCGTACGGAAAGCCGGTGGCAACTTCGTCCGCGCAGTCCATGGATTTGTGTCCCTGGGTGGCGAGGGCCTTGACCGTGCCTGTCACGTCTTCGAACACGACGACGTTCTCCGCGTGCAGCACATCCCCCGTGCTGGCGTCGGCTACGAGCCGCCAAGTCTCGCGCGGACTGCTGGTTTCCGCAGTGTATTCGAGCGCGAGGCGGGGCTTTGCCGTTTGCCCCTCTGCGCCTGCGAAGATCACGGGAGTGGTCGAGGACAGCCGAGCAATGCTCTTCGGTGCAGGCAAAAGCCGGCCGCTCGAGTCCGTCAGGCCGCGGATGGCTTTGAGTGATTTGTCCGGATCGGCAGCCGCGCTTTTCGCGGTGGTGGGCGGCGCCGTGAACGTCGAGAGATCGTGCACGAACGACGAGGCCCAAACGACGGGATTGTTGCCCTGGTTCTTCACCAGCGTGAGCAGCCCAGAACGGAACACGGGGAGGCCGCCTTTGGCCTGGCCATAGCGGTAGAGCCAAAATTTGTATTGGCCAGTCTTGCGGTCGTACATCAGCCCGAGTGGCTTGGGGGCTGCTGCCGCGGTCGAGCTCGCGGTCGAATTCGAGTTCTGCGCGAGATCTTGCGGGACGAGTTCGGATACCGGGATGCCGAGCGACGCCGCGTGAGCCGTGCGGAAACGTTCCGCGGAGTCGATGGTGGTCGACCCGGTGGCCAACGCCGCGCCGTACAAGCGGGTGGGGTGACCGATCGCGGTATCGACCTTTGCGCTAGGGAATGCGCCTTGCAATGCCTGCTGCGCGCCCTTTGACTGGACGTGGCTAGCACTCGGCCCCTCCTGACGCCGCTCACTACAGGCTGCCAGTTGTGCACTAACCCCCAACACACTGATGCCAATCAGTGTCCACGAACGCAATTTGCCCATCCCGCACTCCTCCAATTGAACGAAGATTTTCCCGCCACGGGCCGCCTTTGACAGTGACCTGATCCCTGCTCACCCCGAATTTTCAGGTTGATCAGCCCGCGCAGGCCTCAGGCCCCAGTGTCCTCCATTAGGCTTCAGTGACGATTTCGTCAACCAAAAATCGTCAGCCAAAAACGAAATGACCACCTCCTCTGGGCTCGTGTTGGTTCATGTCTTTTCCCAGCGAATACGGCCCGCGGTGAATACGGTCTAGGGCCAATGATTATTCAAAGATGCGGTGAACGGTCGTGTTTGGCATTCGCCATTCGCGCGCTGGCGGACGAGCATGCGGGCGGCGCGCGCGCCGTGCTAGAGCGACGGACCGGTTTTCAAATGAGCAGCCCCAAGGACGACACGAGCTCCGGCGCCAAGGACCCACTCCACGGCGTCACGCTAGAGATGATCGTGACGGCGTTGGTCGAGCGCTACGGCTGGGAGGAGCTCGGGCAGCTGATCGACATTCGCTGCTTTCAGCTCGATCCGAGCGTGTCATCGAGCTTGAAGTTTCTCCGTCGCACTCCTTGGGCCAGAAAAAAAGTCGAGAATTTGTACGTGTACGGCCCTTCGACTCGCTAGCGTGAGTAAGCTAGGCGATTCGTCGATCGCGTGACGAAAGACGCAACCGGGTGACACCCGCGCAAAACCTGTGCGGCCTGGCGCCGGAGACGGCGTTTTTGCTTTCCATGACGGGCAGGACTGGGCATTTGACGAGTCATGCTCAGTCGTCGTGCGTTTCAGATGCTCGCCCCGGCTACTTTGCTCGAGTTGTGCTTGCCCGCGGTGGCACACGCGCTGCCTTCCCGAGAGCTCTTCACGCTCGCCCGCAACACCAACGCGAACGTCGTCAAGTATGCCATTCGTACGGGCAAGGATGGTTTGCTCGCTGTCGCCGAGCCGATCGAAGCGTACTGGCTGATGCTCGCAGAAAATGGCCGGCGTGAAGAGTTGACCTGGACGGAACGCCAGTTCGCGTACGGATTCTCCGTGTCCAATTCCAGTGCCCGCGGCTGCGTCCTGCATCTCGCTGCGTGCGCCGAGCGCGCGCTGCGCGTGTGCTTCGTCGACGGAGCTTACCGCGCACAATTGCCGATCGCGAAGCAGCCCGCCACCCTGCGGCGCATCTTCGTTTGCACCGAGCAGCACGCGCTCTTGCCGGGCGTGCGCTACGTCGAGATCTCTGGAACCAACGCCGGTGGTAAGACAGTGACCGAGCGCATCTCGCCGCGTCCAATGCGGCGCTTTTGATCGTCTTGGTCGAGCGTATGCACGACGGGCAAGACGGCGCGATACGTGTGACGCGCATCGTCTCTGAAGTGTTGCGCACAGTCTCCAATCACGCGCGCACGCTCGACGTATGAACTTCGCACAGAGCTTGGTACGCGCGCGAGTGCGCGTCGGCGCAAAATGGAAGGGAATCGAGCAATGCGAAGGTTTTCAACGTCGTTCACGCTGTCAGTCCTGCTAACGAGCGTCGCTCTTGCTGGGTGCTCGGCGCACTCGGAAGAGCCACAAGAGCCTTGTCTTCCGAGCGGTGGCGCGGGCGCTGGTGGCCTGCCAGCCACGGCCGGCGCCAGTGCCGGCGGTTCGCCGAGCACGGCCGGTGCAAGCTTCGGCGGTGCGACAGGTGCTGGCGGCGCGGCAGGGGCTGGCGCTGCGGCAGGGGCTGGCGCTGGGACCGGAATGGGGCAAGTGGATGGTGGCAGCAAACCCAACGCGGCGCTGCTCGACGTCTTCGGCATCCCCAAGAACGCACCGGCCGGCTTGGTTGGGCGCGCGGTGTTGCCGGCGGCCACGTTCGTCGAGGGGCCGAGCTCCGGAGCGCTCGCGGGCGGCAACTTTTCGTCTCAGCCAGTGCAGGGCTTTTCATGCTTGGTCGACGTGAAAGACGGCTCGTTCTGGGCGATGCCCGACAACGGCTACGGCTCGCTCGAAAACTCGGCTGATTTTCGGCTACGCATCTATCGCATTCGGCCCGAGCTGAAGACGCAAGCCGGCGGTGGCGGCAGCGTATCGGTCGAGAGTTACCTCGAACTACGCGACCCCGATCGCAAGATCAAGTTCACGATCGTCAATCAGTTCACGAATGAGCGCGTCCTCACCGGCGCGGACTTCGATCTCGAATCCTTGCGCATCGCAGCCGACGGCACGCTCTGGATCGGCGACGAATTTGGGCCATTTTTGCTGCATTTCGACCCCTCGGGCAAGCTGCTCGACGCGCCCATCGCGCTGCCCGATCCGGACCTGCCCGAGCAGGAGGTCCGCTCGCCACAGAACCCCTGGTTGGAGGAGGGCTCGGCCGTGCGCATCATGAACGCGTTTCGCGCGCGCGGCGCCGCCTACGGCAACGCCAAGCCACCCGTGTTCTCGCCCTGGCACGTGCATCTCGTGGATGCGGACGACAGCGGCAACCGCGGCTTCAACACGCAACGCGACAACCTCGCGCATCCGAATACGCCGGGTCAGAACGGTGACACCGGTCTGATTGCCGCCAACGACGAGGTCGTGCGCTTGACCAAGAGCCCGGGTGCGTATCCGAACATACAGGCAGCGGGTTATCCGGTAGTCACCTGGACGGTTAATTCGGCCGCGCGCATGAGCGAGCTCTTGGAGCTCGGCGTGAATGGCATCATCAGTGATCGTCCGGATCTGCTGTACACCGCCGTCGCGAACTTCGACGCCAACAAGGACGGCGTGAACGGCGACTACCTCGACGCGGACGGTCTGATCGATCCGAGCAAGTTCGACGCGCAAGCGCACCGCGGTGGCCGTGACTTGCGTCCTGAAAATACGCTGCCTGCCATGGAATCCGGCTTGGATTCGCTGATCACGACGCTCGAGGCGGACGCTGGCCTGAGCGCAGACAACGTGCCCGTGCTCTATCACGATCGCGTGTTCCGCGCGGAGCTGCCGGGCGAAACCGGCGGCAAATCACGCCGAAAGCTGGCTGACCCGATGCCCGCGCGCATCCGTGACGTCACGCTGGCCAGCATTCAAGATCCGTTCAACCCGATCTTGAACGACGGCGTGATCCGCGCCGGCACACCGCAGTCCAACGCGCCCGCGCTGTCGCCGGTCACGGTCGCATTCTGGAAAGCCCAGGGCCGCCCGGACGCGAAGGGCGATCTGTACCTGATGCCGAGCCTCGATCAGCTGTTCGACTTCGTCGCCTTCTACGTCGACTACTACCAAAGTGGCGCTGGCAAATCGCACCCGGACGCCGCTCGTCGCTGGAAGAACGCGGCCCGCGTGCGCTTCAACATCGAGACCAAGACCAACCCGCGCGAAGCCGAGGTCACGAAGAGCGTGGGCGAGTTCGTCACCGCCATTGGCGGCCGAATCATGGCGCATGGCCTGCAAGACCGCGCGGACCTGCAGAGCTTCGATCTGCGCACGCTGCTGCAAGCGCAGGTGGATTTCCCGTTGATCCGCAAGGTCGTGCTGTTCGGCGATTTTGCTGCTTGTCCGAACCCGGACAGCGTGGACGCCGCCGCCGGCCGCACGTATTGCGACGACAGCACCAACCTGCAGCCATCGGAGATCGACAAGCCCGTCACCCAGGAGCTGGCGGACGGCAACAACTCGCCTTGGCTGGGCGGAATGTACTGGCCTTACCGTCGCACGACTCTGGATTTCAAGGTGCGCTCGCAAACCAGCGGTGGCTTCGAGGGCATGGCCGTATCACCGGATGGGACCAAGCTGTACCCGCTGCTCGAGAAGCCGCTCGACGGAGTGGGCAATACCATCATCGCCAGTGAATTCGACACGCTCACCAAGAAGTACACGGGCAAGCGCTTTACGTATCAATTCGACAAGGGCATCGCGATCGGCGAGTTCGTGCTTTTCTCCGATGACAAGGGCCTCATCATCGAGCGCGATAACTCGCAAGGCGATTTGAACGGCTTCAAGAAAATCTTCCAAGTCAAGCTGCCCAAGGGCGGCGGCGCGATGAAGAAGGAGCTCGTGCAAGATCTGATGAAGATCGCCGACCCGAGCAATCTGTCCGTGGGTACCGGCTCGTTCGGTGACGTCGGGCTCGGCAATCCGTTCTCGTTCCCGTATCAGACCATCGAGAGCGTGCTGGTGATGAGCCCAGACACGATCGCGGTCATCAACGATAACAATTACCCCTTCAGCATCGGGCGCCACATGGGCACGAAGCTCCCCGACGACAACGACTTCATCTTCATCCGCTTGCCGAAGAAGCTGTACTGACTCTCGATTCGGCAGAGCCCTGAGTTCTGCACGAACCTTGCGCATTCGGGTCGCCGGGCTGGTCTCGGCGGCCCGCGTCTCTTTTGTGCGTCGAACGCCCACAATCTTCGCCCAATTGTTACGGCGATGTCGCTGAAGGCCGGGGCTCGTTCGCGTACGTTCGCGCCAAATTGGGCTCGCGCGTCGCGAGTGCTCCCAGGAGATTTAGCAATGATTCGGATTTCTGGTGGTTCGCGTTGTGCGGCCCTGCTCGCGTTGATGGGACTTTCGGCCGGCCTCTCGGTGTTTGGCTGTAGCGCGGCGGATTCCGCGGCACCTGCTCTTACCGCGAGCGAAGAGGTCGGCTCGGTCGGGCTCGCGCTGCAGGCGGGCGGCTTGACCTTGAACAGCGTGAGCTACACCATCATCGGTACGGGCTACACGAAGTCTGGCACCATCAACGTCGCCAACAGCACCCAGATCTCGACCGTGATCGGTGGCATCCCGGCGGGCACTGGCTACTCGATCACGCTCAGCGCGAGTGATGCCGCAAACAGCGGCGTCAGTTGTACGGGCTCGGCCAGCTTCAGCATCACGGCCGGAGCCACCAGCACCACGCAGGTCAAGTTGCAGTGCAAGAGCCCGCCCAAGACCGGCAGCGTGCTGGTGAACGGCACGCTCAACATTTGTCCGGTGATCGACTCACTGTCAGTCGCCCCGGCAGAAACCACGGTCGGCAACGCGGTCGGCCTGTCCGCATCGGGCGCTGATTCCGATCATCTCCCGAGCGCGCTCGGCTACTCCTGGACCAGCAGCTCGGGCACGATCGCCGGAGCCAGCTCGGCAAATGCATCGCTGACCTGCACCGCGGTCGGTCCCGTGACGGTCACCTTGGTCGTCAGCGATGGCGATTGCGCGGACACGCTCTCCCAAACCGTGACTTGTTCGCCCGCAGCGAGCGGCAGCGGCGGGGCGAGCGGTTCTGGCGGTGCGTCTGCGGGCTCTGGTGGTGCATCTGCGGGCTCTGGCGGTGCATCCGCGGGCTCTGGCGGTGTGTCCGCGGGTTCCGGTGGCGCTTCCGCGGGTAGCGGCGGCAGCGCGGGCGCTGCGACTGGCAGCGGCCTGATCAAGATCAACGAAGTGGAGTCGAACGGCGGCATCCCGGGCGACTGGGTGGAGCTTTACAACGCCGGCAGCGCAGCGATCAACTTGTCGGGCTATGTCTTCAAGGACAACGACGACACGCACTCGTATACGATCCCGTCCGGCACGATCGTTGCGCCGGGTGCGTACTACGTGCTCGAAGAAGCTGCCTTTGGCTTCGGTCTGGGGGCGGCTGAATCGGCACGCCTTTACTTGCCGGGCGCGACCACGATCGTGGACAGTCATACGTGGACGGCTCATGCCAGCACGACCTACGGCCGCTGCCCGAACGGCACAGGCGCCTTCGGCACGAGCCTGATCAGCACCAAAGGCGCTGCCAACGACTGCGGCTCCAGCGGCGGTTCTGGCGGCTCGGGTGGCGCTGGTGGCTCGGCTGGGACTGGCGGTTCCGGCGGCGCCGTTTCTGCCTTCGACGTCTGGCCCGGGCAAAATGCCGTGGTCACGGTCGATGTGGCCAATACCTTTCCGAGCAATCTAAGTGGGTTGTTCTACGAACCCGCACAAGGGGCCGCGCCCGCGGTGCTCTGGGGTGCGTTGAACGGTCCCTCGAAGATCTACCGCTTGCTCAACAACGGCACGAACTGGGTATCTGACAGCGACAACGGCTGGGCTGCGGGTAAGACGCTGCACTACGCGAACGGGCTCGGGAGCCCGGATACCGAAGGGATCACCAAGGCTGCGAACGGCTCCACGGCTCTCTACATCGCCTCCGAACGCGACAACGAAAACAACGGAGTCAGTCGCCTGGTCGTGTTGATGTTCGACGGCAGCGGCACTTCGTCGACGATCAATGCTCAGCGCGATTGGGATCTGACCTCGAATCTGCCGGTGATGGGCGCGAACCTCGGGCTCGAGGCGATCGCCTGGATCCCGGACTCGTACCTGGTTTCGAAGGGCTTCATCGACGAGAGCAAGAACTTGCCTTACGATCCGGCGAGCTACGCCAATCACGAGGGCGGGATCTTCTTCGTCGGCATCGAAGGAAACGGCCTGATTTACGGCTACGCGCTCGATCATGTCGGAGGCGGCTACACGCGCGTCGCGACCATCGCCAGCGGCAATTCGGGCATCATGGATCTCAATTTCGATCGCGAAGTCGGCTACCTGTGGGCAGTGTGCGATGACAGCTGCCAGGGTCGCTCGAACGTGCTCGAGATCGACACCCGGGTGGGTTCGCCGACGAAGGGTAAGTTTTACGTTCGTCGTGGCTTCGAACGCCCGAGCACGATGCCGAACATCAACAACGAAGGCTTTGCAATCACGCCCGAGGCGAGCTGCGTGTCGGGCTTCAAGTCGGTGTTCTACTCGGACGACAGCAACACGAACCTGCATGCCATCCGTCGCGATTCGATCCCCTGCGGCGCGTTCCTCTGACGCCGCAGCGCACGCGAGACGCGTCACTAAGCGTCTCGCGTGTTTCGAGAATGCGTCGAGAACCGCCAGTCCTATCGCAACTGACGGTTGCTGGCATTTGACGATCACGTAACTTCGATTCTCGTTGATGAGTTCGCACTAAACTATTGCGCTGGTTGTCCGTTCTAGCGATTCGAGATGAGACCCACCTCAGAATCCAAAGACGATCCCGACTCTGTCGAAACCGTGCCTGCAGCCGAGCTGGTGGCGGAATCCGGCACGCCGATCTCCGACGGTTGGGACAGCGAGGCGCCCACCGCCGTCCACGCGCGGCACCCGCTGTTCGCCGGTCCACCGCGCTTGCCCAGCACGTGATCCGGGGGCGGGGCAACTCGCGGAACCTGAAGCCGCGCTGCGGGGTGCGTTGCTGGCTCGCGATCGCCCCAAAAACCTAGGGCGTGGCACCGTGTCGCGACTGATCCCGAGCGGACATTGCGGGCGCTGGCGCGTGGCACTACGTTGCCCGCATGCAGGTCACGATCGTCCCTTGCCTCAAGGATAATTACGCCTACGTGTTGCTCGCGCCGGGCTCGAAGCGAGCCGTGGTGGTCGATCCCGGTGAGTCCGAGCCGATCGAGCGCGCGCTGAGTGAGCTCGGCGTCACGCTGGGCGCGATTCTTGCGACTCACCACCACGCCGACCACGTGGGTGGCAATGGCGCGCTCGCGCAGCGCTTTCCGGGCACGAGAGTGTTTGGCTATGTTTCCGATCGCGGTCGCATCCCCGCGCAGACGGATTTCGTCGAGCACGGCGGGGCGGTCGACGTCGAAGGCCTATCGTTTCGCGCGTTGCACATCCCCGGCCACACGTTGGGCGCGGTCGCCTACGTCGGTGAGGGCGCGGTCTTCACCGGCGATACGCTGTTCGCAGCCGGTTGTGGCCGCTTGTTCGAAGGTACGCCCGCGCAAATGTACGAGTCTTTGAACGTGACCTTGGCGGCTTTGCCCGAAGCCACGCTCGTCTACTGCGGTCACGAGTACACGGCTTCCAACCTGCGCTTCGCGGCCCACATGGAACCCGAGAATACCGCCGTCACCGCCAAAGCAGCGCGTGTGGCCGAGCAGCGCGCCCGCGGTGAAGCGACCGTTCCCTCCACGCTGGCCGAAGAGAAGGCCACGAACCCCTTCATGCGCGTCGATAGCCCGGCGATCATCGCTCGCGTTTCGAGCAGCCTCTCGGCTGATCGTTCCCCCGCTGCCATCTTGGGTGCCGTGCGTGCTGCCAAAGATCACTTTTGAGCGCGCGTTTGCCGCGCTGACGTTGCTCGCGCTGGGCGCGTGCGTGGCCTGCAAGCGCAGCGCTCCGCCCGGATCGCAGCAGGCGCGTAGCGCACAATCGCTCGGCTTACCCGCGCCCGTCAGTCACGACAAACCCATGCTCCCCAGCCAAGAGATTACCTGGGACTATCCGAACACCGAACTCGGTCCGATGCGCGTGGTCGTGCTCATCCCCGAGCGCGAAGCGGACGCGCGCTTGCCCGTCTTGATCGCGCTGCATGGGCGAGGTGAAGCGCTGAAGGGGCCCGAGTTTGGCGCGCGGGGCTGGATCGACGATTACACGTTGCCCGCCACGGTCGAACGCTTGCGTCGCCCGCCGATCACGCTCGACGATTTGCACGGCTTCGCAGACGAAGCGCGGCTGACGCGCCTGAACGCGAGCCTCGCCCAGCGCCCGTATCAAGGCTTGATCGTGGTCTGCCCTTACACGCCGGACACGCTCCCTGCCGATGAATCAATCGACAAGGCGTTGCCGCTGGCGCGCTTCGTGGTCGAAACCGTGCTGCCGCGCGCCTACCGAGAAACGCCGGCGCTCGGCACGCCCGAGAGCACCGGAGTCGACGGCGTGAGCCTCGGCGGTCGCGCGGCGCTCGGCATTGGCCTGCTCCGGCCCAAAGCCTTTAAGGTGGTGGCTTCGTTGCAAGCCGCGCTGCGCAGCGATAACTCCGCCGACATTTTGCGGCGCGCCCGTGAAGCCAAAGCCCAGAAGCCCGACCTGTTCGTGCGCTTGCTGACGAGCAGCGAGGACTACTTCCTCAAAGCGAATCAACTGCTGGCCGCGGACCTCACCGCAGCCGGTATCCGCACCGAGCTGGTGAACATCCCCGGTCCCCACGACTACGACTTCAACCGAGGCCCCGGCGGCTACGAAATGCTCATGTTCCACGATCGCGTCCTCCGCGACCAACCCGAATTCTAGCCGCTCGCGCAGCGCCGCTCGCGCAGCGCCGCTCGCTCCTCCTCACTCACCCGAAGGCCTCAGCCTCCAGCAACTCACTCAACGTGCGCACACTGCCGCCCGTGGCATGCTCGAAGCGCACGCCGATCATCACGCCCCCGCCTTCTGGATCGGCCAAGCTCCGCGACCAAACGACCGAGCCGCTCAGGGTCAGCGGATCCCAGAGATGCGGCGTGTCGATGACGAGCTCGACGCTGGTGCCGCTGGCCGCCGAGTCCGTCGCTTCGACGCAAGCACCGCCCAACCCCAAATCGACGATGCGCACGTCGCGATTCCAGGTCAGGTGCGAGTCGGATGCGCGGAGGGCACCAGGCAGGCTGACCGACTGTCGGGACAAAGCGCGAAAATGGGCGGCAGGCGGCTCGAGCGAGGAATCAGTGGGTTCCATGGATTCCGTTGTTAGCAGAATGTAGCGGCTTCTTTGCCGTCGTAGCTAACTAGTTGGGGTTCTGGAGGCGGGGGCGCTACGATAGCTCGCCCTACTCGGTTCCGTGAAGCCCCGGTGAAGTCCGAGGGTTTACCAAGTCTTGGGTGCTTTGGAGCAACGCTTTCATGAGCCAGGATACGCGAAAAGACCCCCGCGCAAAGGTGCTCACCATGACGGTCCGCTATAAGAGCGCGACCCTCGATGAGTTCATCGAACATCACTCGTACGATGTCAGCCGCGGCGGGATGTTCATCAAGACCCCGTCACCGTTCCCTCCGGGCACCCTGCTCAAGTTCGAGGTGAAGATCGCCGCGGACCAGAAGGTGATCCAGGGCGTTGGCCGCGTGGTTTGGAAACGCGACAGTGAAACCCAAGCGGATGTTCGTCCCGCTGGTATGGGCGTGAAGTTCATCAAGATCGACGACGCTTCGCGCAAAGTGATCGACGCGCTGGTCGAGTCGCGCGGCGACGCCACCAGCGCCTACGAAGCTGGCGGTGGCGATGGTGGCAGTCTGCCCGCGCCCGCACCGGCAGCTGCCTCCGCGGCCTCGTCGAAGGCGCCGGCTGCGGCAGCTGAGGGCTCGAAGCCGCCCAATCTTCGCAAATCCACGATGATCGGTCTGGGCGCGATGAATCCGTCGAATCGCCCGCCGGTGTCCACGACGCCCGAGAAGCCGGCCGCGTCTTTCTTCCCGGAAACGAAGTCGGAAGCGGAGATGCCGGCGCCGGAAGATCGCACGGTGATGAAGCAGGCCGCCGAGCTCTTGCAAGATGCCTTGCGTGAAGCCGGCGGCTCGATGTCGGAGGTTTCTGGGAGCTCGAAGCCTGCCGAGTCAGCAGCGAAAAGCGCGACGCCCTCGGCCGCGGCGCCCGAGTCGAAGCCGAGTGCGGAGCTCGCCAAGCCGGAGCCGAAGCCCAGCGCCGAGGACAAGCCCGAGCCGAAGCCCAGCGTCGAGGCCAAGCCGGAGCCGAAGCCGAGCGCCGAGAAGCCGAGCGCCGAGAAGCCGAGCGCCGAGAAGCCAGCGGCAGTTTCGGTCAAGCCCGCGTCAACCAAGCCGGCAACGGCCAAGCCGCCGGTCACGATTCCGTCTACGCGCAAAGCAGGAGCGGTGTCCGCGGCTCCAGCGAGTCGTCGCGTGTCGGTGCCCGCGCCCGCGCCCGCACCGAGCAGCGCAGGTGGCGGTGGTCGAGTGGTGGTGATCGCGCTCGTGTTGGCCGCGACCGGCGGCCTCGTGTACGCGTTCTCTTCGGGCAACCAGGCGCCCGCGCCGCCACCGGTGGTGAGCGCCGAGCCTGTCGCTCCGGCAACGCCGGTCCCCGATGAAGTCCCCGCCGCAGTGCCCGCTTCGGCGGGCGCCGCCGCGGTGCCTGCGGAAAGCGCGGCTCCGCCGGCCTCGGCGGCTCCCGTCGCGTCAGCGTCGGCCGCGCCCGCCGCAGCGCTCGTGCCGCCGCCGGCTCCGAACGTCCCTGCGGTTGCCGTTCCGAAGCCGGCGCCCGTGCCGCAAGCGCGGCCCGTGGCCAGGCCAAAGCCTGTGCCTGTTGCTCAGCCGAGGGAGCCGAGCGAACCCGCTGCGCCGAGCGCACCGGCGGAAAAGCCCGCGACTCCGCCGCCCGCGGCGGAAAAGCCTGCGACTCCGCCGGCCGCCGCTCCCGAAGCGCCTGCGCCTAAGCCGGCAGCCAAGCCGAAGCCTGCCGAGCCGGCCGGTGATAACCCGTACTGAGCCAACGCTCGATTCATGAGCGGCTCCTCCCATCCTAAAGGAGGCGAGGTAGATCCGCGCATCGGCACCCTGCTCGCCGAGCGCTATCGCATCGACGCGCTAGTGGGCGAAGGCGGTATGGGTAAGGTGTACTCCGCCGAACACGTGCTCATGCGCAAGCGCTTGGCGGTGAAGGTCTTGCGTCGAGAGCTGACCAGCGTGCCTGAGGTGGTGGCGCGCTTCGAACGCGAAGCGATGGCCGCAGGCAACATCGAGCACCCCAACGTGGCGGGCGCGACGGACTTCGGCAAGCTCGCGGACGGCGCGGTATTTTTGGTGCTGGAGTTCGTCTCGGGCCACAGCTTGCGCGACGAAATCGCGAAGGGGCCCTTCGCCGTGGACCGCGCGCTGCACATTGCGCGGCAAATCGCCAGCGCGCTCTCGGCCGCCCACGCGCAGGGCATCGTGCATCGCGATCTCAAGCCGGAGAACGTGATGTTGGTCGAAAAGGGCGGCGATCCAGACTTCGTGAAGGTCTTGGATTTCGGCATCGCCAAGGTGCCGCTGGGAGACGTGGCCGCAGCGGGGGCGAAGCAGGGCAATCCCATCACCAAGGCGGGCATGGTGTTCGGCACGCCCGAGTACATGGCGCCCGAACAAGCGCTCGGGCAGAACGTCGACGGCCGCGCGGATCTGTATGCGCTCGGGGTGATCTTGTTCGAAATGCTGTCCGGGCTGAGGCCCTTCAGCAGTCAAAGCTCGGTTGGGATTTTGGGTCAGCAGCTCTCGAAGCCGACGCCCACGTTCGCGGAGCGCTCACCGGATTTGCTGATCCCGCCCGCGGTCGAGCAAATCGCGCGCAAGCTTTTGTCCCGCGACGCGTCCGAGCGATACGAATCGGCTGCTGAGCTGTCGCGCGCGATCGATGCCTTGCTCTCGCCGATCCCGGGCCACGGCGTGTATCGCTACACGCTGGCCGACGGCTCTCGCCCGTCGCTGAGCGACGTCGAGTCGAGCCTACCCACGTTGGTTGCGCCGACGAAGGCCGCCGCCGTGCGCGCGCCGCTCTCGAACGAGGCCCTGCCGATGGCCGCCACGCCCACGCCGTCTGGCGGGCCCGGGTTGAAGACGAATTTCATCGGCTTCGTGCGCAGCTTCGAGCGTACGCGGCGCCGCTTGCCGCCGGCCGTGCGCGACGCGCTCGCGCCGATCCCGACGCCCGCCTTGCTGCTGGCCAGCGTGGCTCTGTCATTGCTCTTGGTGGTTTTGCTGGTTGTCGGCTTGACGAAGGGCGTGCGCGCGCTGCGAAGCGAGCCGAAGCTCGCGGCCAGCGCCGCCGCGAGCGCTGCGGTGCCCTCAGCCGAGCCGAGTGAGGCTCCGCCGGCCACGACCGCTTCGGAGAGCGATCTGCAGGGAGCGCAGAAGGCGGGGCTCTCGGCGCTCGAAGCGCTGGCCGAGAAATACCCGCGCGACGCGCGGCTCTCGCTCGAGCTCGGCCGCGCTGCGCTCGCCGCAAAAGATTACGTGAAGGCGGTGAGCGCCGCGGGGCGCGCGCTCAGCCTCGATCCGACGCTCGCGGGCAGCAAACACGTGGCGACCATTCTGTTCCAGACCGCGCAGGTGAAGGCCGCCTCCGACGCGACCTTCGCGCTCTTGTTCGGGCCCATGGGCAAGCACGGGCCCGACGTCGCTTATGATTTGGCCGCCACCGAGGGCGTCAAGCTGTGGATCCGCACGCGCGCCGATCAGGGGCTGAGATCGCCCGATTTCGTTCGGCTCAGCACGCCCGAGCTCGGCATCGCGGTGGCGCTGCGCTTTGCCACCACTTGTTCGGAGCGTTACGCGCTCTTGCCTCGCGCCAAGGAAATTGGCGACGAACGCGCGCTCGGCTACCTGAATTTGTACCGGGCCACGACCGGCTGCGGCCGCCGCCAGCGCGACGATTGCAACAGCTGCCTGCGCGTGGATTCACGCCTGAGTGACGCGATCGACGCGATCAAGCAGCGCAAAGCGCGCTAGCTACACGCCCGCATCCGCGAGCGCGCGGTCCACGATCACGCGCATGATCTCGAACGGGATGGCGCCGATGAAGAAGTAATCGTTGACCAAGAAGGCGGGCGTCCCTTCCACGCCCAGGGCGTTGCCAGCATCGAAGTCTCGTTTGACTGCTGCGTCGTGGCGCTGCGTGCTGAGCGCCTCGCGAAAGCGCGCTTGATCCAGCCCTGCTTTGTCCGCTAACGTGGTCAGCCCCTCAGCGTCGAGCCGCGGCCTGCTCGCGCCGTAGACGGCGTCGTGAAAATTCCAAAAAGCTTCGGCTCCGCCTTGCGCGTAGGCTTCGCGACCCGCGTTGGCGGCGAGCCGAGCGTGCGCATGTAACGGTAACGGGTAGTCGTGCCAGACCAGCCGCACTTTGCCCGCGTACACGCGGAGCATCTCAGTCAGCACCGGATGCACATCGGCGCAGAACGAACACTCGAAGTCGCTCCAAATCTGGACCACGACCTGGGCATTGCCTGCACCCAAGCTCGGGTTCTCGGCGTTCGGCGTCGGTACTCGGCGGCGCTCGAGGCGCGTCACCGGTAGATCTTCGAACCGAATCGCGCTCTCGGGATCGACCTCGGGACCAAGAGTCGCGCGGGGAGGCTTGTTCGTGCCTCCCCCGCAACTTTCCGTGAGCAACAGGGCGGCACCCAGCGCCGCCCTGATTGCTACACGGAAGCTCACTTACCTTCCGCCTCTTTCAGAGCGCGGTTGATCAGCTTCTTGAACGCTGACTCCGGCTGAGCGCCGCTGATGTAGTAGCCGTTGATCACGAACGCCGGCGTGCCGTTGATGCCGGCCTTGTTGCCCGCCTCGGTGTCGGCGTCGATCTTGGCCTTGTGCTTGTTGCCGTCCACAGCAGCCTTGAACTTAGCCATGTCCAAGCCCATTTCCTGAGCGATCTTGTCGAGGCTGGCGCGATCGGTGCGGGCCTCGTCGCCGCCCTCGGCAGCGAACAGCTTGTCGTGGAACGTCCAGAAGGCAGCGGAGCCCTTCTGTGCAAACGCCTCTTGAGTCGCTTCGGCTGCTTGCGGCGCGTTCTTGTGGAACGGCAGCGGCATGTGACGCCAGACGATCTTGATCTTGTTGCCGTACTCTTTTTCGATCGCGGCGATGGTGGGCTCCACGCGCTTGCAGAACGGGCATTGGAAGTCCGAGAACACCTGCATCACGACCTTGGCGTTGGTCCCGCCCTTGGATGCGCTGCTGGCGTCGGGCGCCGCGACGTCCTTCTTCTCGGGAGCCGGCGCGCCTTTGCCTTCCTTCATGATCTCTTCGTAGACCTTGGCGCGCGGCACGCCCTTGGCCACGAGCGCCTTGGCCTTGCCGAGCTGCTCGTCGATCGCCTTCTTGAAGGCGTCGAGCGGTTGCGCGCCGCTCAGGCGCACGCCGTTGACGAAGAAGTGCGGCGTGCCGCGTGCTTGCAGATCGCCCGCGAGGTCGACGCTGGCGTCGAAGCGGTCACCGAACTTGTTCGTGTCGATCGCCTTCTTCACGTCGTCCCAGTTCAGGCCGAGCTTCTCGGCGATGCCCTTGAGGTCTTCGTCTTCGAGCTTGGGGTTGCTGACGAAGATCGCGTCATGAGCATCCCAGAAGCCCTTGTCGCCCTTTTGCTTGTAGGCGTAGCGAGCGAGCGCTGCGGCCGGCTTGGCGCGCGGGTGGAACGGGAGCGGGTTGTCTTTCCAGACCATGCGCACATCGTTGCCGTACGTATCGGAGACCTGCTTCAAGGTGTCTTCGACGCGCTTGCAGAAGGGGCACTGGAAGTCCGAGAACACGACCAGCGTGACCAGCGCGTCCTTCGGGCCGCGGACCGGGTCGTCTTCCAGGACGGTGACCTTCCAGACACTCTTGTCTTCTTCTTCCGCGTCCGGCTTGGCAGCCGCGGCGGGCTTGTCCGTGCCGGCAGCCTGGTTCTTGTTGGTCAGGGTGACGTACACGTCCGAGGGGCGCGTGCCGCTGGCGATCAACTTTTGCGCCTCGGCCAGCTGCGCGTCGATCACTTCTTTGAACTTGTCGAACGGCTGAGCGCCGCTGACCGTGACGCCGTTGATGCGGAACGCGGGCGTGCCGTTGGCGCCGATCTTGCTCGAGAGCGCCATGTCTTCGTCGATCTTCGCCGAGAACTTCTTGGAGGCGAGCGCTTCCTTGAACTTGGCTTTGTCGACGCCGGCTTCGCCGGCCCACTTCTCGAAGTTCTCCGCGGTCAGGGCTTGCTGATTGGCGAAGGCGGTGTCGTGGAACTTCCAGAACGCCTCGCTGCCTTTCAAGCCGAACACCGCTTGGGATGCTTCAGCCGCGGGGCGAGCGTTGCTGTGGAAGGGCAGCGGGTTGTTCTTCCAAACCATACGCACCTTCTTCGGGCCGTAGGTGTCGCGGACCTGCTTCAGCGTCGGCTCGACGCGGCTGCAGAACGGACATTGAAAGTCGCTGACGGTGACGATCGTCACTGGAGCGTTGGCGTCGCCCCACTGCGGATCCTTGGCGCTCACGGGCACGCTTGCGCTGCTTTGATCGGGAATGCCAGTGGCGCTCCCCGCTTCGGCCTGAATGTCGGGGCTCTTGCCTTTGTCGAGGCCCCACATCAGGAACATGCCTGCCAAAAAGCTCATAAAGAAGCCGACGATTGCGGTTCCCTTGTTCATGATTGTCTCCCAAAGCTCGCATCTGCCGTGTCGGCCGTGCGAGCGTTTCTGTTACGAATGTTGCTGCAGAGAAAAAGTCGTGAGCGGACCGCGCTCGGCGCGGGTCCGATGTAAACGAGCCGGGTGACGCGCGAGTGACGTCACGGCTGGTCGTGAAATTGGCGTGAGCGCGCGCTCAGGCTCGCGGAGGACGGTCGATCGAGCGCGGAAAACCAGTGGCGAGCAGCTCGTGCGCAGGCAGAGCGGTATTCACTCGCGCTGCGACAGGGCACGCGCCGAGGCGGGGCAAGATGGGCAGCGCGCGGATCGGAAGCTCGGGCAGGCTCAGCTTCTCCGGAGCATCACGCTGCGGCACGCCAGCGACGTGCAGCGGCGCGCGTTCGTCACACGGGCCGTCGGCGCTCAGGGCGTCGGAGCTCGCGGGCGTTCCGATCGGCGGAGCCGCGACGGTCTGCGCGCGCATGCCGCACATGGGCGCGGCCGCCGACGCGCTGGACACCCATCCGAGCGACAGCACGAACGCGGTCAGCGTGCACAGTCGCACTAACCAGTCCTTTCGCGTGTGGGTTGCCGAGGGCATGGGTCGAGCCGGGGGCAGTCTAGTCGGACGCCCTCCCGACACAACTCGCGGGCTCACGCCGACATTCCCAACGAAGGGACGCGCTCCAAAAGCCCTTGACTTTCTCATGTCAGTTTCTTGCCTACATCGGACTACCTAGGCACAGTAGGGCCCATGGACGCCCCCGAATCAGCCGGTAACGACATGAAATCACAAGAGAATATGGCATGTGATGGCGATGCTCTGCCGCGTCGCTTCGAGCGTTACACGCTGCTCAAGCGGATCGCGCGGGGCGGCATGGGCGAGGTTTACCTGGCCACGGCTGGCGGCATCGAAGGCGCCGAACGCCCCTGTGTGGTGAAGACGATTCGCCGCGAGCACGAGGAGGACCGCTCATTCCTGGCGCGCTTCTTGGACGAGGCGCGCATCCAGTCCCAGCTGCAGCACCCGGGCGTCGCGCAGATCGTGGAGGCCACCAACGATTCTTCCGGCAAACCATACGTCGTCGTCGAGTTCATCGAGGGTCGGAACCTGGGCGATGTTCGCGCCCGCGCGGGTCAACTCGGCATGCGCATGGGTTGGCCGGAGTCGCTCGCGGTCAGCATCGTGATGGCGGATGCGCTGCTGCACGTGCACGAACGCACCGACGCCAGCGGCAAGCCGCTCGATATCGTGCATCGCGACCTCAGCCCCCAGAACGTGATGGTCAGCTATGCGGGCGACGTGAAGTTGATCGACTTCGGCACCGCGCGCGGACAAAACCGGCGCTGCCAAACGATCGCCGGAATCGTGTTTGCCAAGCCGGGCTACGTGGCGCCCGAAGTCGCAAACAACACCCCCGGCGGAGTCCCGGCCGATCTGTACGCGCTCGGCATCATGCTCTGGGAGATGCTCGCCGGGCGTCGCTTCCTGGCGGGTGATGCCTCGCAGCACATGGCCCTGGTGGCCGCAGGCAAGCGCAATCCTACCGAACTAGCGGCGCTGATCGGCGCTCCCAAAGAGCTCGACGCGCTGGTCGCCAAGCTGACCGCCGTGCGCCTCGAAGATCGCTACAGCTCGGCTCGCCAAGCGATGAACGACCTGGTCCGCCTGCTGCAACGCGCGCCCAGCATGGCAGACGGTGACCGCAGCGTGCGCGGCCGCATCGCGCAGCTGATGCAGAAATTGTATCCGGCAGAGCCGGCACGCACGCGCTCGGAGTTTGCTCGCCTGGTGGCTCAGGCCCGCGCCACGGACGTGCCGGCAGCGGTGATTCCGCCGTCGCCGGCCGCGCCGGAGGTCGCCGTCGACCCGACGCTCTTGCCCGGCACGCGCTATCGTTTGCTGCGCGTGATCGGTCGCGGTGCGATGGGTGTCGTGCACGAGGCGGTGCACCTCGATCTGATGCGCAGCGTGGCGCTCAAGGTGCTCGACCCGGAGCGCATGGGCGTGGACGCGGAGCGTCGCTTCAAGGTCGAGGCGCGCGCCATCGCTCAGCTCGAACACGAGAATCTAGTCAAGCTGTTCGAGTTCGGCGTGGCGCAAGACGGCCGCCCGTTCTACGCCATGGAGCTCCTGAGCGGGGAGTCCCTGGACAAGAAAATCGAGCGCGAAAAGGGCATGGATTACCGCGAGGCGCTGGCCATCGGCGTGCAAGCCTGCCGCGCACTCGAGACCGCGCATGCCGCGAGCGTGATTCACCGCGATATCAAGCCCGCGAACCTATTCTTGTCGACCGACGGCAAGCTCAAGCTGCTCGATTTCGGTGTGGCCAAGGCGGCGTTCAACATCGAATCCGCAGGCGAAGGCCTCAGCATCGTCGGCACGCCCGAGTATATGGCGCCCGAGCAAGCGCGCGGTGAAGCGGACCAGCGCAGCGATTTGTACGCGCTCGGCGTCGTCTTGTTCGAGCTGTTGTCGGGCCACTTGCCGCACGAGGCCGAGAGCCCCGTGCTCTTGCTCGACGCCAAATTTCGCCACGAACCCGAGTCACTCCGAAAGCTCGTCCCTGAAAGAGGAATTCCGAAAATGGTCGATGCAGTAGTCTCGCGCGCGCTCAGCACTGAACCCGAACACCGCTACCGCTCGGCCGCCGAGCTGCGGGAAGCCCTGGAGGCCGCGTTGCACGAGCCGGAGACGGCGCCTTCACGCCGTCGCAAATTGATCGCTCGAGGCCTGGCTTCGGCCGTGGCCGTGGCGGTGATCGGCGTGATCGGGATCGGCGCCGCGCGACCCGAGATTCGGCAAAAGGCCGCGGCCGCGCTGGCTCCGATGATCGAGAAGGCGCACGCGCTGCAAGCACGCGCGGCTGAGCGTGTGCACGGCGCCCGCGCCGTGGCCGCAGCGAAGGAGCAGGTCCCAGGGTTCGCGATGCAGCCCGCTGCCGTCGTCGCGCTTGCGGCGCCGGAAGAGGTCGTGGCAGAGCCGGCGCCCGTGGCTGCTTTGCTCGCGGCCACGCCGACGCTGGACGCCGACTCTCCGAGCAGCAACGAGGACGGTGAGGTCGAGGATTACGCGGCCAACGCGGCCAACGCGGCCAACGACGATGCCGTGCCCGCTGCGAGTGCCAAGCTCGAGCAGAGCTCGAGCGGTGAGGCGGCCATCATTCTGGCCGCTGAATTGGTGGCCAAAGGCAACAAACTCAAGGCGTTGAACGTGCTCCGGCGCGCCGCGAAAAACTCGCCCAATGATGCGAAACTGCTGCAAGCGCTGGCCAGCGCAGCCGAGCAAGATCGCGCCTGGGGCGAGGCGGTGCGCACCGTCAGGCATCTGGTCGAGGTCGACCCGAGCGCGGAGTCCAAGCTCTCGCTGGCGCGCCTGGAGCGCAAGACCGGCCACCGAGCGCGGGCCTTGGAACTCGTCCGCAGCGTCGTCAAAGACAACCCCGATTCGCCCGAAGCGCACGCCATGCTCGGCCAATTGGCGGCCGCTCCGCGCGTAGCGTTGCAAAAGTAGCCTGTTTCGGGGGGAGGGAGCCCTCCGGCGCCGCTTCGAGAGAAGCTGGCTCGTTGGCCTGGTTCTAGTGCTAGAACGGCGCCGGACTCGGATCTTCAGATACGGATGGCTCTCCCCCCCAGCGTTGGCGCCAAGGCGCTCGTCACCACGGGGTCACCTGTAAGAGTGATCTTGAAGTTGGCGCTGCCGACAGTGTTTGCCATGCTCACTCAGAGCGCGGTCAACGAAGTCGACATCATCTTCTTCTCGCGTCTGCCGTGCCCGGAATCGTCCACCGCGCAGGCTGCGCTCTTGCCCTCACTGATCTTGCTCTGGCTGTTCGGCGGATCCTTGAGCGCCATTTCGGTCGGCACTCAGGCGATTGCGGCGCGCCGCTTCGCCGAAGGCAAATCGATCGACGCGGGCGCCGTGCTGGTGAACTCCTGGGTGTGCTCGGTCGTGGCGGGCATCGTCTTCACGGGCATCGGCTACCTCGTGATGCCATGGGCGCTGCACGCCCTGATCCGCGTGCCAGAAGTGCGTGAGGCCGCGCAGGGCTACCTGAACTGGCGGCTCTTGGGCATCACCTCGATGGCCATCACCTTCTCGTTCAAGGCGTTCTTCGACGGCATCGGCAAGACCCACGTGCACATGGTCGCGTCGGTGATCATGAACGTGATCAACGTGGTCCTGTGCGTGGCTCTGGTTTTCGGGCATTGGGGCGCGCCGCGTATGGGCATGACTGGCGCAGGTTTGGCCGGCGCGGCGTCATCTTGGGTGGGGCTCGTGGTGATGGTCGTCTGGGCGATGCGCTCGCACTACCGCGTCCAGTTCCGGCCCTTCGACATCCCGCGCGTGGTGCGCGGCTTGATGTTGGACATCTTGCGCCTGTCGGTGCCGAGCGCCGTGGCGACCGTGGCGGTGATGAGCGGTTTTGCGCTTTTCTCCGGCATCGTCAGCCATCTAGATAGCGTTTCACACGCCACCACGGTGCTGAACTCCGAATGTCCCGGTGGCCGCGCCGAGGCCGTCAATGGCGCTGCTACTGCGCTGATCGTCGGTATCCTCAAGCTCACGTTCACCGCTTGCTTGGCCTTCGGCACCTCGACCGCCACGCTCGTCAGTCAATCGCTCGGCGCGGGCGAGCCCGACAAAGCCGCGCGCTTCGGTTGGGTGTCGGTCCGGCTCGGCTTGCTGATCTTCGGCGTCGTGGGCTTGCTCGAGGGCGTGTTCCTGACCGAGCCTCTGCTCCACTTCGTCACGAAGAGCCCCGCGGTGTACGAGACCGCGCTCCTGCCGATGCGCATGATGGGCCTGTGCACCCCGCTGATCGCCGTGGGCATGATCCTCACGCAGGCGCTGTTCGGAGCAGGCAACACCCGCTTCGTGATGTTGGTCGAACTCGTGCTGCACTTCTTCTGTCTGGTCCCCCTAGCCTGGCTATTCGGCATCACCCTCAACCTGGGCCTCCCGGGGATCTGGGCTTCTGCCGCGATCTACGTGTTCCTGCTCACGGGGGTGATGGTCTGGAAGTTCCGTCGCGGCGACTGGAAGACAATCAGCATCTAGTTCGTGGTTGAGGAAGACAATCAGCATCTAGTTCGTGGTTGAGGAAGACAATCAGCATCTAGTTCGTGGTTGAGAGTGAGAGGGGGGCGATCGCGGTCCAGCAGCGCAGCCCACGACAGGCAGAGTTCCGCTCCTTCGACGTCCGCGCAGCGCGCCGCACCCGGACGCCGAAGGCTTTGCCGGCGCGCGCCGCGCTCGGTGACCATCAAAAAATCCCCCCCTCAACCGCGGCGAAAATGGCGTTCGCAGGCCAATGACGTGCGAAGTTCCAGCGCCGCCTGGGATTCGGACCGATGCCCGACTCGTGTCAATGGCACGCTGGCGCATGTTCTTTTATTGCGGCTAGTTAGCGCCAAACCTGCGCCCCAGATAGCGGCCCAGGTTGTGCCATCTTCTGCCCGTTGGCCGGGTGCGGCGCTTGATGGGCGCCCCGATCAATGAGAGCCAAGGGTCCATGGACTCCACTCAAATGCACCGAGTGCTCGAAAGTGTCGTCACCGCGCTCACCCATGTGGGGCTGAAGGTGCTCGGCGCAATCATCCTGTATTTGATCGGCCGCTGGCTGATCAGCTGGGTGATCCATTTCGTCCAGCGCACCTTGGAGCGCCAAAGGGTCGATCCCACGCTGCTGCGCTACATCGGCACCGTGATCGCGGTGCTGGCAAACGTCGCGCTCGTGATCGCCATCCTCGGCTACTTCGGCGTCGAGACCACGTCGTTTGCTGCACTGCTCGCCGGTGCAGGTTTGGCGATCGGCACTGCGTGGGGCGGCCTACTGTCGAACTTTGCAGCTGGAGCGTTCTTGGTCATCTTGAGACCGTACAAGGTGGGGGATTTCGTGAGCGCGGGCGACGTGGTCGGCACCGTGACCGCGATCGGCTTGTTCGTCACGACGCTGGACACGCCGGACGGCGTGCAAACGCACGTCGGCAACAACAAGATCTTGGGCGGCACGATCCAGAACTTTTCGACCAACCGTGTCCGGCGCGTGGATCTCACTGCGCAGCTCCACCACTCGGTCAACGTGGCAGACGCGATCGCTCGCCTGACCGCCAAGGTCAAAGCGATCCCAAACGTCTCCAGCGAAACGCCGCCCGTGGTCGAAATCCTGAACTTCACCGAGTTCGGCCCAGTATTGGTCGTGCGCCCGTTCACGCACACGGATCACTACTGGCAAGTCTACTTCGACACCAACAAGGCTATCGTCGCGGTGGCGGGTGAAGCCGGGTTCCCGGCGGTGGAGAGGAAGCTCGCGGTGCAGAACGCGCCGGCTGGGTGAGGAGAAGAGGAGAGGCGCTCAGCCGAGTCGTGCGCGATCGTGGGCCGCGGATAGGTCGAGCAAGGGCCCGACGGGGATGATGCGGGTTGGATTTACGTTTGGGTGGCTGGTGAAATAGTGATGCTTGATGTGCTCGAAATTGCACGTCTCGGCCACGCCCGGCGTTTGATAGAGATCTCGCAGGTAGCCGAACAGGGCAGGGTAGTCACTGAGCCGGCGCAGGTTGCACTTGAAGTGATAGTGGTACACCGGGTCGAAGCGCAGCAGTGTCGTGAAGAAGCAGATGTCGGCTTCGGTGAGCTGCGAGCCGAGCAAGAAGCGCTGTTTCTCGAGCCGGGCTTCGTAGCCGTCGAGCGCCGCGAATAGTTCGCGTACCGCGGTCTCGTAGGCGCCTTGTTTGACTGCGAAGCCAGCCCGATACACGCCGTTGTTCACTGGCGCATACAGCGCGTCGATTTCGGCATCGATCGCCGCCTGCTGCGCTTCTGAACACAGCTCGATGCGCGCCCCGGCGAATGGCTCGAACTCACGCGAGAGCATGCGCAAAATCAGGCGCGATTCGTTGCACACGATCGTCTCGGTTTGCTTGTCCCAGAGCACCGGCACGGTGACCCGCCCGTTGTAGTCGGCCTTGGCTCGGGCATAGACTTCGTGCAAATAGCGAGCGCCGTGTAGCGAATCGGCGATCGCGCCGGGGAACGCGCCGAACTCCCAGCCGTTTTCACCCATGTGCGGGTGCACCACGCTGATGCTGATCGCAGTCTCTAGCCGCTTCAAAGCGCGAGCGACCAACGTGCGATGCGCCCAGGGGCACGCCAAGCTCACGTACAAGTGGTAGCGCCCAGGCTCCGCGCGGAAACCGCTCGAACCATCGGCGCTGACCGCTCCGCGAAACTTGGTCTCTTCGCGCACGAAGTGCCCCTTGTCGTCCGGCAGATATCCGTCGTTGCTCCACTGTCCGTCGATCAGCTTGCCCATCCGCCGATCATGCTCCGTTCGCGCCCGGCGCGCACATCGGCGCGCTCTGAAGCCAGATTCGCCGGTTTCCGCTGAAGTTCAGCGCGAAGCGGTCTCGCGGGCCAGCATCGAGCAAGCGATTTCGCTGCGCAGGTTGGCATCGTCGTCGGCCAGAGCGGTGGCCGCGTTGCGGTAGTCGCCCAAACTGGTCAGGCCGCGCGCGGCTCGTGAGCGCTTTTCGACGGCCTTGTCCTGCACGTCCTTGACCAGGGCTGGGAGCACGGTGCGGTCACCGGCGTTGGCCAGCGCGCTCAGCGCGTCGCCCTGGGCGCGTAGCTCGGACTCCGAGCTCGCTTTGCGGTTCGCAAGCTCGCGCAGCGCGCGGATCGCCTCCGTTCGCCGAGCTTCGACGCTGGTTAGGCGCGTGAGCGCGACCACGCGCAGCTCGGGGCTCGCCTCTTTGGCCGCCTTGGCGATGGCCGCCTCGGTTTCGGGGTTCATCGGCGCGACGTTCAGCGCGAGCCGCTTTTCGTCGTCACTGCCGTCCAAGATGTCTCGGCGGAGCCGCGCGTTGGCGACGACCGAATCTGCACCCGCGGTGCGCGCCAAGGCATAGGACGCGCTCACCGCCGCGAGCCCCCCGCCACTCTCGGCGGCCAGCGTCAGCTCACGCGCGCCGCCCGCATCGAACGAGGCGCGCTCGGTCCAAGCATCGACGATCGCGATGCGCGTGCTGTCGTCCGCTCGAGCCCACAGGTCTTTGAGCGAAAGGACCGCGCGCTCGCCACCCACCGCTCCGGCGGCGCGGATCGCCAAGCTCTGACTTTGCGGGTCGGGATCGACCCGCGCCGCGTCGAGCAGCGCTTCGAGTTCGCTCGAGTCGCGGACAGAAAGTGCTGCGCCGAAGGCGGCGCGTCGCACTCGTTCGTCGGGATCGACGAAGAAGGCCTTGCGCATATCGGTGTCGATCGGTCGCACTGCCGCCCGCGCGGCGACCGCGCGCCAAGCGCCGCTCGGCGAGCGCGCGTGACGGTGCAGCAGCTCAGTCGGCTCGGCGACGTGCATTTCCAGCAAAATCAGCGTCAATTCAGCGGCGACGTCGTCTTCGGCAAGCGCTCTCCGTGCCATCGTGGTGCGCAGCGGCCGGGCGCAGCTACGCAGCGAACGAACGCGGATGGCGCCGCTTCTGCCCTCGGCCGAGGTCAGCTCGCGTTCGCCGACGGCTTGCGCGAGATCGACGACCGCGTCGTGGTCCAGCTTTCCGGCTTGCTGCGCGCTCTGGATATCGCGCTTCAGCTCGGCCAGGTTGCCGCGCAGAGCAGTGCGCGCCGGCGGCTTCGGCCCGCACGCGCTGAGCAGCACCAAGCAGAGCGAGCACCGCTCGACGAAAGTGACGAGAACCCTTCGCACGCCGAGCTTCAGTTGACGGTGGGGGTCGACTCGGTCTGCGCGGCTTCCGTGCGCGCGGAGGCCGCGATCTCGTCCCGCCGCTGAGCAGCTGCGGCCACGAAGCCCTGGAACAACGGATGAGCGACCATCGGGCGGCTCTTGAACTCCGGATGGAATTGACAGCCGACGAAATAGCGATGCTCGGGCAGCTCGACGATCTCGACCAAGCGATCATCCGGGCTCGTGCCACTGAGCACGAGGCCCATGCGCGTGAGCTGCTCTCGGTACTCGTTGTTGAATTCGAAGCGATGCCGATGCCGTTCGGAGATCTGCTCGCTCTTGTACAGCTCGAGCGCGTGACTACCCGCCTTGAGCGTGCACGGATAGGCGCCCAGGCGCATGGTGCCGCCCTTGTCCTTCACGCCCCGCTGGTCGGGCATCAGGTCGATCACGGGGTTTTGACAGTCTTTTTCGAACTCCGTGGAGCTCACGCCCTTTAGGCCGCACACGTTGCGCGCGAACTCGATCACCGCAAGCTGCATGCCCAGGCAAATACCGAAGAACGGCACGCCCTGCTCGCGCGCGTAGCGGATGGCGGAAATCTTCCCTTCCACACCGCGATCGCCGAAGCCGCCGGGGACCAAGATCGCGTCCAAACCGCTGAGCAAAGCGGGCGCGCTGCCGCGTTCGATTTGCTCGGAGTCGATGTGCTCGAGCTGCACCGCGACATCATTGGCTAGACCGCCGGCGACCAGCGCCTCGTTCAACGATTTGTAGCTGTCCTTCAGGTGGACGTACTTGCCCACCACGCCGATGCGCACCGAGCCCTTGGCGGGCTTCTTGAAGCGCTCGACGACGCGGATCCAGTTGCTCAGATCCGGCTGGCGGGACCAGATGTTCAGCCGCTCGGCGATCTGATTGTCGAGGCCCTCTGCGTGCAGCACGAGCGGCAGCTCGTAGATGCACGATACGTCGACGGCCGAGATCACGCTGTCGACCGCGACGTTGGAGAACAGCGCGATCTTCTCCTTCAGCCCTTGAGCGAGTGGGCGGTCGCTACGACAGATCAGGATGTCGGGCTGGATGCCGATCTCGCGCATCTCGCGGACCGAGTGTTGCGTCGGCTTGGTCTTGAGCTCGCCCGCGGTCACGATGTGCGGCACGAGCGTCACGTGCACGCTGAGCGCGTTGCCGTTGCCGGCCTCCAGCTTCAGCTGGCGAATCGCCTCCAAGAACGGCAGGGACTCGATGTCGCCCACGGTGCCGCCCACCTCGATGATGGCGATGTCGACGTCACTCGTGGCATCGTAAATGCGCGCTTTGATCTCGTCCGTGATGTGCGGAATCACCTGCACGGTGGCGCCCAAATACTCCCCGCGCCGCTCTTTCGTGATCACGGCCTCGTAGATCCGGCCCGTAGTCACGTTTGCGCGCCGCGTCAGCTTGGCGGAGGTGAAACGCTCGTAGTGCCCCAAATCCAGATCGGTTTCGGCGCCGTCTTCGGTCACGAACACCTCACCGTGTTGGTAGGGCGACATCGTGCCGGGATCGACGTTGATGTACGGATCCAGCTTCATGTGCGTGACGGTCAGCCCGCGGGCTTCCATCAGGGCTCCGATCGAGGCAGCGGTCAGACCCTTGCCGATCGAGGAGACGACGCCACCAGTGACCAGGACGAACTTGGTGCGTCGACTCACCTCGGGTCCTCCATCACGTGTTCCACGTTTCATGCATTCGTCTCGCGTGCATCTGATCCATTGTAGTCACCAGCAGCGAGCTGCGCTGCACACTGTTCTTAGAATACGCCTAGCACGCCAAAGCTGACGGTGTTTTTCCCCGCATCGAAGGTGGGGCGCAGCTCGAAATCTTTGTGAGGCAGCGAGGCGCGCTTACGCTTCGGTTCCTGTGTCGGCATAAACAAACCTTCTGCCGCGAGCGCGAGCCCAGCGGCTTGTCCGATGCCATCGAGCGTCGTGGCGATGGCGCCCAAGACGATGAGCAACGTGTTGCAATCGGAGCCGCCGTCACAACCTGTGTGCGAGAGCGACATCCAAGGGCCAGCCAACGGAATTCGCAGGTCTTTTGCGCCAGCCGCGTCAGGCACGGCGTACGAGGCCGCCACGGCTCCGCCGTACCAAACCGCGGTGCTGGCCAGGCCGACGATGATCAAATTGCGCCGCGCCGAGGGCGGCGGGTATTCGTCGAGCGCGACGCTCGGGGTCCGGGGCAGCGCCTCGTACGGGTCCGGCCCCATCGCCTTTGGGTCGGTCGGCTCGGCGGCCGCGGCGCGCGGAGCGACGCCGGCCATAAGGCCAAAAATCCCGGCAACCGGTAGAATTGCGCGCGGAATGGAACGAATGGCGGGGCGGAGGGCCATGCGGGGCGGACTCTGCACTCAGGCCGGCGCTCGATGCAAGCGGAAGCTGAGCGCTCCGTCGCGCGTTGCCCACTCAGGATTTGGCCCAGCCCGAGCCTGTATGGATACTCCCCTCGTTCCCGTGAAGAGTCGCTCAATTCGGCTGAGTTATCCGTACGCGGTCATCGCCACGGTGCTGATCGTCGGCGGTGCGCCGCCTGCGTCACCGGGACTGACGGGCTGCGCGGCTCCGCCGCCGCGCGCCCCGAGTGCGGAAACGAGCGCCGCGCTCCCGGCTTCGCCGTCGCTCGCCTCGGCCACGCTGCCGAGCGCGGCGGTCGCGCCGTCCGCTCCGCCCACCATCGCGCTGGCTCCAACCAACGCTGCGCCGGAAGCGGAGCAAGCACCACCAGCGGTGAGCGAACCCCCGCCTGCTCCGCCCCACGTTTGGAAGGGAGGCGAATTCCAACGCGCGGTCTCGCAGCTGGGGCAGTGGGCGAAGAAGAACGGCGGCGCACTGCGAGCGGAGCTCGACGATGTGGCGAGCGGCGCCGTGCTCGGCAGCATGGCCGCGAGCACGCCGGAAAATCCGGCGTCGAACCAGAAGATCCTGACCACGGCCGCTGTTTTGCGCCACTTCGGCGCCGAATTTCGCTTCAGGACCACGCTGTGCGGCGCACGCGCCGGTGACGGCGTGGCGAGGCTCGTGCTGCGTGGCAGCGGCGACCCCTCGCTGGGCAACGAGGCGCTGCAGGAGTTGGCCAAGACCTTGGCGCACGCGGGCGTACGTCAAGTCGGCGAGCTCCTGCTCGATCAGAGCTATTTCGACGCGCATTTCGTGCCCCCTGCGTTCGAACAGCAACCGCAGGAGTGGGCTGCGTTTCGCGCGCCGGTGAGCGCCGTTTCGCTCAACCGCAACGTCACCACGTTGAATGTCGCCCCCACCGAGGCGGGGCAACCCGCGCGCGTTTGGTTCGACCCCGAGGGCTTCGTCGATGTCAGCGGAACGGTGCGCACAGAAAAAATGGAGCGCGCGCAGAACGTCAAGCTGACTCTGAAGGAGTCGGCCACGCGGCTCTCCGCGCTAGTGGCCGGCGCGATCCAAGCAGGCGGCCCGGCCTTCCATTGGTCGCGCCGCGTGGAAGATCCGAACCTGCTGGCGGGCTACGGCTTGAAGGCCGCGCTGGCCGCGGAGGGCATTCAGGTCAGCGGCAAGATCGCGGTCGGGGGCGAGTCCGAGCGCGTCGAGCTCGCCGCGCACGAATCGCGACCGCTGCGTGAGATCTTGCCCGAGCTCGGCAAAGACAGTGACAACTTCTACGCCGAGACACTGCTCAAAGATCTGGGCGCGAGGGTCAAAGGCGCGCCGGGGACCAGCGAAAACGGCGCGGCCGTCGTGCTCGACTTTCTGCGCGAGATCGAAGCGATCGATGCGGGCACGCGCATCAGCAACGGCTCCGGCTTGTTCGACGCCAACCGCGTCAGCGCACACACGCTGGTGAAGACCTTGCTTCACGCCTACAAGGATCCCGCCCTGAGCCGCGTGTTCGTCGACCAACTGGCGGTGGGCGGCGTCGATGGCACGCTCAAGCGTCGCTTCCTGCCCTTCAAGAAACAGCGCTCGATCCGCGCCAAGACCGGCACGCTCGACAGCGTGATCGCGCTCAGCGGCTACGCATTCCGCCCGGACGGCTCGTCCCCAGTCGCCTTCGCGCTGATCGTCTCTGGCATCACCGGCAAGCACGCCGAAGTCCGAAAACGCATCGACGAAATCGTCTCTAACGTCGCGCGCACCCTGGCCAAAGACGCGAGCTAGGTGAGGCGGCACGGCGCTGCGCGGTGCAGCGCCGCGGTGTCTCGAACGCGCTATTTACTCGCCGCCGTAGTGCTCTGGTAGAGGTCGATATTCTTCTGATACTCACCGCGATCCGTGATGCTCATCGAGAGGAAGAGCACGACGAAGAGCACCGCAGTGAGGAACAAGATCAGGTGGAACTTCTTGTCCCACAGCAAATGCATGAAGAAGGTGACGACCAGCGCGGCCTTGATGGTCGCGATCACCATCGCGACGATCAGGTTGCCCTGGCTCCCGAGGTCGAAGCTCGTGACGCTGACCGTCAAGATGGTCAGCCCCATCAGCGCGCCGAGCACCGCGACCAACATCCACACGGGCATGGTGTGAGCCAAGCCGTGGTCGGTGTGCCCGGAGTGCCCGTCGGCGATCAGCGGTGCCTCGCGGCGAGCGGCCTCTTCGGGCTCGTCCTGCTCGGTGGGTTCTAGAGCGGGGTTCGGACGCGTCGCGTCTTCACGCGGTTCCAGCGGCTGCTCTTCCGAAGATCCTTGCATGGACTTCGGTTCCTTGTCGGCGTTTTCGGGCTTGTCTTCGTCTGCCATGTGAGCCGTCCGCTATCAATGAATGAGGTAGAGCAGGGGGAAGAGATAAATCCAGATCAGATCGACCAAATGCCAGTAGAGCGCGGCGTAGTCGATTGGTCCGAAGTATTTGGGGCCGAACTCGCCCTTGTTGGCGCGCACGAGCAGCCAAATGAACACGCCGATGCCGCCCAGCACGTGAATACCGTGCAGGCCGGTCATGAAGAAGTAGATGCCGAAGAAGACGTGCGCGTTGCGCGGCTTGGACGGGCGAGTCTGATCTTCCGCGGTCGGCCCGATCACACCGGCTTTGATCAGCGGCTCGATTTGCTCCTCGGTCGGGCGTTCGAAGACGCCAGTCTCCGGCGCAACCGCGGCGCCGGCTGCCGGCGCGGGTGCGGCCTTCGCCTTGTCCTTCGCCTCGGCAGCGTGGGTCAGCTTCTCTGCGTACTCGGCCGCTTCCGGGTGCTTGTGCTTGAAGGACTCCAGCTCCCAGACCTGCTCGGTCGGATGGAACGCTGGACCGGGCAAGAGGCCGTCGTGGAACTTGTGCTCGTACTCGAAGAACTTCACGACCATGAACGTGCAGGCGCACGCGATCGTGATCACGATGTTCAAGACCAGCAGCTTGCGCTGCGCGAGCTGCGCGTTGCGCACGGCCCAGGCAGCCGTGAGGCTGCTGATCAAGAGCACGCAGGTGTTGATGGCACCCATCGTGGTGTCCAAGAAGTAGTGCGCGTACACGAACACTTCCGGATGCATGCCGCGGTACACGGTGTACGCGCAGAACAAGCCGGAGAAGAACAACACCTCGGTCAGCAGGAACAGCCAGATGCCGAGCTTTCCGGCGTCGAACTGCTGCTGATACGTGTCGAAGTGATGGGCTAGATGCGGGCCACCGTGCCCGTGCGCGCCATGCGCGTCATGGGCGCCGTGCGCGGTGTCCGCGGGTGCAGCCGCGCCGTGCCCGCCCTTTTTGGTCGCGGTCGTCGCGGATTCCGAGGTGCTTTCACTCATGGTGTCGTCCGATGTTCGAGGAACGAAGATCTATGCGAAGTGTCTGTTTGGGGTCGGGGCCCCAAACTCTGGGGCGGGGCCCCGCTGAATTCATTTCAGCGGGGTGGGGGAGAATCCCCCAAAGACAGCCGCTTTCACTCATGGTGTCGTCCGATTTCGAATGTGGCGAAGGAGTACTGGCCGACTCAGGTCGATGACGATTTACGCGGGATGTAACCGCCGATTGCTTCGTCGTACATCAGGTTCTCGTAGCCGTCGTACGGGCCGGCGGAGACGACCGGGGCCTTGTGAAAGTTGTAGTAGGGCGGGGGCGACGAGCACTGCCACTCGAGCGTCGCGCCACCCCAGGGGTTGGCCGACGCGATCTTGCCGTTCTTCAGGCTGCGCCAGAGATAGAACGCGGTGAGCAAGAAGCCGATGCCGAGGGTGTACGCGCCGAGCGTGGACAGCACGTGGAGTGACTGGAATTCGGGCAGGTAGTTGTAGTAGCGGCGCGGCATGCCGCGGCTGCCGAGGATGAACTGCGGGAAGAACGTCACGTTCAAGCCCAAGAACACCAAGGCTGCGCCGATGCGGCCGGCCTTCTCCGGATACATCCTGCCGGTGAACTTCGGCCACCAGTAGTGGAGCCCGCCCATGAACGCGGTGATCGCGCCGCCCATCATCACGTAGTGGAAGTGCGCCACTACGAAGTAGGTGTCGTGCAGGTGTACGTCGACGCTCATCACGGCCAAGAACACGCCGGTCAGGCCACCGATGGTGAACACCCACAGGAACGCCAGGGCGTACAGCATGGGCGTGTCCAGGTGGATCACGCCTTTGTACATGGTCGTGATCCAGTTGAAGACCTTGATCGCCGTCGGGATGGCGATCAAGAAGGTGATGGCGCTGAAGATCGTACCGGCCAACACCGACTGCCCGCTGACGAACATGTGGTGACCCCAGACCAAGAAGCCCAGGAACGCGATGGCCAAGCTGCTGATGGCGATGAACTTGTAGCCGAAGATGCGCTTACGCGAGAAAACCGGGATGATTTCGCCGATCACGCCGAAGGCCGGCACGATCATGATGTACACGGCGGGGTGCGAGTAGAACCAGAAGAAGTGCTGGAACAGCACGGGATCACCGCCGAGCGTCGGGTCGAAGATACCGATGTGCACCGTGCGCTCGATGATCATCATCAGCAGCGTGATGCCGATGACCGGGGTCGCGAGCACCTGAATCAACGCCGTC
>Ga0247760_1000766_pt1 | contig 33624 bp, 22 predicted proteins | sample UWRJL171409R4_FD_179936 | JGI IMG/M metagenome (GOLD analysis project Ga0247760, IMG submission 179936) | Plant litter microbial communities from Arlington Agricultural Research Station in Wisconsin, United States - UWRJ-L171-409R-4 | ecosystem: Environmental > Terrestrial > Plant litter >... | reverse complement strand
GTGGATGAGGGTGAGGGGGGTAGTGATGAGGAGGAGGCAGCTGGGCTGTTGGAGAGGAGGGGGTAAGAGACATTGGGGTAGAACGCGGAGAGGTTGAAGAAAGCGAAGCATGTACGGGGGAGAACGGATTGGATTTAGGGACATGTTATACATACTGTACAAAGATAGGATAGGCATTAGAAGACGGAAAACGTAAGATGCCGGCATAACTCGGTTAGTTGGAAAAGAATACCTTACAGATGCGTTCAGTTTGGAAGGAGCACCTGTCCAGATAGAGACCATCACGGGGTCCTCGATTAGTGAGACGAAGCCATATTTCGTTGACAGTACATGCTGTGAAAAAAAAAAAGGAGCAAACACGCATATCGACAAGTTCAAGACCACATCTTTCTTATCCCCCTCACCTTCAGATTGGTATCGTATCGTCTAACAAAACAAGCTGGAAAGGAACCCCCTGAAGTGAGCGCCCAAGCAACCCTTTGCAACCCTTCCCCTAACCCCTCTTAAACTTCCCGCAACCCTCTCCTAACCCTCTTGCTCACCTTCCAAGCAAACCCCAACCTCACTCACCACCTACCCAAGAAAGCTCGTCTGGTTCCGTCCCTACGCACTCGACTAGCTGGGCTACGATGCAACCTCGTCCGTACCGTCCCGCCACCACCCGGCGCCACGCACAACAGTAACCCCTTTTTCCCCACGCTGCTTCGTCATCCTCACCAACACTGACAACAACGGTGGCCTCACACTACTGTCCCTCGTACCGTGAAATCGGTATCGCTCCGTTTGCTTTAAAAATGCCGCTAGCGTTATCCGGAGTGCCGTGTTTCTAATACACACATCTACATACATGTACATACACAAGATGTATTAATATAGCAAGCTAAACGATAAAGCTACTCATAGCATCCAACTACAGAGTAGCACAAGGCGATCGCATCTCCACCGAACGAGCGTGGCTTTACCCGACTGAACTCTGCCGATTGAACCAGCCCCACTCCGCAACGCCGCCTACGACGACACTCGCGACTCGGTTAACCTTGACTCATTCTGAACTCTTTTCGGCAATGCCGCGCAACACAAAAGCCTTCCGACCATTCCATCTTCCAACCTCTCCATCTCTCCAGTCATCGCCAAAATGCATAGCGCAGAGGTATGTCTTCCACGGTTGCGGCCCATGGGCGTGGTCCGTCATTAACTGACAGAGCGTCACCATCAAGACTGATCAGGTCTACCTCGCACCAGCAGACCATCGATGACGCCAACGACTCGGATGTCGCATCCGAGGGAGACTCGCAGTGAGACAGAAGAGTCGAGGCAGATTTCAGGGGGCGTTGACCGTCGAGTCGAAAGAGTTTGACCCCGAGGGCTGCACGGGGCATCGAGTGACCGTCTGTCAGTGTCCCTCCATCGAGTGCCGATTGGGTCAGTGTCGGTGTTTGAGTCGGCGATCTGGAAATGCAGCGCGTCAATTGAGCTCGACGATGGGGAAATGAGACCGTGTTGAGTCACTCGATAGGAGATGCGAATTGAGCTCGATAATCCGAGATGCGATCGTGTCAATTGAGTCGCTCGGCGGAAGATGCGACCGTCAATTGCGTCGCTCGATTGCGTCAATTGACCTCGACGATCTGAGATGTGACCGTGCCAATTGCGTCGCTTGGCAGGAGTGCGCGTTGGAAGCAGGAGCAGCATCGATCGCTTATCTCGATCGCTTATCTCGATCGTTTATCTCGATCGTTTATCTCGATCGCTTATCTCGATCGCTTACCGAGTGGTCATTGGGATCAGAGCAGCGCAGGAGCGGCGCCGGACTGCATTGCACCTGTCTACACAAAGAGCGACACTAGGTGGCAGCGGAACGGCGTGGAATGGCGGCCAACCCTGCATGCAGCTGCAACAAAGAACACGGCAAATTGTTCTCCTCCCGACAGCAAAATGCCACGCACGCGACCATCGGCAGCGACAGATTCTTCTTCTTCTTCTTCCTCCTTCCTTCTTCTTCTTCTTCTGCTTCCCCTCCAAAATGGTGCGCACCCGAGCCCAGACAGCAATAGCGCTGCGACAAGAACAACTGCTCCAGGGACAACGGCTCCAGGAACAAGCGCCGCCCCCAGGACCAGAAAATCAGGTATTTCAGCGTCGGGAACGGCGACGGTCACAGCTAACTTGCGTCCAGGGCAGCGGCAAACGGAAGACGAGACGCGCAACAAACAAAAACACCAAGAACACCTTTAGACAAGCATCGCGCGATGCTCCCTCCAATCGTCCCCCTCCCTCGCGACACAAAAACCCTGCGATAGTCACCTCGGACGAGAACTCCTCCGAGAAGAGCCACTCGGACGAGAACTCCTCCAGACAAGCACCGCGCGACGCTCCCTCCAATCGCCCCCCTCCCTCCCAACCTTCCCACGATCCGATTGCCTTCTGGGCCGAAACAGGGCGTTGGCGTTGGCCCAAGCAACACATGGCCCATCTCCTCGCGCGCAAGGGAGACGTGGTCCCCCGGAAGCGAACCAGTTCGGGCAGGTCCAAAACGCCTAGCGCCAACTCATCCGCCGCCTCGAGCAGCGGTATCGACAATGGACGCGTCAAGACGACTACGCCGTACCGGGCGGCGCGATACGAGGCGCTGCTACAGGGCAGTGGCAGCTACATGTATAGGGCGTCTGTGGGCATAGCTGCTGCTGCCAGCCAGACGTCCTGCCAGTCCTTGCTCGAGAAGGTACAGCCGGTTCCTGCCGACACGCTGTTCCGCGACGACGTCTTCGAGGTTATGTGCCAGAAGATGCTCAGCAAGAACGAGGCCCGGGTCCTGCGCGACATCACGCCCCTGATCGTCCCCTCGGCCGAGACCCTATATGTCTTGGGGAACGAGAACTGCAAGCTGCTTGTCGAAAGCACCACCGAGCGATGGAGCAACTCAATCCCCGTCACCGCAAGCTTGCCCCAGCCCGACTACGCAGTAGGTTTCCAGTACGAGGCCTTTTCCGACGATAAGGTAAAGCTGGCACCGTACATCGGTGACTACATCGCTGGGGACCTGTCGTACTTCATGGCTACGTACTCCATGTGCTTCCCCTTCTTAACGTGCGAGGTTAAGTGCAGTGGTGGCGGGCTTGATATTGCCGACTGCCAGAACGCCCACAGCATGACGCTTGCCGTTCGCGCTGTTGTAGAGCTCTTTCGTGTCGTAGGCCGCCAAGACGAAATCGACCGTCAGATCCTGGCCTTCTCCATCTCACATGATGCCAAGTCGGTAAGGATGTACGGCCATTATCCAGTGTTAGAAGGAAAAGACACCAAGTATTACCGCCATCCTATCCGTAACTTCTACTTTATTGAGCTGGACGGAAGGGAAAAATGGACGGCGTATCGATTTGTCAAGAACGTCTACGACGTGTGGGCGCCGGAGCACTTGGCGAGGATCCGCTCTGCTGTTAGCCAGCTGCCGGCCGAGTCGGATCTGGATGTGGCACCGATGGACGGCTCTGGCTCGTAGGAGTCTTTCTCGTATGTTTTTCTGTTTTTGTCTTTCTCCTCTCTGGATATGCCTTGGACGGCGCAGGGCAAGAATGCTGGTGAATGGTCGGTCTTGGATATTTCTGGTGCACTCTCGCTGTCTGTCGTTACCAACTTTGCTTATTTCATCTGCTGGAGCTCTATGTAGCACCGCTCGACCGCTCTGGCTCGTAGGGGTCTGTCTTTCTCCTGTCTGTCGTTGTCAGAAAGAAGGGGGTTATGGCCAGAGCCAGAACACCATGGAGGTGTGGATGACAGAGCTGAATGGAGCTCAGCAGATCTAGATGTGATACCGTTTTCCGACAGCTCTGTTATTATCACTAATTTTAATTATTTCTATGTACTAGATTTTACATAGCTTCCCAGGTAACTCCTGTAATGTTATGTAAAGTAATGCGCCGGGCAAACGCCTTACTCAGCTCCTCCGCTAAGAATGCGGGCCTTACGGGCTCCTCTACCCCCGAGGGCGTGGATCGTGAGTTCGGGCGCCGTAGCTGCTCCTGCAGGCGGCGGCCGACGCGCTTGGCGGACTTGTAGACTTCGAGGCTGCAGAGTCAGAGTACAAAAGCCTGAACGTGCCGACTCCGCTCACCAGCTGTACCGGGCATGTGGGCCAGTGGAATCACATCGAGGTGCGCTGCCCTGCCTGGCCGTGAGGCAGGAGGCGAGGAACTTGATCGTCTCCTCGAGACGTTCGGGACGTGGAAAAAGGGAAACTTGCGCTCCTTGTTCCAGAGATGATGTTTGATCACGTTATCGAGTCTCCCCGAGCCGGAAGACCTGACGCGGCCAGGCATACGTAGTCTCGCCGCCTACTTTGATAGCGCGAACGGCGCAGTTAGGGGGTTTCTGTCGTGACATGGGACCCGAACTGTCAGAAAGAAGGGGGTTCAGAGGCCCTGGGCATCAGAACGCCAGTGAGCCTCAGCCACTGGACAGACGAAGCCTGAACCCTGCAGAATAGTCTATAAAGAAGCCTCTGGCTTCCAGCCAGAGCCAGAAGAACAGAGTCAACACAAGCAATACAATCACGCAGTTGAAACCCCTTTAATTCCACCGAATCCAGAGTGCGGTGCTTCCAACAGGTTCTGGCTAAAAGCCAGAACCTTCTTCTTTATAAACCAACGATAAGAAGTATACTTAGCAAATCGAGCGTATCGAGCGGCTTAAGCAGTGGATTCTCCAGACTATCAGCTGTAACACAGGGGCGTCAGATATAGGGGTAATTGAAGAGGGGTCACAGAACCAGGTGGTCAGAGGTGCAAAGGTAGGTGTCACTCCCGTGCATGTATATGTGACACAATCGGATGCTCGTCCGATGTGTGGTAGCACAAGTTCCGAGGTTCAGCAGATCACGACAAGCTGCTGCCTGAGGTGGATGAGATGCTTCTCTCTCCCTCAACGTACCAGCTCAGCATTGCGACCATATGAGCGCGAAGTCACTCGCGAGTCAGGCTTGCTGCCAAATTTGCAAGCGCATCTTGGTCGGCACTTGGACGCCATGGCGAACGCCCACATCGGCGGATGGGCGGTGGGGTATATACGAATTTCACAAGACGCTCGAGGACCTCCGCGATTGCGCCAAGAACGAGAGTTGCCCTATCTGCAAGATTGCGCTCTCCAGAGGAAGCTAGGCCAGCTCTAGCCCCTCTACGGAAACGACTTTTGCCTACATGCCCGACGAGAAATATCTGAGCCTCAACATCACCCCGAACGGTGGAACATCGGAACTTCGGGGGTGCTGCTTTGTCACGCTGAGGAAAAGTATGGCTCTCCCCCTCGCACCCTCTGTCCTTGCACCATCTGTCGATGCTTACCGCCATCTCGCAGCAACACAACCACCACTTCCGTGGCTCGCTCTGCCACGTATGGGGACGAGCACATGCTCTGCCGCAAGCCATAGCTTCATCAAGACGAAGCTCCGCGATTGCTGCGCAAACCACTCTCTATGCGCTGCCGCCGACAGCGGTTTCCTGCACCGGAGGGGTTGGGTTTTGCAAGAGCGGCTCCTTTTCTCTCGCACCATTCACTTTGCCAAATCGGAAATTGTTTGGCACTGCCTGCAGGATATAGGCAGCGAGTCCATCCCGACGCGTATTATTCCCCATCGTAGCCCATCTGCTCCGCCAACAACGACAACAACAACAACCACACAGTCGGCCGGGCAGATAAGCGACTACTCTAACATACGGATAACGGTAGCTCAAATGCGGCAGCAGGTAGGAGGCGTGACGTTCGAGGGCAGGGCTAGGCTCGACCTCGACTGGAAGCTGCTGATCACGCAGTACACCAACTGTGGGCTGACCAAAGGGGAGGATAAGCTTGTGGCTGTCTTTGGTATTGTTGACCTTGTAGAGCAGCTGACAGGGGACCGTTGCCTCGCGGGCATGTGGAGGAGCCAGATGCCTGGCTGTTTGCTATGGCTTATCGACTGGGGTCTCGAGGACCCGGACGGGCAGACAGCGGCCCCGGTCCCAAACGCACCACAACGGCCTCCGCGGTGGAGGGCTCCTTCGTGGAGCTGGGCGTCGCACGACTGGGCCGTGGGGCACATCTACTGCGAGGAAGGCAACCTCTGCTACGCCGAGATTGTAGGGGCGGCCGTAGTGAGGAGGCAAAACGGCAGTGCCGTGTCGGCAACGCTTACGCTTCGAGGTCCCGTCATCGATGTCGACATTGGCGGCTTAATGCACGGGCAGATCGCGTCGGGATTATGCCAAGCTACAGTTCTCTCTGTACCGGTGGAATGCCTCATCCGCACAGATGGACCTTACGACTCGATGTGCCGGCCAAAAGCCCTGTTGGTGATGCAGGACTGGGCGTATTTTTTCCTGCTTATCGTCCCAGCAGACCCTGACAAGGCGGAACCCTGCGTATTTCGCCGCGTCGGTGTGCTGGTGATGCTGACGGAGCCCCCTGAAGGAAGCGGGAGCGACACCCTGGACTTGCTGTCTCGCAGCGAAGAGGGCGGCCTATCGAGAAGGTGCCAGCACATAAAGCTTGTCAAGCTTATCTAGCAGCAGGTTGCTAGGTATCGTCTGTTAGGGTTCTATGGTCTCGGGCCTGGAAGAGAGTACCATCTCTTAGATTGAGGAAATCAAGAAACTACAAACACCAACGTACCAATCCCAGTGAGGAACCCCTCGACGCCAGACACAGCCTCCTTCTCAACCCCCTTTTTATTGTAATAGGGGTACTGCCTCCATTGTCCTATGTCTTTGCACACTACTCCTTGGTCCGGCCCGACTGGACGCATCTTGTACAGATTTCTTCACGCGACTTCCCCTATAAGTCGCAGTCTTGGTATCCTGCGTCGACGCACGGCTTACATTGGGCTCGCTGCTAAAAGTAGTTTATTAGCGTCGCTATAATGATCCACGGAATAAGAGAACTCACAGAGGAAGATAAACCAAGCATAGCTAAATGTTTGGGCTTGCCTAACCCCTTTCGGTGGCTCCTGTCCTGCTTATCAGCAATGGGGACAGAGAGGTTATCGGTAATCCGGACGCAAGAAACTCGTACAAAAGAAATCCCCCGCCTGCCAAACGTGGTTCCGCGCGGTCGTGGTCATTACTTAGGGTTATCCGCCCTAGGCACCGTCAGCTGTTAGGTTTAGGGAGTGTAGCCCTCGCTGGCTCTCACCTTTGGCATAGCTACGGGTAAGTGAAAAGCCTTGCATTGTGTTTGACGTGGAAAGGGGAAAGAAGTTTGCTTTTGGGAATAGATGGGGAATGGGGAATGGGGAATGGGAGAAGGGATTATTATATATGTCTATAAATCCCCAATAACACGCTACGTTTAGGCCAGCTTGTTCATGTTGCTTTTGGGGTGATTTCCCTCCGAGGCCATATGATGCCGTCGAGCTCAAAGTAGCTCCTGAGAGCTGGTCAGAGGTTAGAGTCAGGGGTGGGGTACCTCTGAGATACGAGTATCGAGGATCGGAGGAGAATATAACAGCTAGAAGAGAAACGAGCGGCTGACCCAATTATTACCCACCACTGGGAAAGCCGGCACAAAGTTTAGATGAGGGACACCGCGTGTGTTGGAAGCAGCCGCGTAATCCTTCCAGCCAAGGCCGCCAGGATCAACTACCAGTGTCAACTTGTATCCGTCGAGTGTGGTCTGGCTCGAGCGTGTGCTGGCAAAGGTCTGTTGCCCCTTTTTTGGAATCAGAAGGGAGGGCTCTCACGTTAGTTAAGCTACAATAAGTTACCGACGCCTCCCTGACAGGCGCGTAGTAACTGACAAGAGTGATCAGTGAGCCGGCCTTTTGCTAAGGTTAGGCGCTTCTTATCTCGTACATTAAACGGCGATAATATTCCTGTCGGAAACACCACACTCTGGAATCTCGGGGTTACAATTGCTTAATTGAATTACTTCTCCTCAGCACTCTAGATTAGCCGGAGTGCTCCTTTTATACACTCGAGTGTAACGCTTACGCCTTCTGTAGCCAATAGTACCAATCTACCGTTCTGGCCAATTCCCTCGCCTATATGGTGTTCTGGCCAGAACCCCCTTTTTTTTCTGACACGTACTGGCCGTGCTGAGCACACTGCGCAAGTATCAGACCAACGAAGTGCGTCCGTCCGTTAAGTCGGTCTGATTTCGGTTGCTGTTGACTTTACCCCTGAACTCGGATCCAAAACGTCGCTCCCGAGCCCACGGTGCCTTGATGCCTTATGGGAAGTTGTGTCAGCTCCGGATAGCCGGTCAAGAGGAAGACGTGCGCTTCGACCCATCATGCGATTGGCACCGTCTGTGCTTTTTGTCGACAGCAGTGGGGACCCGATAGGCCCCCACAATCCGCTTCCATTTGAGCGCCAGCATCGCTTCTTGCAACTGTGTTAGGAACTATGGTCAGATGTCGTGTCGTGGCTGCAGGGCTTGCGGTGCACTGTGGCTTACCGAGACGACACGGAACGCCGGAGAGACGCTGCCGGCCAGTTGCTTCTAAGAAACCCTTGAAGGACCCCCGATATCCTATCATTCCAGCATGTTCGCATTAGCTCTCATCAACACTACTGAACCAGTGCCAGCTGCTGCCAACCAGCGGTTACACTGCAACGCCCAGCTGGGAGGCATGTTTGGGTGGGCGTCAGTCACTTTGCTCCTCTAGCCATGCCCCACGGCTGCCATTGAGTGCTGTCACAGCGCGTATCAATTCTTGAGACCAGTCGAGGCCTCCGCTTTGCGCATCGTCTGTTGCTAACCCCAAACGCAGCGAGGCGTCTCCACACCTTACTGTGTATATATAAGGTATGTTGCCCGACATCCGAACGCATTACGAAATTACCTCATCTTTAATGAGGCAGCATTGCGCTGGAGTGCTATGGCGCAAATAACACTTGCACCCGCAAGCAACGACTTGGAAGTCAACTTCTGAATAAGTGAGAGGGACGCCGCCCTTGACGAAACAAGAACTAAATCAGACTAAGCGTTCCAAGAGATCGCACTCAAACAGTACTCGAGGCGGTTTTGTTCTTGTCCTCTCGGCGCTTCGGTCTAGCACATTGCAAGGGATTCTGGGATTCGACGACGTCAAGATGTATAATGGCAGCGTCCAGGAGTGGTCGCAGTATTATGATATGGAGTTGTAATTAGGTCGTTGGTGCGGTCGGTCTGGTTTGGTACTAGTAGTTGCCATCTAATCATGAACTGTGGATTTCTCTCACCCTTGGATCGATGTGACTGTGATTGTCTGCAGTGACTCGGAGCTTTTACGACCTTGTTGCTCCATCTCCGCCGATGCATGTGATGATGTGGAGTGGAAAGTATGATGAAGACTATCCAGGGGATTCAGCATCACATCTGAAGCTAAAGGATGCCCCTGGGTTGGGACACTCGTGATGTTTTGGACGCAGAGCTAGGCCGTAGCGGTGCCTCCCCTTGATCCACGGGGTGGGGGAACTGGGGCTCTACCACATTGCGAAGAGCCGTGTTATCGGGTCGCAGCATCGTCAGTGAAGTGACTCGGTGGTTCTGTGGGGTGTGTTATCCATGGTGGTGGTCATGTTCAGCGCCGTTGTTCTGCAAAGGACGATGTTGAACTTGGATATCTGGACGTGACATCGTGCACTATCGAGTAGCTGTCATAGCCGTGCCCGCGTTAGCGCTCGCACGTTGGCCCTGCGCCCGGACGCCGAGAAGAACTAGAAGTAGATAGAACGCGCTATCTCGGGTACCCTACGGTTAAACACATTCAGGGGTTGTGTAGCGGTTGGCCGAATGGACCCTCCTTTTCTGCGCACCACCATTTTGCCCAGAGACCAAGCCGCCTAGGTCGCCAGTCCAGGGACACATCTCCACCAAGAGGCAAACTTTGCGTTGATAGCCTCCGTTAAAGTGGCATGGATATTGGCTAGATCGGCACGCTTGCGCCGGTAGTCGCCGAACTTTGACCTTGATGGGTTTCTGCTTTGCAGTGCAGTGCTTGGATTTTCCTGATCAGTACACTTCGCCGTCGCACGAGATAGGGTGAACCGCACTCGAAATTCGTTCACAGATGATGGGGCAATTGCCCCTCAAACAGAGGTTTCTGAAATCTGTTGGCCATGAAGTCTTCGGGCGGGGGCGTTGAGACCCGTCCTCATCAACCACCCGAACATCTTCGCTACCCATGCCTTAGAGTGGAAGATGGAGATACTGCCCAGCGACGCTGCTAGATTGGACTAAGCCTTACCTGCAAGCGTTCACGTGGGAAATGGGGGGATTCGGTGTAGTTCCTCGCCAACGGCTCTGTCACACCAGTCGGACCTCCCTTGTTACTGCGTTTGAGAAGCCTTGCTCCATCTCCTTGCCAAAAAGCCGTCCGACGCCAACCCGCTCATACCCATTCAGAAGCTTCCGCACAGGCCGCACGAACAAGACGTCATAGACACGGTGAAACAACGACAGATAGCCCAAAGTGATGCCGCCGAATACGCCATGCACTGTTGAGATATGCAACGCATATAGGACTGGTTGTGGGGACTGCGTCTTCAGACCACCCGCTCCTGGATCAAATTGGGTCTGGAAGCTGGGATGCTCAATCGAGGCCCACCCAGCGATGCTACCACGGTCAACCGGCGAAGCCACCATTCTCCAGTTCTCGGTCCCAGATAAGTTTGAGCGCGACGCAACATGGGCTGCCACCTGCCTGTCCTGCTCTGAAGTGAAATGCTCACCCAGCACAATAGGCTGGAGCTTTGCTCGGAGCCGAAGAATGGGGAAGCGAGCGGAGGGCTTGCCCCTGGCATTTCCACTGTGAGAGCCGTCTGGCAGAACGTCGAGTGGACCGCTGACGGTGGGCGCGGAATGATCCACGCTGACAAGGCCGCTTTGATACTCGTCAATGGTGCAGTTTAGCACTTCGTCAAGCTCAAAGTCGCATACCGTCTTGCCCAGGGGCCGCTTCCAAGAATCGTCACTTGGTCGATCCCATCTCACTCGGGTTGATACAGATGCCCACGACCAAGTCGGGATGGTGGTGATTCGCTCATGCGTTCCCCTTCTAGCTTGCTCCCACAAAAGACCTCTGCGAATGCTGGACAACCAAAGCCCAGCTACATAGGTCCTGATGGGCGCGGTAAGGGCATCGTCTTCGTCCTCTGCATTTGATCCGCCTCTCGGGTACCTTTCCTGATCTGTCGTAATCTCATCGACCAGTGCCCGGTATGTCGATTTCCTTTGCCGTCTATACCTCTTCTTCAGCGCCCGCGCAAACTCATCGGCGATACCACTCATTGCTACCAAGCGATCTTTGGAGGGGCAAGTGAGGTGTAGACCAGAATAAGCTTCGACCAGGTGTTCCCAGTCGGTGTGGGTGTGGTCTCCCGGCCCTTTCTTGACATCTTCGTAAAGAGACAGGGAGAGATTGCGATCAACCAGACTGCTCTTCAACGAGTATTTGTTCGCTTGGGGTTTATTGGTGGTGTATCTGTCCGGGAGCTGTAGCTCCGGCTCGACAAGTTCCCCTATTTGCGTTCGTGGGCTCTTGCTTTGGCATAGAAGAAACAGCCCCGTCGAGGTATAGCAGACAACTCGACGGCTGAGAATCCACTCTTGAAAGATCCAGCCCCGAGTAAGCAACTCGCTCTGAGCAACCGTGGCCTCATATCGTTCCTCGACGTTCTGCTCTGTCTGAAACAAGTAGAAGAACCCTTTCTGCTGGCCGGTCGAATCACGGTACGGCATCTGTATGAGGGGTGCGCGGGAATCTTCCTGTTGGTTTTTGTTAAAGAGGCCTCTGCTGGAGCTGGCGCCGGGACAAGCGACGGTGAAGACTGAGCGTTGATAATAGTCACCCATTTTGACAGCTTCGATAGCCCAGTCGTCGGCGTCTTTCTGAATGATGCAAAGGGAGTCGATCCAGACATAGGGGATATCGAGGTTAGCGGCAAGCGTGAAGACGTCGGTGAACAGGGGTGGAAGATTGTCGAAGCCAATGCCTTGAAGCCTGTCAGCAATGTTCGCCTTGGTGGTCGAAATAGTTTCTGTCTCGGCGATCCAGCGGTGGCTTAGAGTAATATACCGGGCGACCTGGCCTCCCGTGATCTGAAGGTTGAGAAACAAGGAGCCGGAGCCGGCCCTGGTCACATGGATGCATCGTGATGGTAACGGCGAGCCTGCGGGGTTAAGCTTCTCGTAGCCCGAAAAGGTCCGCGAGCAATCGTAATGCCGGTAACACTCATTGATCCAGGACTTGATACTTTTCATCATCTGCTGAGAAGAGCTTGCATCTCTTTCCGTGTACTGGCCAACAATGTCCCCGGATATTGCGGCTGGGTCCCCTGAGCGTCATTGGAAGTCAGACGGGTCAGCTTTCGAGACATAGTGCTGAAAACCCACCTTCGTCTGTGGCCACATGAAACTCGACCTTGGAGTGCGCATCATCGCCGTTGTTGGTGCGCACATCAACTTCAGCCAACAGACGAGCGATGTTGAGGCCGGTTGCTTCCGACTCGGACGGCTGTGGGCCACGCACTTCGACGCGATTGGATGCAGTCCATTCACGCCTCAGGGCACGGAAATGGATCCAATCTCCTATTTTGCTTCTTTCTGGTTGTTTCGAAAGTGGAAGAAGCTCCCGGACAAGAGTGGAGCAGAAGAGGCAGCCCTCACTGGCCGAAATTAGCACATCTTTGGTGCGATACCCCCGCCATGGGTAGGCTCCATCAGCCAACGCCTGAATGTTGAATTGTTGACATCGTTTGCAGAGCTCGGCCATCGAAGTGAGATTTGGGCTGAGAGGAAATCCTGGAGCTGCAGTGCTGCGGAACAAAACGGGCGACAGAGCAATTGTCGCTCCCCGCAGTGTGAAAGTGTGAGGTTGCCTGGGAAGGAGCGTCACGCTTGGCTCCTGGCCTGTAGGGCGGCCAGTTGGGGGCCAGGTCGGTGACGCGCCTGTTTTCCAGCCAATCAAAACCGTTCGAAACCCGAGCAGGCAATCCACCTGAGACATCAACCTCAGGCTTCCTTCCGCAGCCCAGGCAACTCCCACTTCACTGTTCGCTGTCATCTACAGATCCTTCCGGAGAGCTTCTCAACCTCACTGTATTCGGTAAAAAAAAATACCACCCACCCCTATCTCTGCCAACTGAAATCGCATATCCCCGGCGCGGGTTCCGAAGCGTGGTTGAAGCTGCAAGCTGTTCTTAATTGGCAGTCGTCGATTGGCCGATTGCGAACCGGCTCTCGGGCATGATGACGGCCATCTATCTCCGACAAAAAACGCAGAAATACATCCAGCTTGTCGGGTTTTACGTCGCCGTTCTTGTGCTCCCCGGCTGCCCTCCAGATGTGGTCTGGGCAGCAAGACACTTTGATCGACCGTACTGGGTTTCCGATGGCCAGTCCTCATCGCTCCGGTTCTTGTCGTTCTTTCTATTCCACATCACCTTGACCACGACGCCAATCGGACTGTTTCTCAAGTTCATCGCGACTCTTCCCTTGGGCAGGAACACGGCAAGCGACGCCACCGAGACACGGAAACTCGATGCTCTGACACAAGTCTTTGGGACATGGTACTGCCCTGCCGTTGTCTTCCTGGGAACCGCAGCCATCCTTCTCAACCTGATATCCATCGCCACCGCATTCTCCGTGGTCGGTAAACGCAATCGCCCTCGCCTGACTCGGCGCCTCCTCCGGGTGATCGGTGCAATCGCCCTCCTCCAGGTAATTTTGGGTGCAGCGGCTGTCGCGCTGAGCTACCCAGAAACCTGGCTTCGGGAACAGCAAGACTGGCAGGCTTGGCGAGACATCCCTCGTCTCGGCGTTTATGTCGGGGGATTCGAGATCGCGTCGTGGTTTGTTCTGGTCTATGGCATCGTTCGATTGCTCGGAGCAAATGCTCTCATTGGGCCTTCGACCATTTTCAGACCCCCATTGCAGTACGAACCAACCTGGATACAAGACGCTAAATCATATCACCAGCCAAACGGCGCCTTAAATCTACCGGACCAGCAGGGCGGTGAAGTTGGGATACTCGCTAGACACTTCGCCGAACAATTGAGGCAGATTCGTCCTCCAAACGCTGTAACACCTCCACTGGGGACGTCCTTTCCGGCCCCGGCCAAACGCCACAAGGCCAAAAAAGACAAGGTTCATTCGATGACATTTCATCCCGACACAAAATACTGGACTGGTATTCCTGCAACGGGGACCTGGAAAAGCAGCTCCGCCGTCGGCGCCGCGGACCAGTCAGGAGGAACTATCGATAAACTGCACCAAGGCGCCACTACTTTTCTCAGCGAGCTGGGAAGAGGTATCACATTTATCAGAAAGCTCGGCGGTGATGCTCGCTTGGTTTCAACCTCCGGTCTTCTGGTCGTTTCTGTTCCCCTCTTTCTGCTCTCTGTAGGCACGCAGATTGCCTGTTATGTCATCACCCGCCAAACCGGCCGACAGTGTGGATGGTGAGTGTCCGATCCCGAACCATCTAGTGCAGTCCTTCAACCTAATGCCATCAACTTCATGGCCAATACTAACCTCTACGACATGACATCTAGGCAATGCTACGCCCTCATTGTCTATCCTTTCCTCGATCTGCCTCTGTTTATCGCGCTCTCATGCCTCGTACATCGAAGGGTCACGCCGAGAAGCCCAGCTCGACCGCCGCGGGAAGTTTGGATCAGGGTTCTTCTGATCTTTTTGGCGATCCTCCTCATTGCCTCACAGGGATTTGGCATTGCGCTATCAACACAAAGCGGAAGAATCGCCATCTTGGGCGGTGACTCGTCAGACCCCGGCGAGGCCCAGATTTTTGGCCTTCTGTTTCTCATCGTCTCTGGCATCTTCTTCCTCATGTGTGGTGGCTTGTCAATGCTCTTCATCTGGCATATTTGACACTCGAGGTTTATAAAGGTATGTACAGTCATATTCCGGTTCTAGAGTTCCATGTATGCACAAGGACGGGAAGGAAAATCTTCCATAGAACGACCAAACAGCAAATGCTAATTAACCGTCGCATCCCCTAAGCATAGACGCTAGGGTCGGCGTTCTTCACTAGTATTTGCACATATTTGTCGTGCCACTCGCCAGCCTTCGGCGCGCCCTCGAAGCCGCACTGGCCATCGCTCTCACCGCCGGGCTTGATCCACACCAACGCATCGACAACCGGGTTGTCGGTCTTGGTCGTGGGAGCAGGTCCGAATCCGGCGGGGTGGACGTTGCACCACTCACCTCACTCCTCACGGGCACCGGGGAGATGGACGCGGCCCTGGTCCACGATAAAGTTAGCTGGGAGACCCTCCTCCTCGAGGAAGGGGGCGAGCGAGGTGGCGTAGTGGGACTCATCCCACGAGTTGCTTCCACTCAGTGTAGTTCTCGCAGACGGTGGCGTTAAAGGGGTTGTAGTTGGACACGTTGGTGGCGAAGCCCCTGATCTTGTTCTTCTTAACGGCTATCTTGACGACGGTGGCGAACTCCTTAGCGGTAAGAGGGAGGTCGTCGTTCCACCCGAGCCAACCGCCGTGGGCGGCGTCGATATACAGGTGCACGTTCTTAAACTGCAGCTGCGAGATAGCGTGGGTGATGCCCTCGCGGAAGACCTTGGCGGCGTTAGCGCAGAGCTCGATGCCCATGTTGGTGACGAGGTTGCCCAGGGAGTCGGGCTCGAGAACGATGGCGAACTCGAGATCCGGGGCCGACTTGACCTTATCGACGTAGGGCTTGACGAACTCCTTATGGTAGCGCTTAAGGCCGTTCTCGGCCGACTTGAGCTCACCAGCGGACTCGCCGGCGGAGCAGTCGCGGTCGGGAAGGTTGTAGAGGACGAGGCCGACGATTTGCTTCTTTTTAATCTTCTTCTGGGCCTGGCGCGCGGCCTTGATAGCGTCGTCGATACGGGGCAGCTCCGAGATACGGCTGGGCTCGGATACCACGACTAAGGTGATGCATCCTGGATTTGGCTGCCGCGAACTACAAATTGCCCCTGACGATCGCTTGTACCGCAATGCCGCCGACCGAATTGACTTGGCGTTCCATCCGCCTGGGCTCACTCTATCAACATAAACACCAAGTCGCCCCATTGATCTTGGGTGTCTTAGCTTCATCACACCCCGTGCTGGTCGTGATTTCACCTTATCATCAGGGCTAGCGCCTCACAATGAACTCCCGGTCCACGAATTGAGTGACTGAGGCACTCCCGGTCCACGAGTTGAGTGACTGAGGCACTTTCAGGGCCTCCTCACGCGGAAAGGCGATTTGTACGAGAACTATGCGTCCACTGGGGCTCTGTTTATCATGAAAACATAAAGATAAACATTAGTGAAATACCCAAGACTCCCAGGTTGCCAACTGTAAACCTAGAAGCAGGTTCTCCGATGCTAGAAATTGGTGACAAACGTGTCCACATCGACTACTTGAAGCACGTAATGATACTTTTCTGATGAGCAGGGACAAGCAGTTGTTACAGGAACTGGAAGCTCGGAAACTCACGTACCTTGTCGAGCCTCGGCCTTGAGGTCAGGGGCTCCTGCGAACATCCACCTCTAGACTCAAGTTGGTTGCTTTGCATGCTCTACGCGTCTCTCGTTGGTTGTTGCTCCCTGCGAAAAACACGAGCGCAGTGATTCTTCCCGCTGACACCCAATCCAATGTTTGCTCAGCTTCATGTGAAAAAGAAAACTCTTACTGCCCGAGTGACTGAGTCACCGTAGTCAACTGTGAATCTGTTGGGACAAAAAGATGAGACGAAATCCAAGGGCCATCGAGGTGAATTTCCACCTCACCCCTCGCAAGTATTTATTCAGCAGTACTATCCAGGCTCCCAAGAAGAGCAGCGTTTTTCCATCCTCGAATTTTTCCAACAACCCCATCCTCAGATACAAACGATCATTGTGCCAACACAGTGCTTCGTCAAGTGATTACCCTGCATCAACGACAAGATGCTCGTCAAGATTCTCTTCCCCCTGACCCTCGCGGTCGCTACTGTACTTGACGCCCCTCCGAACGTCCTGGCTGCTCGCACTGATCCGGACGACTCGCTCTACTACATGCCAGGCTGCGAGTACTGCATACAAAACTCCCCTGCAGCCCCGGCAACAGCTCTATATTTTACACCAAAGTTGCCCCCAGCAATTTCCACATTTATGCGTGACCCTAAGTCGCGCCTGAGCTAGGGTAAGCTGGTGGTTAAGCCTGGCCTGTATAGCTGTGTGGCCAGATGTTGGACCTCATGGGGCGGTCTCGGCGACTTCCATGGTCGAAGTTAGGGTTGGAGGGCTTGGAAGGCTTGGAGTTGCAAATCAAGCGAGAAGTAGTTCTGGAAGAGTAGCGTGGTCTTCTAGTGGGGTGATTGCAAGTAAAATAACGGCTAGCACAGATCCGAGCTCTCAGTTCCACCATGAGGGGTAAAAATTCAGGCAGACACGCAGCCTACCAAACTCTGCATGGGCAGCTGCGGCCAAGTGACAGATATTCTTCACGCAGGGGGCGAGAGGCAAAGAGCGATCAAAGAAAGGGCAAAGCTTGCGTCGACAGAAATGGCCCCGCTAGCCGATCCAATTGGAAATGGACGCGGAACTTTGACAGAAGAAGAATGTGGTGGCATGGCAAGCATGATTTGCTTGTGCCGTTCTTGTGCAACATGGCTGCCTTGTAGGAATCCTTGGCTCATATTCCGAATCAGATTTCCCACCTTCGTTTCGCCCTCTCCAGTGTCTAAACGCAAACTTTTCACCACGGTACCATCTAACCATAAGGAGCACAACAATGCTCGCCTCGAACAGAAACAACAATGCCTAATTTCAAGCGCACAAACAGCCCCAGCATCGCCATCGAGCTAAATGAGGCCCTTACCTTCAAAGCCGGCGACGTCATTACTGGTCACGTTGTTTGCACGGGCCACGTGGTCAGCCCCAGGGCCTGGCTCCATGTCACATTCACTGGCACATCCAGGGTCAAAATCCGAACCGACGATGGTAACGGCACCATCAGGGACTACGAGTCATGTAGCGGGCTCATCAGCGAGCCCGTAATGCTGACAGTTTTCGACGGGCCGATACACATCCCACCAGGTCCAACCCCAGAGCAACACAAGTCCTGGCCATTCTCTATCACAATACCTCATCACCGCTGCCCGCAGGATTGTAGGTCCCGACAGCCCACTACTACAATATGCCACAAGCAAAGCCAAGCAAAAGCGACACCTCCACCTTACAGCCGTCTTCCCTCAGAGCCCCTCCCCGCCTCCTTCACCATAACGACCACCGACATCTGGTCCAAAACAACCCACGCATCCGTCTCATACCACCTCACAGCTCGCTTCCACGAAGAACACAACAGCCACGCCACACAAACAGCCACCACAACCCTCGCCATCGCTATCCTCCCCTCCTCCATTCCTGTTCTTTTCAACTCCCCTCTCCACGCTCAAACCTCAAAACACACCATCTACTCACAGCGTCTCCTCGGTCGAGACAACCTCTCTCTTTGGGAGCGTTTCTCCAAATCCATCCACGCACCTGGGGTAGCGCGCTATGAATTCGAAGTTGTTGTTTCCTGTCCATCTGAGCTGCAGCTTGGTAATGGACCGTTTTCTTTCCAGGTGGGCATTATACCCGTGAGTCAGTCGGAGTCACTTGGACCGTTGGAGATGGCAGGCCATACGGTGAAATTGGAGAGGTTGGTTCTCAAGTTGGGTGCACGGACGGATGTTACTTGTCCTGAGATGGGATTGGTAGGGTTCAAGACCGGAGAGGAGAGGGGGGTTGTGAACGTGGTGTGGAAGTTAGTTGGGGGGGTAAGTTTGCCTTGTACACCAGATGAGGCATGGGATATTGGGAGGGCGAAGGGGCTGAACTTTGGAGGGAGTGAGGCTATGTACTGTGATGAGATGGGTCGAGAAGGAGGGAAGGAGACGAAGTTGCCATACTTGAGTCGGTTATATGAAGATTTCGCAACGGCGAATATCAGGCATTGGCATGAGCTGAAGTGGGAGATGAAGTTGGTTGTAGCGGAGGAGACGGTTAATGTAAAGGGGTCGCGGCGTGTTATCATTTTGGGTTCAAGTAGCTAATTATGTGCCTACCATTCCTAGTTAATTCATCAAGGGCATCATAACGAGAGGGTCATTACAGGCAGACAGTAGGCGGCGCTCAAGCCGACACTCGCAAGCTAGGCGCATATTGGCATACGCGATGTTAAGGCAAGACTCTAACCTAGGTGGAACTAAATTCTGCCTTGCCTGTGAGGGATTACTTACCTGCTGTCGGTGCCCCTACGAGTATGTAAACAGTGAGTTTACCAACCTATCCACTTACGGCACACGCGCTAGTTAGGGTTTCCTCTCGTCTATTTTTAAGGCCCAGTTCTTATCCTTTATGCTAAGTTTTAATCCCAAAGTGAGCTTTACAGCTAGGCCCTAGCACTGACACGCCATATGATAAAGACCTTATTATTAGAAAGCTGAGCTGCTGTCTAGCTACTTAAGAGAAATGTAGCTAAGTCCCCGCTTACTATCCTAAACACTGCCTTACGTACTATAGGTTTGTGATTTTATACTAAGTAATGACTCGGGGCGTTTGTTCAGGCCAACCCTATCGTTCTTTTTGGGCTCTGTGTGTAATATTACTATAGCCATTTATGTACATAGCGATGCGTTCTCTAGCGCGTGCCACCGTCAAAAAGGGGCCGCGCCGCGTGGTTCTTTGAACCGTGCTTCTTTTAACTAACAATCGATCCGACGATTTTCACTACGAAGACCTCTTATTAAAAGCCCAGTGACATTCTGGCCCTTCGATCGAAGGAAGATGACCTGATCCACAGTCGCGTTTCCTTTATTATTCTATGCTAGGCTCCGTTCTATGCTAGGTACCGTTACATACTAAGTTTTATTCTATATTAGGTATATATCTGTTTTTCTACGTCAGTTGCATTTGTGTCCCTCTAATTGAAGGACTAGTAGTCTGGGAGTTGGCCTTTCAGGCCGATAATAACGTTCTATAGGTATAGTTCTCTTTATAGTTTCTTCCCTGTTACGCCATTGTACTAGTTTAGTAACGGTCTGTAATAAGTAAAGGTTGTAATTATAAGCTGTTTTTATATTGTGTTAATTAAAGTTATAAGTATATTAAACTTATAATAACATTATATAGTTATAAACTAGTAATTATATATATTAAGTTACTTTTAGCTAAGCTTGTTAAACTTACAGCACTTTTACTATAACTTATTTAGTAAAATTACTAATAAGCTCCTCCCTTAGTTGCTTATAATACTCTATTTACTAAATCTTTAATATTGATAATTCCCCATTACGCTTCTTAATTAGAAAGATTCTTAATATGTTTTATTTATTTACTAATACGACTTTAATATTTTTACATACTGTAACTTTATATATTAAGACTTAGTTCTTATCCCTTATATTCTTCGTTTAGCTTACCTTAAGCTTAGCTGTTCTAAGTAGCGCCAGTTACGTTAATAGTAACTTTACTTACTGTAACGACCCTATAGGCCGTCACCTAGGTCGGCGCGGCTTAACGATTGCCCCGTATAGTGAACAGTGCACACGGTGCTGCGCACTGGGCTAGGGATGCAAAGACCTGAAGTTCTTACAACTAATTAAAAGGTACTCTGTTATTTTAGGTGCTCTGTTATAGAGCAGGAGAGTAAATAAAGTAGTGACGTTCTATTACTCTAATTACTTTATCGCTAAGAGAGTAGATAAAGTAAAGGTATAAGGTACTTCTTAGACAGCTAGTATAGATATACATTATTGTGATTATAATAGCTATAAGAGATCTTTAATTCCTTATATTAATATTTAATTATTTATTTATATCTTACTGTTTAAACTTACCTATATATATTATAATAATAATAACTTACAGTGATAGTAAACTTTTTGTTTAAAAGTGCTTATATTACAACTTATACCTGTAAAGTCGTTACAGCTAGCTTAATAAGCTATCTTTAAAACGCCTACTAACCTTTAATGTCTTATTATATATTCTGTCTTAACCTGTTTAAACCTCTTAAGGCTTATGTTAAGTATAAGTTATAATACTTACAGACCTTTAATTATTAACTTTATTAATTTATTCTTACTATTTATAACTTTAACACTAATATAATAAACTGATGCAATAGTGTAATAGGGAAGAAACTATAAAGAGAACTACACCTACAGAACGTTACAGTTAGCCTGGAAGGCCAACTCCCAGATTACTGGTCTTCCAATTAGAGGGATATAAATGTAACTTAACGCAGAAAAACAGATACGTACTTAATATGGAACAAAACCTAATATATGACGGTGCTTAGCATAGAACGGAGCTTAGATAGAACGGAGCCTAATATAGAACAACAAAAGAAACGCAACTGTAGATTAGGTTATCTTCTTTCGACCGAAGGGCTAGAATGTTGCTAGGCTTTCAATAGGAGGTCTTTATAGTGAAAATCGTCGGATTGATAATTAATAAAAGAAGTACAGTTTAAAGAACCACGTGGCGCGGCTCCTTTTTAACAGTGGTACGCATTAGAGAACGCATCGTTATGTACATAAACGGCTACAGTAATATTACATACAGAGCTTAAAAAGAATGATAGGGTTAGCCTGAACAAACGCCCTAAGTTAATAATAAATAAGCCATTTACTATTATTACTTATATTATTACTTTAAACGCCTTAGTTATAAGAGCTAATGTTAAGATGCAAAAGGGGTCAAGGCATTGGAAAACAGTGTGTGTTAAAGATGATTAATTATTTCTATCTTTGAGAGCGGAAGCCGTGGTATTATAGCCGTGAGGGTGGCCAGTGCACGAAGTGCATTGGCTACACTCGCTTCTGCGAAGCGAGGTTAGCTGACTGAATATGAGGTTGGCAGTGGAGTCTGGCGTTCTTGGCTGTGCGGATCCACGGAGCTAGCCGCAGAGCGGCTGCGTGGATCTAGCCACACTGTTCCAGCCACACTGGCCGGGTTAGGGTTGTGAAAACCTAACAAAGGCTCTTTAGCTTTGCTAAAGAGCTACATAAGTAATTACAATTATAATGTTATAACTAAGAGTGCTGTATATCTGACAGGAGCGGCTTGGAGTTCCCCTATACTAGGACTAGTGTAGAAAAACAGTGTAGTATAACCCCGCACTAAGCTGGGGGTGTAAGGACTTATAAGCTTCTATAACTAGTTAGGAGCTGCTTAGTCTAGCTAAGTAACGATAACTATATTAAGTCGTAGTTGCTTAGTAATTAAGTACTTAGCGGTTAACTAAGCATTTGCTTATTAAGTATAATATAAAGTACTTCCTTTATCAGTAGTATAGATACTATTATTGTACTTATAATAAAGTGAAGGACCTTTAGGTTCTTTACGCCAGTAATTATGTATTATGCTATATAATTTAATTAATTTATTATTCGGAACCTCTAGATTAGATAACCTGTATAATAGTACATTTGCTCCTGAAGAGTTATACTAGCCTTTATTTAGTTATCTTGTTCTTACCGTCTTTAAGAGTCCTTCCTTATAATCTGTCTTTAACCTTAATATACTTTAGTGAACTTAAGGCAGGCAGTACTATGTTTCTCCATTATTATCCGTTTACGCTCTTATTTTCTTATACACATAATTATAACTTATTTTCTTATGTAACTCACGGTTATACAACTTATTTATTACAACTTACTTTAATCGTGTAACTTTTTTTCTTTAATCGCAACTTACGGTGCAACTTAGTTAGGACTTAATGTAACTTATGGTCGGGACTTAGTCACTTACGGTTTTTCTCATACTACTTATGCCTCTCTTGCCTCGGTATGCCAACCCTAACCTTAAACTAACAGTCTTACATCAACTCTTCTCAGACGACTTAAGTCGTCAATTAATAGATGCCAGAACGATGCACGATAATTGGGAAACTTTTTCTCATTTTAAGAAATGGACTTATTTAATGTAGCCGCAAGATAAACTTTTTTTCGGTGCAGCGACACTATAAACTTTTTCTCGGGCATCCACATACTTTAGCCGCAGCCTTGCCGATTGCCGATTGCCGATTGCCGCGATCTTGCACGATCTTACGATTGACACAAGATCGTACTAACTTGGGACCCGATCTTGCATTTTATTCAAACTGCGTCCCGAATCGCAAAACAGATGTGAATGAGGTGCAGAATGAGTAAGTCGCATAAGTGAGAAATGAGCTTGTCGTGTCGTGCCATTTTCTGGGGAACATTTTCGCTCATTTAGGTGTAACTTACGGTTTAACTCTCGGTCTAACTCACGGTCGGCATGTTAAGAAATGAGTGACAGAGTCGTGCACCAAGAAATGAACTGCTGATTCGTGACCGAGAAACCAATCCAGTGTGTAAATGATTTTGTCCTAATGGTCGAGGTGCCTTGTTCAAAGATCAATCAAAGGGAGGAGCCCGGTGCCTGCTAGCTTAAGGGTTAATCAAAGGGACAAGCCCTCTCCGTGTAATTGATTACATGATGGGCCAGTGACTTGAATTGCATATTGCACAAATCTTCATCAGATGACCTACTGGAAGTAGAACAGGAAGGATTTGAGATCACCTGCTGGAGTAGAGGAGCGATTTGAGATCAGATTATTGAAGTAGAACACGAACGATCTAGAGATCTTGACGGTGATCAGTCCTTGCCTCGACAACACGCCTCTAAGAACACCTCCCACATCAGCAGCAGCTGCAGCAGTCGTCGCAGCTGCAGCAGTCATCGCATTCGCAGCAACCATCCCAACAGTCCCCTCCACCGTCACCGCCGTCTTCGCCGTCAACGCCTGAAGCGACGGCGTATCCGGCCCCAGCGCCCACCACAACCACGCCGCCCGCCACGGCAGCTGCCGCCGCCCGCTGGGCAGCCACGTCGCGGCGGTGCTGGCCCTGGGCAGAGGCCATGTCCCGGCGGTGCTGCTCCTGGGCAGCGGCCATGTCCCGGCGGTGCTGCTCCTGGGCGGCCACATCGCGGCGGTGCTGCTGCTGCGCGCCCTGGCGCACGCCGGCGGCGTGGGCTTGAGCGGCCATGCGCTCCTGGGCCGCGTACTGCTGGCGCGTTTGGGCTTGCTGCTTTTGTGCTTGCTGCTTTTGTGCCTGCATCTGCGGGTTGGGTTTGTACCCTCGTCGGTAGGCTGGGGCTGGAGCACTGGTCAAAATATATTTAGGATGTTTTCATGGACCCATGGGAAGGATGGAACAAGTGGAATGGAAGGCAAGGAAACAGATGAGGCAAGGAGAACAGGTAAGAGGCAAGGAGAATAGGGACGGGACGAACCGAGGAGGGGCCATGTTGGTGGTGACTGATTTTTTCAATGGCGTTTTGGGCGTAAGTGTGTTGTGGAATTCTGGTGACCAGCTTGACAGCAAATCAAATCTAGTACTATTGTCTCTGCAGTGGCGAAAGTCGATATGGGTCTATAGACAAGAACTGAGCAGAGTGAGCCTAGCTTGGGGCAAGCATGGCATTATGAACACAAGAAGAGCACATCGGATGGGCAGGCTGTGGCAGGAGGCGTTGATTTTGTTACAGGAGCGCCGACAACAGGACGCTGATTCTGTAACAGGAGGCGCCGACCGCAGGAGGCTGATTCATGGAGGCGCCGACCCTTGCAGGAGGCGCCAATTCTCGTCAGAGGGTGCCCTAAAGCGGGTCCCTGCGGAGGCCAAGTGCCAAACTATTCTGAGCTGCAGATTCCGGCCTAAAGGCGGGTCCCTGCAGAGGCCATGTGCTAACCTATTCTGAGCTGCAGATTCCAGACCCAAAGGCAGGTCCCTGCGGAGGCCAAGAGCCAGCTGCATAATCCGCCAAGAGCCAAACTATGCTGTGATGGGTGCACGTTGATAGGCAGCCGTGCCAAGTCCTCGGACCCTAGCTTGTCTTGACCAGTGAGGGAAGGGCTGCTACTTATGCTCCTTTTCGCCAAGACTAAAGGTCTCTGCATTGCATTACCTATCGCTGTCGAACCACAGCTAACTGCTTGGCCTTACAACTGGCTTGGCTTCTATCCAAGTCGAACCCAAATGTAGTCGAACTATTATAAATTCGATACAAAAACCCCTTTCGGTTATAGACGGGTACCTGAGAAGAAATCAAGGAACTGTCTTCAGATAAAGCGCTCGACAAGCCGCGTGCCCCGCGCCAATGATAGGCTTCCACTGGCTAGCCTTGCAACTGTCATTTCGGCAGACTACGTTTGTGATGCTGTACAGGGCTTAAACATCAAGATGTGTCAAATCAATATAATAATTGTCCAAGCGAGGTCTTCCATCAACATCTCAAGGTCTTACATCAACACTCCATCCCCAAACGGAGATCTAGGTCACGCAGCGTACTTGGCAGCTACGATGTTAGCCGTTGGCTGCGGGGCCTTTGGCGGCACCGCCAGGCGGAGCCGGGCTCAGGTGGTTACCGTGGCCGGACTGGCCGTAGATGATGGAAATGAGGCAGCCTGTGCCGGCGCAAAAAGCATCCTGCACCGAAGCGTTGGCGACGCCTCCGGCTGATAGCGGCGTGACATCGATCGTGCGGCTATTCAGGCGCTTCAGCTGGTAAAGCGGGCCGGTGTAAACGTTATACATACAGCATTTTAACAGTTTTTAAATAAGTTTTCATTATTATTATTCTCTTTTCCTTTTATTACAGTTAGTCTATAAGCTTACTGTAATTATATTAGCTTACTAGCTCCACTTTTCTGTATAATTCTATCATACGGTTTAAATAGACGTTTTTATCTTTAAAAGAAGATTTATTATCACTATTATTAGCGCCTACATTACTTGATTAGTACGCCATCGTTACGCAGTGCAGTTAGGTATGCTAAATACAATTCCGTCATCTAACTAAGTTTTAAGGTTGACCTTAGCGTTAGGAAAGGAGTATTAAGATTCTAGTGAAAATTTTAATCTTAAATTTATATAAGTAGAGAAAAGTATTTTAATATCTTATTAACTGGTTAGATTACAGCTTTCAAAATAATCTTTAAAAGTTTATTAAGAACTTCTTATGCTTAAACTTAATTAATAACTATTATTAAAATTTTTAAATTAATTAAAACTAATAAAAAGGAAATTACTTATTTCTAAGTAATTATTAAGCTTAAAGTAGTAAATTAGAAGGCGTTTAAAAATAAAGGAAGAATTAAATAAGAGTTAAACATATATTCTTTTAAGCAAATGTATAATTATGTTATTATTAATTATATTATTAATTTAGTTATTAATAATATTAAGTATAAACTTTTATTTATAATAACTATAAGTTATAAGAACCTTAAACTAAAGGAGGCTAGGCCTTTAAAGCTAGTAAGATGTATAAATCACATGTATAATAACATAAAGATTAGAACTGTATATTAAGGGTATATAGAATAACTTATTCTTTTATAAGTAGGGGAGTAAAAACTAAATTAGTAAATATTAAAATCTCTTAAACCAGTTATCCTGTCCGGAGGGCAATTTGTTAACGGGGTGATAGCCAAAAAAATGACTATAGAAAATTAATAAGAAAAATTAAATTAAGCTGGGACTAGTTAGTTTATTATTAAAGGTGGGCCTGTTCGGGCCCCAAATCACGTGATATAATATGGTTTCAACTACGTCACATGACTGGGATTCCAAATCTGAAGTTAGATTTAGGATTAGGGTTACGGTTCAGGAGTTATTAATGTTTGAAAAGAATTAACAAATGGATATTTAGAAATAAAAACAAGGCTAAATCTAACTAAAAAAGGTGGTTTTATATATAGTTTTTAACGCAAAATCTAAAATGGAACCGCTTTTACTATATGACTTATAATAAGAGAGATATTATTTTTTAAAGTTAAATAATAATAATTACTATAATAATAATTAGTAAATAAATAAAATAAGAAGAAGTAGTAATTATATATCTTATACTGTTTATTATATAGAATCTAGAACTGGAATGTGGTTTACTATGTAGCTTAAAGTAAGAAAGACATTACTGTGTAAAGTTAAATAATAATTATTATTACAATAATACTATTTTAATAAGTGGAATAACAGTAAGTAATAATCACATTTCCTATATGTAAAATCTAATATTAAAAGTTCTTTTCCTATTAAACTAGTACGATAGCGTAATAGGGAAGAAACTTTAAAGAGAACTATACCTACAGAACGTCGCAGTTAGCTTAAAAGGCCAATTCCCATGTGACGGGGCTGGCGTTACATACGCTAATGCAGGGAACTGCTACAACTGCCCACTACACCAAAAGGTATGTGCAAGTTGACTAACCGTTAGTCATCTTGCTAGTTCCCACTTATTACCAACCCGTTACATCCCAGACTACTAGTCCTCCGATCAGAGGGACACAAATGTAACTAACGTAGAAAAACAGATACGTACCTAGTATAGAACAAAACTTAGTATATAACAGTGCTTAGTATAAAACAGAGCGTAGTATAGAATAATAATGGAAATGTAACTGTAGATTACATTATCTTCCTTTGATTAAAGAGCTAGAATGTTACTGGGCTTTTAATAGAAGGTCTTTGTAGTAAAAATTGTCAGATTAATAATTGTTAAAAGAAGTACGGTTTAAAGAACTGCGCAGCGCAGCCCCTTTTTAAAAGTAGCACGTGCTAGAGAACACATCGCTATATATAAAAGCAGCTACAGTAATATTATATATAGAGCTTAAAAAAATAACGGCAGGGTTGGCTTAAACATACGCCCTGAGTTAGTATAAAGCTTATAATAAGAAAGATATTAAGTTAAAGCACTAGCTTTTAAAACATCCCTGCCTTTAGAACAGGATTTGTCACCAGTGAGTCGCTACCTACTACTTAATTCACCTATTTCAATCGCTAATAACTTAACCAATTTTGCTCCAATTCTTTTATATTTTTCTCATTCTATTCAAAATCGAATAATAAAGCGATGTACTAAATTAGATTTACGGAATGCGCTGGTGGAGTATGCAGAAACTGGCTTACTCTGCAGCTCTGCTGAAAACAATGACATATCCCCTATTACTCTCTTTAATCGGGTTTACAGTTCCAAGCCAGCCTCTAAGGCTTAAATTTTCAATTAGAAGCTCTCTCTTACTATAGAAGAACGTTTAACTAAATGAATTTTATTCTAAGGGTGCTTGGTTACCCTTTAACCCACGCTTAAATTCGGAAACTAGCCAGAAGAATGTTTAAAGACGACGAGAAGCTTAGAAAACGCTAGACTAGCTAGTTTTTAGGCAGAAACCCGTCTATTTCTACTATTAGGCTTTGGAAAATCCACATTAGCCGTGTTAATCGAGCCTGTAAGGCCGTTATTCAGCTTTAGTTTAACTACTTAAAGCTTATAATGGTAGAGGCTATTCTACCTAAATATAAATATAATATAGATGAAACTGGCATTATTTCTGGCATTAGAGATAACGGTCTGGTTATTAGCTTAAAGGAAAGAAAGAAATTCCAGAAAAAGAAGGAAGGAGATTAAATTTAGACGTTAATTATTAAGTGTATCTCTGCTAATAGTTGGTATTTAAATCTAGTTGTTATTTTTAAACGTGGAAACGTCTAATAACAGTAGTATCTACGTAACCTACTGCTATTTAAGAGCTGGAAGTGGAAAACCACTGAAAACAGCTAGTCTAACGATAACACTACCGTTACCTAGCTCCGTAATATCTTTCTTTTAGAGACTTGGCTAGCTACCCCTTTGGAGAAGCGCCTCCTTATTTTAGATAACTACAGCAGTTATATTATTAAAAATTTTATATAACTAGCCTTTTTAAATAACATACAGTTATTATTTCTACCAGCCTACACCTCCTACGTTCTCCAGCACCTGGATTTATCCGTTTCCGGCTCCTTAAAGGCTCGGTACAGAGTTAGGTATAATAAGGTTGTTTCTGGCTTTAACGAAGGCACTGTTGCTAAAAAGAGGACCTTTTTAAAATGCTACCAGTAAGCTAGGGTTTATGGAATAACTAAATCTAACATTAAAGCCAGTTAAAAAGCTACAGGCTTTTAGCCAGTTAGCTTTAGGAAGCCCTTAAGTAATAGTTTTATTATTAAAATTTCTAATAAAGACGTAAGTTAAGTAACCTCTATGGTTTCTATAAACCTTAAAGGGTTTATAACTCCATTCTAAGTAAGAATTCAGAGGGCCAGCTTGTATAGTTTATCCTTAAAAAGCCAAAGGATTTCCGTGTTTAAGCGCAGATTTTTCTAGCTAGCTAGAAATAAACCGCTAATAACTGGCTTTTTATACATAAGGCTGTAAAAGCCTTTAATAACGTGGTTTTCTAACTAGCAAATACAGTACATTAATTAAAGACTGTAGAAAAAAGCTTAAAACGTATAAAAGGCTAAAAGAGATGGAAGGTTTAAGTCGACCTTAACACGCAGTTTACTGGAATTAAGGAAGTTCGTGCCTTATGGAGAGAAACTGGCAGGGAGGATATTAGTCATTCTGAAAGAAAAGAATTAAGCAATTCTAACACTGAAGACTATATTATTGTAGCTATCTAATTAACCAAGTTATGGGTAATTGAAGTTTATGGTATAGTGCGGGGTCCGACTCAAGGGCTGTTCCAAAGGCAGGGGTGTTTTAAAAGCCCCCACCTAACTTACTGTTTAAACTTAAATAATAATAATTATATTAATATAAACTGAAATACCTCTCTGTCTTTAATAACTATTCCAAATCGGGCTTTAAATCAAGAATTATAGTTAAAACTATATATAATATTACTCTTAATTTCTAGCTACTAAGTACCCTATACTGAGTACCTTATATTGTGTACCTTGTAAGTGTAGTTACGTACTTTAAACCACTAGCTGAATCTTTTAGAACCCTAGAGGGTTCTAGAGGATTCCAACCCACTCTAGGGCCCCTTAGGACCCCTGGAACACTTTAAACCTTCTGGAATTCAGGGGGGTGGAACTCCCTGAATCCAGTAAGGCTACTGCTCCACAGAATTAACTAGAACATCACAGTGGCCACATCAGCCACTACGTTAACAGAACCACGTAGAATGGTTTAGAATAGTACTATTCCATTATTATATTAGTTAGTTCCACTTTACAGAAGGCTTTGGAATTCTTCTAGAGCCTCCTATAGCCTATAACAGGCTCTTTCCTCTCCTGTATCTAATTCTAGTTAAGCAAGCAATTCCACTCTATTCTAGTCATCTTATAAGGCACTGCCTTCTGGATTCTCTTGTTCTACAGCGTTAATATTTGCTGTAGCAACCCTTCTTACAGTAGCACTGCCACTACAACTCTAGCCATCTCTTGCTTCTTACAGCGCTTCCAGCGCTGTAGTACGGCTTGGACCAGTACTGCACTTCTTCCTCTGAGCTACAGCCTTGTACTACAGGCCTGTGGGTTCCTGAAGTTTAACAAAGGTAAGTCTAAATAGTAAGATATAAATGAATAACGTAATATTAAGGTAAGGAATTAAAAACCCCTTTAGTTATTATAGTTACGATAATAACTATCTATTTTAACTATTTACAAAGTATCTTATACTTTTTTTTATTACTCTATAGTTTCTTATCTGTAAAGTATAGAGTACTACTCTGTAATTCTTATCCTGCTCTGCGATAGAGTCAAATTGCTAAAACAGAGTAACCTTTTATTAGCTAGCAGAGTGTTTAGGAACAGTGTAACGCTGTTTCTAACATCGTGCTTGTAATTGTTAGAAAGAAAGGGGTTCTAGCCAGAGGCCAGAACTGTCAGAAAGAAGAGTCTGGAAACTATTAAAACAATAGATTTGTAACCATTGCCATAGACGCGCAATTGTAGCCGCGTGGCTTTGCCACACGGCTTACCACTATTCACAGCTATAAGGAAGGTTCTCTGGCTGAGCCAGAGAGCCGAAAAAAGCAAGACAATCACGCAGTTACAACCCCTTCAATTCCACAGAATCTAGAGTGCAGTGCTTCTGACAGTAATATTGTCAGAAAGAAGGGGGTTCAGAGGCCCTGGGCATCTAGTCAGCGGAGCTGACTGGATACCTGGCACTGCCAGTACGCCAGTGAGCCTCAGCTACCAGAGTGACGAAGCCTGAATCCTGCAGAATAGGCTATAAAGAAGCCTCTGGCTTCCAGTCAGAGCCAGAGGAACAGAGAGAACACAAGCAATACAATCACGCAGTTGCAACCCCTACAATTCCACAGAATCCAGAGTGCCGCGCTTCCAACAAATATAGTGCTTAGTGTGGGGAATCCCTCTGGCTGCGCCAGCCTAACTAGCGGTCTGCAGGTTTGCTGAAATGAATCAGTGGGGCAGGCCCCAGATTGAGATGGCAGTGGGGGTATGAGTGCGGGGTGTCAGACCACCCATTGAGATAACAGTAAGGCTTAGTGGGACCCTGAAATTGGATGAGTACGGGGCTGGGTGTAGGGCTCAGTGCGGGGCTTAGTGCTCTTCTCATTCTGTGGCTCATTTATGAATTCCTGACTCTCGCAAATCAAGCCGTGAATCTTGTTCGGTGGAATCTGGAAGATTTAGATTCGGACTCAACTTGGGCTCAATTGCGCCGCCATCCTTCGAACAAAGTTCAGAGATTGATGTGCCATCCTTCGACAAAGTTCAGACATGTTTGTGATGGCTGATGCGTGATTATCAATCTCTGAACTTGTCCAACAATCAATGAACTCATTCTTCTGAACTTGCATCTGAACTCTGCTCTGAACTGCATGGTTACACCCGGCAGTCAGCATTGAGCTCGGAGCTCATTCTTCTGAACTGCATTCGCCACTGCGTGCTCATTCGGCTTGCTTTTCTGGCTTGCTTTTTGTCGCTCATCCTCCCTTTCGGTCGATTTTTCTTTCACGACCCTCTCTCAGCCATATGAGAAGCTTCGCTCGGCAATACATTGAACACCAGCTCAGCCATCACGAGAAGCTAAGCAACAATCACCCGCCACCAGCCACGGAGCCTTGTGTTCTTTCATCATGCACAATGATTGCGCGCCGGAAAAGGAGGAAGGCGGCCGGACACAAGGAGACACAAAGGACTTGGCATCATTGGGGGTGTCCGTTTGCGTCGCTATACGGTTTGTCGCCATCTATTTCAGCCATTCCATTCCCACTCTTGCTTTCGCTCATCCGACTGCTTTTGTTCCTCAGCCACAGAAAAACACATCGAAGAGCCGAACCTCCATGGACACCCTCGAAGAGCTGCAGCAGCGTTTGCGCGCCGCCGAGGAGCGTGCCGAGAAGGCGGAACAACGTGCCGAGGAGGAACATCAACGTGCTGAGGAGGAGAAGAGCGATAACCGCTCCACCAGCCTTGACGAGTACCTGGAGGCCTGCCATGAACTTGTCTTCACCAAGTTTGCCGTGCAGCCAAACGTGAGCCTCACGACTAAAGGAACAGGAACCAATCCGCGCGGCAAGATGCATCCGGTTCTCATCACACCCTGGTCCGACTTCGTTGCCGAGCAAAAGGCGGTCCTCGGAAAGCTGTTCCTCACCTACTCCCAGGAGTGCGTGTTTGAGAGCCGTTCCTTTCTGCGCGGCCTGGGTCGGAGAATGGCCAGACGCAAAATCGGCAACGAAAAGGCCCTCGAGCTCTTCCAGCACATCGCCGTAGAGGACCCGGTGGGTTTCATCGTGGACGAGCTCGCCAAAGATAGCGACGTCGTCGAGGAATTCGACATTGGCAGCGGCATCTTCTTTGAGAACCATGCCAGTGTTCTCAGCGAATGGAACGAGGAAGTTGTGGAGCGTCGAGCGCGCCGGCTCCATGCAACGGCGGCCCCCGCAACACCCTCGCCGCCACCGTACACCACACTCCAGCCGGACCAGATGTGCGTCTTCCAGGATCGAGAGTCTAAGAAACGGGCCATAGCATACCTCGTCGAATACAAGGCGCCTCACAAGATCCCGCTGGCCTGCGTACGCTCTGGGCTCCAGGGGGATCTGCATGTCAGCCTCGACGTCATCCAAAACCCGACCTATCCGGCCTCGAAAAAGGTTGTCATTGCCGCTCTCTGCCAGACATTCCATTACATGATCGAAGGTGGATTGACGTATAGCGTCCTAACTACCGGAGAGGCCATCATCTTCCTCAAGATCGACTGGGCCAACCCGGACATTCTCTGCTACCACGTATCCGAGCCCATGTCGGAGGCGACGGACCACCCCGGCAGTTTTCGCTACTACACGGCCGTGACGCAAATCCTCAGCCTCACTCTCATGGCCTTTGGACCGCCGGATAGGGAACATGCAATCCAGCGGTCCCAAGACGAGCGTCACTTGGCCAAACAGGGGCTGCTTTTGTGGGGAGTCACCCTGGATGGTGTGCTTCGCGACATGCCCGAAACGCCTAGCGTTGCAGCTCCAGAGTCGCCTGGCTGGATGTCGCCCAGCAACATCGACCGGAGCCCCGACTACCAAACACCGCTCCGCGCGAAGAAAAGAAAGTCCAAGAAGAGGCCGAGGGCGGAGTCGGAATCTCCGGAGCCCAGGCCCCCCCCACGTGGCCGCCGCCGCAGCCGGTTGAGTGATGATGACGACGACGACGACGACGACAGCAGAGACTCATCGCCCATTGCCCAGAGGACTCGGCAGCGTAGAGGGCAGGCCCACATAGCTCGCGGCGGAGGAGGAGGCGGCGGCGGTGGCGGCGGCGGCGGCGGCGGCAGAGGTGGTAGCCCCCAGTTCTGCACGCACGCATGCCTCTTGGGCATGGTACAA
>Ga0247760_1000765_pt1 | contig 33654 bp, 36 predicted proteins | sample UWRJL171409R4_FD_179936 | JGI IMG/M metagenome (GOLD analysis project Ga0247760, IMG submission 179936) | Plant litter microbial communities from Arlington Agricultural Research Station in Wisconsin, United States - UWRJ-L171-409R-4 | ecosystem: Environmental > Terrestrial > Plant litter >... | reverse complement strand
TGGCGACAATGGTAGCTAATTCGGTGAGTGTGTCGATGGAGTCGGCGGAGAGGCCTGGGGGCAGGTGTTTGGACATTTTAGGATTGGAATTATTGTTTCTGGAAGATTTGGGTGAGTTCGGGCTGGAGGTAGGTGATCTAGTTGTGTTGAGGTGAGTATGTGTTCAGGCAACTGCCCCAGGTCTACGGAGTACCAAGAAGTTATGTATAGCAGCCAAGGCGCCAAAACGTCAAGGGCCGCTGCGGGCCTGGCTATCACAGCACCTGGCCCGACGTCAGGTGGGGAGGTGGGGGACCTGGCATTCACCCAAGCCATCCCGCTCCAGGAGAGGCAGAAGCGGCAACCTACCCCGCCATCAAAAACCTCAACAGAAAGACAGCGGCTCCGAAGACTGATAAACAAGTTTTTATCCCTCACTGCTAATATTTATTGGGAATTTCCCTTCCCTCCACCTTCTATGCTCCCTTTGCTAGTCATTGCTGTTTCTGAGCACCGCTAGAGCTGCATCGTACTTTGGTGTGAGCCTAAACTTATCATCCACAAGAAAAAACCTTTCCCCGGCATTTCACCTGGAGAATAAAGCCATGGCGCCCGACCACAAGGCCTGCCTGAGTACGTCCCGTCGCCCTGACTACACGCTAGTCGCCTGTTACATCTTGGTGTACCTGGAGCTGGGATGGCTGATCATGATGCTCGTTCGGACTTATAGTCGTGATTGACGGCTGGGGTATCCCATCGAAGGATTCGCCCAAGGATGGCGACGCCATTGCTGCTGCCAACACCCCGGTGATGAATGAGCTCTCCCAGAGCAAGACTGGTTTCACAGAGCTCGAGGCCTCTTCTCTCGCCGTCGGTCTCCCGGAAGGCCTCATGGGCAACTCTGAAGTCGGCCATCTCAACATTGGTGCGGGGCGGGTCGTGTGGCAAGACGTGGTCCGCATCGACCAGTCGATCAAGAAGGGCGAGTTTGTCAAAAATGAGGTTATCCACAAGACTCTCGAAGCTGTCAAGAACGGGAATGGGCGCCTGCACTTGTGCGGTCTCGTCTCCCATGGTGGTGTGGTTAGTGCTCTTTGATGACAGGGTCGCGGTGCAGATGTTGACGGCGATGTAGCACTCCAAGCAAACCCACCTCTACGCCCTCCTCCAGGCAGCCAAGGATATTGGCATCCCCAAAGTCTTCATCCACTTCTTCGGCGATGGCCGTGATACCGATCCCAAGTCGGGCGCCGCATATATGGAGGAGCTTGTCGCAAAATTGAAGGAGATCGGGTTGGGCGAGATCGCTACTGTCGTTGGCCGCTACTATGCCATGGACCGTGACAAGAGGTGGGAGCGCATTGAGATTGCACTAAGAGGCATGGTTCTTGGCGAGGGTGAGCAGAGCGACGATCCCGTCAAGACCGTCGAGGAGCGCGACGAGAAGGGGGAGACAGATGAGTTCCTCAAGCCCATCATTGTGGGCGGCGATGAGCGTCGTATTAAGGGTATGCGGCCTACCGCCTTCTGCTTTGCCGTGATTGATTGTCTCGAGCCTTGATACTGACACCTTTTTAGATGACGATATCGTCTTCTTCTTCAACTACCGCTCCGACCGTGTCCGGCAAATTACCCAACTTCTTGGGGATGTCGACAGGTCGCCCAGGCCTAACTTCCCGTACCCCAAGGTCAAGCTTATTACCATGACGCAGTATAAGCTAGACTACCCCTTCGAGGTTGCATTCAAGCCGCAACACATGGGCAATGTTCTCGCTGAGTGGCTGGGCAAGCAAGGTGTTGAGCAAGTGCACGTTGCCGAGACAGAGAAGTATGCGCACGTTACATTCTTCTTCAATGGCGGAGTCGAGAAAGCCTTTACCCTCGAGACCCGCGACGAGTCTCAAGATCTTGTTCCCTCCAATAAGTCCGTTCCTACCTACGATAAGGCCCCAGAAATGAGCGCCGACGGTGTTGCCGACCAGGTTGTCAAGCGCCTTAGGGAGCAAAGGTTTCCCTTCGTGATGAACAACTTCGCCCCTCCTGACATGGTTGGTCACACCGGTGTGTACGAGGCCGCCATCATTGGATGCGAAGTAACCGACAAGGCTATCGGCAAAATTTTCGAGGGCTGCAAGAAGGAAGGCTACATCCTCTTCATCACCGCCGACCACGGGAATGCAGAGGAGATGAAGTTCTCCGACGGCAAGCCAAAGACGTCGCATACCACCAACAAGGTTCCTTTCATCATGGCCAACGCTCCGGAGGGTTGGGGATTGAAGAAGGACGGCGGCGTGCTGGGTGATGTTGCTCCAACTATCCTGACAGCCATGGGGCTGCCTGTCCCCGAGGAGATGACGGGTGAGAGTTTGTTGGTAAAGGCATAAACTGGGAATGGGAAAAAAGCGGGTGAGCCAAAGGCAAATACAATAGACTAGAAGTGACCAGGAAACTTAAGACAAGGGCAGCTGTGAAAATTGTGAAAACTGCGAAAGCTGTGCTTGGGCTTGTGCCTGGAGCGTGTATTATCCTTATGAAAAAACTGATAGTTTTTTCGACCCCTTCCAGACGCCTTGTAATGCACTACATTTGGGCATGTTGAGTAGTAGCCTGCTAGCTTCTTAGCTCGTTTGTCGGGCCAAGGGAGGGAATTAGCAGATAGAACCTGGAAGTGCTCCAGACCCAGAAGTCATCAACTCAAAGCACGAGCGAGCTACCTCACTCATTCATTGTTGTGCGTTTCAACTACATTGCATCTTCATGCTCTCCTCGGTGGAAATCCCCAGAGCTCAGTCTTTTCTTAGGAAAGGGGTAACTCGTGCGGGCAGGCAGACATGGAGAGCTCGAGAACAACCGCGACCGTTCTGGATCCTTGGCAGTTCAAGATACCCTACCCACCGTGAAACACTGCAGGACCCTGCGGAGCATTTCTAGCTAGGAATTTGCAGGATTCCGCCCAGCGTTGCATTCCGACGCCAGGTTTGCGGCCTGTCAGCGATCGAGTTAAATCTGGCCTCTGCTGGCTTTAAGGGACCAGCCGAGGTGGCGGATTTCGCAACGAGCACTCGAGGCGCCCCAAGCGGCCTGGAAGGCTTATCCAATCGTTACATCTTTTAGGTGCCGGACTCTAGGTGTCGGGACCTTCCGGAGTGTCAGAGTCACATAGTGTGTGTGTGAGTGTACACGTGTATACTGGGAAAAACGGCTTTTGGCTTCAACGGCGGGAGACTCCCCGGTTCCTGGCAGCTCTTGGCTGAGAGGGAAGGGGCGGATCAATCATCCCAAGAGGCAAAGATCTCTCAATAGTGTACACTACACTATAGTGTAGACGCAATCACGATTCTGCAAGGAGGGTCCTATGGATCTTCCCCCTGTGCTACACTTCAAGCTACACTAGGTAGTTCATCTGTATCCCGTCCATCTGGTCGTTGGTCTACACTACTTGCACGCTGGAAAACCAATACAAGAAGGCTAGGTATGGGAAATGGGTATTCTTTTGCCTCAGCTCCGACCCCGGATTCACCCGAAATAAAATATCCACGCAGCACATTTTTTGGGAAAACGCTTGAGGGTGGAATGTTCCAGTTTGACGTCACAGGATGGGTGGGTGCCAAGAACCGAGTGGGACCATTAGCTTTCGAGAGTATGTACACTACATAGATTGCGGAACCGTGACATGTTTTTCCATCTGAGGACAACCTAGACTGAGTGACTTGATCAACCTTACTCTATCTGTTGGTCATATCATGCCAACCGTTGTTCGTTCACTGTAGAACTCTCCACCATTCCACGGTTTTATAGACAATGATTTATCATTACCTGACAGGGCTGGTTTGGACTTCCAACTTGATCGACTGTAAGGGTAATAGAAAGTAGTGCAATTACAGGAAATATTCACCGCCAAGATGCGCGCAAAACGTGTATTATCCGGGGGGCCTGGTAAGTACCGGAAGAGGTAGCGATTGAATTGTGAAAAGAACCATGGAATGGTGCCCTCGGTGCCTCGCCCTCATGAGATGGAAAGTACTTCGGAGATGATTCAAGTGAGATTAACATTCACGTTTCCTCTAGATCTACCAAGTAGGACTAATAATGTCGGGGTTGAAACCGATGAGTTGTTGGACAAATCGCAAACCACGTTGGCGGTGGGGCAGAATCGTCATCCAGAAGGCTGGGAGGCCTAGTGTAGACTGGTGTACAGCATTCCACGGTTTTTCGCACTAGTAGACAATTCTCTACTTTGGCTGGTACTTTCCAGGGCCCTAGGTAATCTGCTTCATACGCTCAACTTTGCAGTGAATATTCCCCGTAATTCCCCCGGTTCTCCCCTTGAAGTCGATCAGGTTGGAAGTCCCAAACCGGCCCCTGTCAGATAGATTATTGTCTTAAAACCGTGGGATGCTGTAGAATCTTTGCACCTGCTCATCATTACTGGCAGGGGCGACGACGCACAGTGGCTTCAAGTCTCTAGTCAGTTAAACCACACCAGCCATCCAAACACAACGGCCCTTACTACCAGAATGCAATGTGTCCAATTGATATCAGGGCTTCTTTCCCTGCAAGAGTGTGCTCTCCCTACTGCACGCTTCAGGGTCCGATAGCTGACGGTTCCAGTCCCTGAATATTGCCTGGAACGTTGTTTAAAGCGTGTTTTCGATCACCGCGCAAAAGCGAGATCCCAGGGCGCAGGCAGGTGGATGCAACCACACCAACGTGGTTCGACGACATGGGGTCCCTGCAAGCAGGACAACATTATGACGTTTGCCTCTGGACATTCGGTGCTCGGCTCCAGCACCGTCTTTTCTCGTGCCGCTGTTTCCCCTCTTAAACGCTGCCAGAGGTATCTGCATGATACCTTTGCCGGCTGTCGGAGCGCGCTCCGAACATCCCCACTGGACTGTTGATGAGACTTTGAGAGTGAGATTGTGAGAGTTGCTATTGCCAAAAGCGTCACAAAGCGCGCGACTTTGCACAGCGCCCGACAGATAGTTTCGCAATACCAGCCCGATCGTGGGGCTGGATTGTTCCCTGGGGTTGTTAAACCGAGAATCGGGGCTAAGGTCCGTTGCGTTGCGGGGCATGGGAGGAAGAAATGGCAGACCGCAGTGGCTGTGGGCCAGGTGGTGAGCAGCGATCACACAAAGTACCTAGTTAGATAGCTTGTTCAGAATCATTGATTCTCAACTTCTTTCTTCGCTACCCAAACACCTGAGAAAGCTGTCAATTGGGGAACGCGAAATAGTTTGGTGGCGGACACTCTTTATATTTGCGAGTGATAGGCCATCAGCGTGGGCAAGCTCACAGATTGGTTCTGTTGTTTTGTATTGCGGGCTGCTCACCAGCTGGCCAATAGGCGGGCGAATCCACGCTGAGAGGACCCTGAACTTTCTTCGATCCCATCGATCCCTCGGGAGCGGGGACCACGCTGGGGATCGGCGCATTTGATGTTGCATCTGCGAAGTGACCAAAACGTGCCCGAGAACAGCCATGCCCGCGAAACTCGAGCGTCGGACCTCCATCGAGATGGTTCTGGCAACATCTCAGGAAGGCTGCAACTCTTTCATGCATCCCCCACCATAGAAGGAGACCATTTCCCTGTGAAAACCTCCCACCCCCCATTTCCCTTCCAAAAATCGGAAGTCATTCAACACCTTCTAACCCATGGCCTGCGCCTGCCAACAGACTACTTTCAGCTCGCCTCTGTGAACACCTGTGCATGCCCAGCATCCCGTCCGAGTATTCTTGTTGCCTCTACTCTGTGAGTCCCTTCATACACGCTGTTAGCACACTATTCCTCCATCGCGCTGTCTCGCTTCACCTTCCATACCTATCCCATCCCCACTTCGTAGTTGAGCTTCATTTTCAGCCTTGTTGTGGTGGGTCAGGTGTCGACGCTCAATCTCAGGTTGGTGCGCCTGGGCCTGTCACACTAAGTTTCCGCAATAAGGGAAGTCACCATCGACTGCAACACGCTGCAGATTATTCTATGGCCTGACACTGGCATGCTCTTGTTCCATTCTTTTCTGTGGGAGCGGTTCTTGCGATCCAAAGCTTTGCCGACGATCATGACAACCCCAGCTCCCACAGTTCTGGCGGCACATTTCGCCACTGTCTCCAGTGTCGCTTGACGGACCCCTGTTAGGTGGGCTGCCATTTATCTGACATCGCCTCGTCTCGACCGCAGAACCTGGTTTTCCCCTTCACCAATTGCCCTCGACCCGTGAGGGCGGCGCACACCCGTCGACTCTAACGGGTTGAACAATCTTGACCGATTAACAACACGGAAAGCCATGCATCGCAGCGACATCGATCGCAGGCCCTCCGATTAACATGATAGAAACATGGAAATCACTAGACAAGGAGCTCAAGGTGCACCGGCACCACCACCCGACGACAGCCATGGCCATCCACAACCCCGACGTACCACTCCAGAGAAGTCGGTCACACTCCGACACTGTCAACAACCTCGAGATGTCGCTGGTATGAGTATGCTAGGGGTGGAGGCAACCACCGGAAATGTCCATTCGGCTCGTCGGGGTTCATCTGGCGAGAGCCATGAGTCGGCCCCGAGCGATCCACGGGGATGGTTTGATCGGTCAAATCGCAATCTGGGGTCCGCCAGTTTCGATGATGTCGCTGACATGGATATTGACCCGCCCTTCTTTCAAAAACCGTTGGATTCCTCGCCGGCGTTTCCCATCCGACCAACGGTTACTCACAGCAGCAGTGCCGATGACTACCGGAGCGTAATTGATGATTTGACGATTGAGAATAAGCGCCTCAAGGAAGAGCTGAAAAGATACAAACAATTTGGGCCGGACATGATGAGGAAGGAAAAACTTTTTGAGATCAAGGTTCATGGGCTTCCGAAACGTAAGAAGAGAGAACTGGAGGCGACGCTTCGCGAGTTCGCCGCTAGCCTGAAAGACTCGAGTGAATCTCCTCCACAACGCAAGAAGCAGGGAAAACATGGAAACCTGTACTCCTCCGGAGAGTCCATGTCCAAGCACGCCTCCTCCTCCTCCTCTCGATCACGCCCTGTGGATTCAGCTTACGCTTCGATGTCAACGGGGCCAAGCTCTCACGCTCCAAATTCATCGAAGGCATCCTTAGGACGACCGTCCATGGGCAGTCGTGCGCGAACCTCGGAGCAGAAGGTGGAAGATTATCTCCGCGACACCCCAGACGGTCTTTTTCCTCGACATATGGTGATGACAGACAAGGAGAGGAAGAAGCTGGTCGTCAGACGCCTCGAACAGCTCTTCACGGGGAAAATGGGTGGCAAGCATGCGCCAAGTGCGCAGCCTATGGCATCTGAGGCAAAGAGCGCTTCTGACACAGTTCTGGTCATGGCTCCACCACCCACCACAGAGGCCTCTCGAGAAGCCTGCATTCTGCCCAATGACCCCTCCCGGAAGAAGACGAGGTCCCGAGATAACGGATCATCCAATTCTAACGGCGATCAGACGGAGAGCGGAGGGAACGGACGTGGGAGCGGAGATGGCGGTGGTAGCGGCGGCCGGAGCGGGAACAACGCCTCCCCTCCGACTCTGCCTCTGCCAGAGCAGCGTCCAACCCGGCCTAAGGATCTGGACCCCGATCGCGTTCAAGTACCCTCCGAAAACCTGAACTATATCCGGCATCTGGGTCTAGTTCCCCAGGAATTTATTATCGACGATGAAGTCAAGGAGATGAATGTTTCCATCGACGCGGATGGCTGGGTATATCTCAACCTGCTTTGCAACCTTGCCCAGCTGCACATGCTCAACGTCACGCCCAACTTTATTAGGCTCGCCGTTACCGAGAAGAGTACCAAGTTCCAGTTGTCGCCAGATGGTCGGAAAATTCGATGGCGAGGGGGCACGGACGGGACCAAATTCAGCAGCGATAGCAGTGGAGACAACTCGCGACGGAATTCTTCGGGTGACGACACTGATGGGTCCAACCAAAATGGACAGAGGAAGAAGGCGAAGACACAAGCCGGAAGCGGTGGCGCTAAGACGTCTGGTACTTCGAGCAAAAACTCCAAACTTGGCCCTCAGGCGTCAACATTGTCAGACAGTTTCCACTACAAACCAATGTTCATCCATCAGTCTTCCTCGATTGAAACATCGCTAGAGGGAACGGGATCCCAGGGTTCGGATGGGGCTATAGATGATAGTAACCCAGGTAACGCTTCGAAATGGGATTACAGCGGCTCTGGGTCAAGCCAGCGCAAAAAGCGCCGCCGCGATGGCGCCATCGTTTATTACAGCGGCGCTCCATTCTGCATCGACCTATCCGGCGACCCCGGTGATGCGTCACCAACTACGTATATGACGTCTACTGGACAGGAGGTCGAGTCGGACCAGGGTGATCTGGCTCGGCTGCTGGTTCATCGCACCATGTCGGGCTCAAGCCTTCCGGTTCGGCCACTGAGTGATCAGCCCTCAGTTGTAGCAGAGGTTCTGGGTCCAAATCATGACAGCCTGCCTGAGCTTGACGAAGACGATGATGACGTTGGGAGTATGGATGACAGCTCTGAGGACTTCCCGTGGTGTGATGACCCAAGCCAAGCGCAAAGCTGGCCTATGGACTCGGCCTTTGAAGCGTCGGGTCTTGGTGGAGTCCTACCGGAGGATCATTTTGCGGTAACGGTAGTCACGCGTCGCACTATTGGTCTCCCGACAGCAGACTCTCGGGATCGAATAGAGCGATCCACGTCCGTATCATCCGCTGAAGCCATTGGCGATCGGCTGGCATCGTTGAGGACCTCGTCCCCCCTTCCACCGCGCAAGGTATCCGCCGATGAGAAGCCAGTTAAGATGAGGTATATGTCATTCAAGACTCGACGGATGGACCCGGCGCCGCTCCCTCCCCCTGCCACTTTCATTCCCCCCTTTAGCACCGACACCGAGGACGATTCCGACGAGTCGGCCTCGGACTCGGATGAGGCGGTAAATTCTGAAGATCCTGAATCTGAGTCTCTGATTTCCCGCCGGGCCAACCCTCATCTCTCAGATAATACGGACGTTGGCAATGACGCGCTCATGTCGGAGGGTGAAGTGGACGTTGTGGGAGAAAAGGAAGATGACTTGACGTCAGAAGGGAGCTTTGACATCAAGCCACTTCGGGCCCATGTTGCGCAGAGAGAGGCTGGGGGGGATCATCGTCCAGAGCTGTTGCCCACGGGCAGCTCAGTTGCAACGGCTGGTGGAGCAGAGAGTGGTTATAGCAGTTCAATGGAGGAGGATGCAAGACCGTGAGAGCTTGGTAAATTGAAACAATGACTGAATGAATGCCATGGGCGTATTCGGGGAAATTTTATGGATGAGCGGAGTTCGGATATGAGTAGTCGTCATCGGTTATCTGGTGACGGCTTTGATGCTTTGGTTGGAATGACAAAAAGCATCTGATACCAGCGTTGAGTGGCGCTTTTTCTGTCTTGACTTCTTGCATAGTAGAGACTAGCTAGCGTGTCAAACAATATACTCATACTTATGTAAATAAAACCAGACACTTGTCGGCGATAATCACCTCTGATAATACACCATATATCGCTGGATTCTCGTGACCTTGTTCATAATTCTGGCGGCAATGAGCGTGTGATCGACTGGCTCCAATTACCTCTCCGCCTTAACTATTCCCCACCTAAAAAAAGTTGGAGCTCGGACAACCTTGCCCCTCCAAGCTGCTGGAGGTACCGCTTTCTCGGGCACAACAATTTGCAACCCCCCGCGACCTGCATCTCGAAGACAACGCGGCGAAATTCCTTATTCTTTTTGTCTGTCAGCAGCCACGTGAGGCGCCCTGACGGGCAACACCAGAAACCATGGCAAGCAAGGGCAAGGAGCCAGCGGTGGAGTGAGTCACCTTTCACCTTTCATGTGCTGGGGACAAAGCAACTGCTAATCTGAGTATGTCCCAATTACACAGCACTACAGCGCAGACCAATCCCCGCGGTATTCCCTATGCGCCCTTCGTCGACAAGGTGGAGGACTATGTATCATCAAGAGCCGATGTCGAGCCGACGCTGAGGAGCTTCCAAGAGATGATTGCGTGAGTGTCCTACCGGAAGGATAAACAACGGCCCATGAGCTCCGGGAAGGGAATAAAAGAACGGACATGAACGGGGCGCTGACTTGCCGGGGATTAGAAAATACCAGTTCATGGAGCAGAATCTCCAGCGGCGCGTGGCGGGTCTCAAGGACAAGATGCCTGATATTCAAAAGACGCTGGACACGGTGCGGTTTTTGAAGTTGAGGAAGGTCGGTGTTATTTCCCCCCTGGGGTGGGGATGTATATGGGTAGCTAGCTGACTGGTACCATGCAGGACGACACGGACCTGATAGAGACGACGTTTGAGTTAAACGATACTCTCTACGCTAAGGCGGAGATACCCCCGACGGATGAGGTTTACTTATGGCTTGGGGTGAAGTTGTCCTTTAGTTTTTGTGGGCGGCGAAGTTGCTGACTTGGGCAGGCGAATGTCATGTTGTCTTATCCCATTGATGAAGCGGAGGAACTGTTAAGCTCGAAGCTCAAGGCCGCGAAGACAAGTTTCTCGAACTGTGAGGAGGACTTGGATTTCCTCAGGGAGCAAATCACGGTAGGTTTACACTGATGGCTATGATTTACATGTGTGCTCATCGGGTGATAGACGATGGAGGTTGCTCTGGCAAGAGTTTACAACTGGGATGTTGTGCAGAAGCGTAAGGAGAAAGAAGAAGAGGACAAGCAGAACACACGAAAAGGAAAGGGCAATGAAGCTCCGCCAGGAGGTTGAGAAAGGGGTTCGCTTCGGCCACTGATTATCAGGCTGCCCTATTGCCAAGTCAAGCGACGGTATTGCGAGCCCGCGATGAGGGCATAGGTCGTATAGAAAATTGTGCATGTACCATAACCTCAAGACAGTGAGGCTCAAGGAAGCCTTGATGTACCGCATGATAGACGTCGTCAGGTGGCTAAGTAGGCAACCGATCCAGGTATCCTCCGTCAAACTGCAAGTTATCTGCATGCATTTTGGCGGCGTTCCGGAGAAGATCCGGTCCTACAGACAGCAGCCCGAGACATGCCAAGCTCTGGGTTTCAGAAGTTAGATTTGGATTCAGATCTGGGGTACTAATTTTTGTCTAGGGCATGAGTAGAGCAGCTCTGCACAATGCAACAAGTAAGATGGAGTCCATGTTTGGGAATCGACGGGTCAGGCGAAAGCAGTTTGGTGGGGGGTAGGCGCCAAGTCTCGTTAACGATGACGAAGGTGAAAAAAAAGGGTAGACTCCAATCGATCGAGGGGCCCGGGCCAACTTGACCTTTTCAGGCGCCCTCACCAATCTACGTACATAGATAGGTTCCGCCTTCCTGCCTAGTTGCTCCCTAACCGACGACGACCCCAAACCTCTTTTTTCGGTTTGGCTTTTCTTACAGTGCATATTCCCCGCGCACTGTCGTCCTCTTCCTCCCTGCGGGAGGCTCGAGTTTGTTTCCCTGTAGACCGCCCCTCCTCCTTTTTTTTCCCCCCGCACCAACCAGCCCAAGGCGTGGGCTGCTCATAGTCCCTATCCAACAAAACCCTAAGCAACTCCTGCAAACGACGCCATGGCAACCACGGAAGGCCTCGAGCTCGATCCCAAGTACGATGACTACGACTTCCCTCTGAAGGCACCTGTCAACCAGAACGGGCATGCCGGCTATCTCACTGCCCAACAGCAGGCGCAGGTGCACCAGCTGCGGCTGATGCTTGAGGCGGAAGGCTTCACCAAACGTCTTGACACTCTAACACTGGTACGTCGATCCCTAAAGCGGCGAATAAGCCGCGCGTGGGGTTGTCTGCTGACTAGTCGGTGAACACAGCTGCGCTTCCTCCGAGCCCGCAAATTTGATGTCAACCTCAGCAAGAAGATGTGAGCCATAAGTATGCGAAGAACAGGGGACACTACTGATAGCGGATGGCTGTAGGTTCGTCGACTGCGAGAAGTGGCGGAAAGACACTGGCCTCGATGAGGCTGTGCCCACGTGGGAATACCCAGAGAAAGAGGAAATCTTCAAGTACTATCCGCAGTACTATCACAAGACCGACAAGGTAAGCCCCTGACACTGCCCAGGCTTGGAGAGGAATAGGTCGCTTATGCTGACTGAGCTATAGGACGGGCGCCCCGTGTACATTGAGAAGTTGGGTGGGATCGACCTCACTGCCATGACCAAAATTACCTCCGAGAAGCGCATGCTCCAGAACCTGGCGGTTGAGTACGAGCGACTTGCGGACCCACGGCTGCCGGCTTGCAGCCGCAAGAGCGGCTACCTTCTCGAGACGTGCTGCACCGTCATGGATCTGAAGGGTGTCGGCATAACCAAGGCTCCTTCGGTTTTCGGCTATGTCAAGCAGGTTAGCGCTATGAGCCAAAACTACTACCCCGAGCGTCTCGGCAAGCTGTATCTAATCAATGCGCCTTGGGGCTTCAGTGGTGTGTGGAGCGTTGTCAAGGCCTGGTTGGATCCCGTCACAGTCGAGAAGATTCACGTTCTTAGCTCGAGCTACCAGGCCGAGCTGCTCAAGCAAGTGCCCGCCGAGAACTTGCCCAAGGAGTTCGGCGGCAAGTGTGAGTGTGCTGGCGGATGCGAACTGAGCGACATGGGCCCGTGGCGCGAGAAGGAGTGGTCTCGCCCCGCCAAGTGGGAGAAGCAGGAGGCCACGATTACGACGGTTCCCGCTGAGGTCAAGGAGGGTGCGGCTGCTGCCGCCGCCGATGCGCCCATCCTTGCTGAGGAGAGCAAGGCTCCTGCTCCTGCTCCCGCTGCCGCATAAGGGGCGTGGAACGGGTCATTGGAGAGGGAGGTAAAGAAATTGGTGTGGAGTTGCTCGCCAACCAGTCGCACGCTGGTGGAGAGGGGTTTGGAGGAAGATGGGAGAAGGAAGTGGAGGAGGAAGAGAAAGAGAACAATTCACAGGCGGGCGGCAACAGGAATACTCGATAGTGGCACTGGAAAAGCCACAAAAGGGAGAAGACTCACTAGTCCTAGATCGAATTCTGTTGGGCAATAAACCTGGGTGGCAAGACTATTTTGATTGCCAGCTTTATTGGCACCTAGGGTGAGATATTCGCCTCGTGGTTGCAGCCTTGTTCAAAGTAGATAGCCCTTTGATTCAATCCTCATGAATACAAAATAGAATCCTTTACTACTTCCACATTGTACGAGAAGGAGACCACTGCCAAAGGCCGGGTATCGTCGTTGTCCCTGTTCCCCAGAACTATTGCCGATAGTGCTTCACTCCTTGAACGCCTGACATCAATTCTAGAGGGCCATGCCCTCGGCCCCCATCTACTGATGGGTAATTGAGGTTGATGGTGTATTTTTACAACTCGGTCGCAACATATCCGGCCGCCACTCTCGCCCTCTCCATCTTGGCCACCGTTGCTGGCATCTCCCGCTTCAACCTCCCCAGTGTCTCCACCGTCCGCTCAAAAGCGCACTCCACCTCATCCTGCCGCTCCAGTCCGTCTAACCCCTCCACCGCCTCGCTCCCCGACATCACCCCCTCCGCCTCAACCCTTGCCCGCGCCCTCTCCAGCGCCGCCTCGTCACTTTCTATCCCCGCTTTTGTCGCGTTTGCAAACGCCGAGGCCGTCGCGCTTGGTACGCGCCTCTTCAACGAAGCAATTGAGCGCAGCAACTCCTCCTCCTCCCGCGCGAGGTCTTCGATTCGGTACCGCTTGCGCGCGTCAAAAGGCTCGTACTGCACAAGCGGGTCGCGTGATAAAGAAGGCCCCGAGGCGGAAGAGGGGGACAAGAATTGAGCGGGGTCGACCGGGAGGCCGTTTATCGTGAGACCTGCGGAGGCGAGAGTGAAGGTTTGGGTGATGTACTGGTAGGTAGGTGGTCAACATCATTGTTAATTATAAATATCTGGGATAGAGTTGCGATATTGTAGGTATACGCACATCATTGACCATCTCTTCGATGCGCACGCGCAGCTCGTCCTCCTGGCCGTCGGCGCCCTCGACGGGGGGGAACGCGGCATTGATGCTGTCGGCGGCGGCGCGGCGGACGTTGTCAACGAGGTAGGCGAGGTCTTCGGGAGACTGGAGTTCGATCTTTCGATGGTTGGCATCCATTTTGATTGGAATTGGATCCAAGTGCGTTGCTGAGTGTGATTATGTCTCGCTCCGTTCTCTCTCTCCCTCCCCGCCTCACGGAAACAGACCCAGACGGGGCGGAGAGGACGCGTCCAGGAAGCCAACTAGGTGGGGTGACAGAGAACTGGTCTCGTCTCTCGCACTGGCGGTGCAATGCGATGTAAGGCAATGAGATGCAGAATACAATTGGCGGGATGAATGTCAACACTGATTATCGATAAGTTGTTTGGAGCGCGCCAAGAAGCGTGCCGTTATCTTATCGGTTCCCGAGGTCAGTTGGGCAGCGGGGTGTGGGCGGCGGCATCGGAGCGGTGCAGCGGGCAAAGGGTCCAGATCTGTTGGCCTACATGTTGCCCTGCATCCGGACGGCTGACGAACGCAACCTCGTCTGAGATATTAATACATGATACGCAGTCCATTCAAGGTTTCGTTAAATCCCCCAACGAAGAAGCCATTATAGGCCTTCAAAACTGACACACTGCAACAACGGAGCCTCATCAGGGCCGAGCCGTTGCGACTCAACGCTAGAGGACACAATAATAGAGACTAGAAATCATGCTAACGGCGCAGAGGCTCCATATACCTACGTAGATTCGTATTTATATTTGTCTCTACTCTACGAAGACCGCCGTCAAACACAATCCGGATCCAACCACGTCCAAGACGATAACAAATAACGAATTCCTTGTCAACAAAACAACCGCCCAGACCGCCCAAACTCCCGACACCTCCCAACTTTGCGTCCATGAGCCGACCTGTGTCCTGTAGAAAAAGCATCACAACTGCTTCCAGTATAAACAGATATTGACGGGAACGCCAGCATGCCGTGGGGACGTGAGACCGAGCACAGCCTCGACTAATGACCGAGTGGTGTCGGGTAGGAATAGCAACTTCGGGAAGAATGACATATATATGAGAGCAACGCCGTGTGTGTGTATACAGAAGCCAGACGTCTTCATTGCGGTAGAATCTTCTTGATGTCTTCATCGCTCAGGCAAATGTCCACAACATGGTCTCGTCGCTGCTCAAGCGGGGTGTAATTGTGGTCGACATAGGAAGGGAGAAACAGTTCAGGGTTCCAGGCAAAGCCTTGGCTGGATGACAGGTACGAAATCTGCGAATCGGAGTCAGTCAGGAGTGAAAGCAACATCCAGGAACCTCGCAGGTAGCACAAAGCTTCTTACCAGTCGGGGAGGGCCTTCAGGGTCATCGGCGATGTTGATTGTCGTGCATTCCTGCTGGCAGAAGGCGGAACCTATGCAACGGGGAGTCAGTATCAAGAAGCACAACATCATTGGGTCCTAGGCTGCTGCGTCGTACTCATGAGGCTAGGTCGTCGAGCATGTAGTATCTTCTGCTTCTGTGCCGATCGGGAGGTAGGGCTCGTGGAAGACTCGGGTGTGTTCGGGGAGCTGGAATATGACGAAGAGGAGGAGCTCCTGGCTGCGGCCTTGGATGACTGGCGACAATGACGACGATCGTACTCGGGAGCCGTGGGAGGTGGAATGGTAATGGACGAAGACATGTTTGGGTATCTCGGGACGTTTCTTAATTTCTACGGTGTAGCTGTACAATGCCGAGGCGGGTTGCGGTGATCGGCGACGTCGAAATATGCAGCTGCTGACTGGGTACCCAGAGCTGGACCGACAGGTGCGATCATGAAGACAGAGAGAAGAGGACGTAGCAAGGCAAAACACAGCAGGCGACGGCGGCAGAATGACACTGGGCCGATGGCGGTATACCCGATTGAAGAAAGTCGGACAACTAGTACCTGTGATGATGATGGGTCCGCGAGCACTGACACAGACCTGATAAACGGCAAGGTTGTTGGGAGTAGAGAAACAGTGGAAGTGACTAACAAGGGAGTGAGCCTCGCAGCGGTGGACACTTGTTGGGCGAGCAGGCAGGAAAAGCAACAAGAGAAGCCTCAAAGACGGCTGGAGGGAAGCCTAACACCTCGTTAAGCTCCTATCGCAGCCACAAGACCAAACTGTGACTGCAATCGCAGCTCACTCTCGCATCATCTGAGCCCGCTGGTGGAGACTCGGGGTCCAATGGCAGGCCTCCTCACCAACAGAGCTACGTGGGAGTGCATTGAGCGAGGCTTGGCCGCATAGGACCATGAGCTTGTCATCTGGAGGTGAGTGCAAGCATGTAAGGCCAAGCCACTGCGGAATTGACAGTGCAGCACTCAATACCAATGCCCATGTTTACTGGTGCCATGCAAGCCATTCAAGAATTGGGCGCTAAAGGATTTCATCCACTCCGAGTCTTCCAGGCCTTGGGCTTCGCCAGCCGGGTGATGGGGTCGCTGGGAGTTGAAATGGTAACTTCTTCATGTAAAAGAAGTCGGGAGGCGGGTCTTTATACACCGTGCTGGCCCACAACCTAGGACCTGGGCTCCTTGCAACCAGTGGGCTAATCAGCACAAGGCTTGGCGCCGCGTCGCTCAGGCTCCAGGCGGATGACGAGGGCCAGTGGGAAGCTGGTTGCTGGCTGGCGCCAAGAAGCAGCCAGTTGCACGCGCCATGAGGCGAAAGCTGGCGCAGAAGCTCGACGAACGCAACACCAACAACCTGTTGTTAAACAACTATTTCGCATTTACTGCCACGCCGTAAATTGACGGCGACTCCCCTATCTCCTTTTGTAACCAGATTGCTGTTGTGGTTCGACCAGACCCGCATCGTTAAAATGGGCGACGTCCTGGTCGAGAATCCCGTCCATCACGCCCAAACTCTCAAGAAAAATACACCCTCAACTATCCCTAGCATCGAGAATTTCGAAGGTGCATCTACAGAAGGCGGCGATGAGTATGCGACGCTCAAGCGACTTCAGCGGCAACTGGAGTACATTCAGCTACAAGAAGAGTACATTAAGGATGAGCAGAGGTATCTTCATCACCGGCCGACGACACTGGGCCAACACAGACTGACACTGGTTCAGGAGCCTGAAGCGCGAGCTAGTGCGAGCACAAGAAGAGATCAAGAGAATCCAGAGTGTTCCCTTGGTGATCGGCCAGTTTATGGAAGCCATTGATCAGAAGTGAGTGTCACCTTCAAACTGAATTCATTCTCTCTCTAACTGTCGTGGAGCACCGGTATTGTCCAGTCCAGTACTGGCTCCAATTACGTCGTACGAATCCTTTCGACCCTAGACCGCGAGAAGCTCAAGCCGTCCTCCTCCGTCGCTCTCCACCGCCACTCCAATGCACTCGTCGATATCCTGCCGCCCGAGGCTGACTCGTCTATCGCAATGCTCGGTGCTGACGAGAAACCAGACGTAACCTACGCCGATGTTGGTGGACTGGACATGCAGAAACAAGAGATTCGAGAGGCCGTTGAACTTCCACTTACGCACTTTGACCTCTATAAGCAGATTGGCATCGACCCTCCGCGTGGTGTACTACTCTATGGACCCCCTGGTACTGGCAAGACCATGCTCGTCAAGGCCGTCGCCAACTCGACAACAGCCAACTTCATCCGTGTTGTTGGTTCCGAGTTCGTGCAGAAGTATCTTGGTGAGGGACCACGTATGGTCCGTGACGTGTTCCGGATGGCGCGCGAGAATGCTCCGGCAATCATTTTCATCGACGAGATCGACGCCATCGCGACGAAGCGCTTCGACGCCCAAACTGGAGCCGACCGCGAGGTGCAGCGTATCCTGCTCGAGCTTCTCAATCAGATGGATGGTTTTGATCAGACTGCCAATGTCAAGGTCATCATGGCGACGAACCGTGCTGACACACTTGACCCCGCTCTTCTTCGTCCTGGTCGTCTTGACCGCAAGATCGAGTTCCCCAGTCTGCGTGACCGCCGCGAGCGTCGCCTCATCTTCACCACGATTGCGAGCAAGATGAGCTTGGCTCCTGAGGTGGACCTCGACAGCTTGATCGTCCGAAACGACCCGCTCAGCGGCGCCGTCATAGCTGCCATTATGCAGGAGGCCGGGCTACGTGCAGTTCGCAAAAATAGGTATAATATCATCCAGGTCGACCTGGAGGATGCATATAGCAGTCAGGTGAAGGGCACGACGGACGAGAACAAGTTCGACTTCTATAAATGAAGCACATGCTAGACTGGACGGAATAGTTGGTGTTGCGTGAGCTTACCCAGTCCGGAAGGAAGTGTGTGGTTTTTGTACCAGAGCGAAAATGTATCAGTATATTGCCCTAGAAACTGAACAGACCGTCCCATCGGACGCGATTCGGGCTTGCCAGCTATGTACATGAACAGAGTATTTTGTACTGTTGATGCAAAGGCCAGGTACCCACAATAGATGGAAGCGAAGGCCAATGATGATCACGTACGTTCATGCCCACTGGAAAAGTCGCGATCCCGTCCACTCTCTCGTTGATAAACCCGTGAAGGTCAGCCCAGCAGTTGGGTCGGTGAGGACCAACGAATCCCCGGAGTTCCCTGGTGTTGTACATCTTTTTCTGCCTTTTAGTTGCCCACTGTTATTGTTCGGTAGAGACCTGGGTGTACGGGTGCAATGGGAGAATTCTGGTCCCAGTCTCCATCGAGTTCTCTCCTTCGGACGGGTCCCAAAACAGAACCGCATAGTTTGGGCTTGTCCCTATTTACATGGACTGTAACCCGTTATAGCACCCGACATGCTCCGTGATGGAAGGATGGTGAATATCAGATGATGGCCGATGACCAAGACGATCAAGAATATCTCTCCCTGACTCGTTATCCTTCTCCGGCTCCATGATTCTACCCTATGTGGGGAGAATTCTAGGAACCACGCCCAAAATCTAGGTTGGGTTGCATGGGCGAAGGGCCTGGGAACACATTCACATAACTCGTAACAGTGGTGAACGCTGCTTTCATAGTTCAAGACCAAGCGGTTGGTTCAGTCGATCCGCACCGAACATGATACATAACCCCCAACTCCACTCCGTCGCCCCCGCTGTTGCCTTGCCCTATGCTAGCCTATCATACCTAGATATATACAAGTCACTACGGGGGTATATCCTCCTCATCCCACCCTGCACCATCTTCCATACTTGCTCAAGGGAAGCCAACCAACAACATGCAACGTATAACAATACCTCCTCTTCCAGTTCTGTCATTCCATTTCCCTTTCCTGTTCCCATCCGTAGCTCTATCCAAAACCCAGTGACTTATTCCAGCGTTGTCAAGCCAACCAAGCCCGATGCAATGATCCGACCCAAAGCAACGCCGCGTTCTCCAGTCTATATCCCAAGCCGGACCCCAGGTTTTTGTCCCCTCGTGTATCCCATTCAGTTCTGTTCTTGTTTCCTGTCCATCTATGTTTCCTTTTTACAATTCTTCAGGCTGGTAGGACCTACCCTCTCAGCAGCGTAATGACGTGTTAGTAGTTTAGCCCGTATTCAATCGAAGTTCCATTACGAGGTGTGTGGACCGTGGTGGATGCAAAAGCGTATTGTCCAACTCCCGTCGTCGTCGTTACTCATGATGTTGTATCAATATATGGGCCAAGAAAAAAGGGCGCCATGCCCCAGCCATCTCACGAGCCCAGGACTACACCTAGCTCCAGCAACAGCCTAACGAATCGGCTATGCAATTCGATGAAAAAATCCGGAAGACCAACAAGTTCCGCGAGCCCTCGTGGTTTGAGGGCAACACCGGAGCCGCCAAACCCTCCTCCCATGCGTCTGGACAGACCGCCGCCGCCACCGAGAAGAAAACTGCTCCCACCAGTTAACGGGGGAGGCCCCAGCTCTGACTGGAAGCTGCCGTAGCCAGGCCCTGCAATAATAGGGCTGCTTGCAGTGGAGCCGGACGATTCTGAGAGAGCACGTTCCGCCTCAGCTTCCGCCATGGCCTGGATCCACGCCGCCATATCGCGGAACGCAGCGGCAACAAACCCAAACGTCTTCATGGCAAGACGCTCGCGATGGGTACTGAGAGCAAGGAAAGCATAAACGCGCTTGTGCCCGCGAGCGTGAATATCCGGGATCCGGAAAATGTAAGCGGTTGTGAAGCCAGTGTTGGAGTCACCAAAGAATATGGGTCCCCCAGACGCTGCAGAACCGGCGCTATGTGTCGTGACAAAGGCGGGAGTGATGGGCGAAGCGCTCGGTGTAGAAACAGAGCTGCCTGTGGCGGTAGGCGAGCCGGTGTTGGGAGCACGCGGGAGGGTTTCAAGCGAGAGAGTGCGCAGGCACGAAGCGCGCACAATGGAGAAGGACGACGGCATGAGCGGCTCATGAGTAGAAGTGTAGTCAAGATAGTGTGTATGTGCACCACCAGCAGTTGAGCTAACTGTTGAGCGTGAGGCGACTGAAACGGTAGTGCCGGTGCGCCGGTGCGATGGGCGACGTCTAGTCAAGGATTCATCCTCTGATGGGCTAGAGGATGAAGTTCGTGACGAAGGCGGCGATGTGCTGTCGATGCCGCCGAACACACGCTCGCACGGGGCCCGGGTTCGGAGTGTGGGACCGCGATCGGGCCGGGAGTCGACGCCCATATCCTTGTCTCCTTCTTGGCGCTTGGGTAGGGTGAGGGCGCAGTTCTCGCAGGGACCGGCACGCCGCGTGACATACTCGTCATATGTCCTCCGGAACTCGTGCCGCGGCCTCTGCGACGCCGCGCCAGAGCCGGAGACTTGGGGAAGTCGGGGGCTCTGCGGCGGCGTCTCGATAGCGGAGCCCGCGGTGGCCGCCTGGGCGCGGAGAGAAGCGCGGTAACTATGGGCTTCCTGGGCTGCGACCGAGGCAGGAACTGAAGAGCTGCGATGAGGTGCAAACTCGAGGTGCCGCAGGGCTTCAGTAATAGCGGCTGTCTGCGACGCGTCGGCGGAGACGTGGGCGCTGGAGTGCGGCCTATCGACAGCGACACCGGTGACATAGGAGGCAGCGTCGGCGCCAGGACATGCACTGCAGGGAACGGGGAATCCTTCGGTCACCATCAAGGGCGTGGGGCCATGGAGATCACAGTAATGCGCAAGGCATAGCTGGAAGCTAGGAATTAGCATGGCTCTCTGCGGCGTGGTGCTCCCCGTGGTATTAGTGCTGGCGCAAACATGGGCTTGGGGTTGATGCGGATACAAAGTCGATGGAGCGAGCCCGGGGTAGAAGAGCTCGGCAATCGTGCCCATCTTGAATGCATGTGAGTCCCGGTTGGGACCGTGTCGTAGAGGGAAGGTGCGGTGGACATGTAGGTGTTACGTGTGAAGGGAAACAAGTTGAAGGCCGTCGCGCGACAACCACCGTGGGATATCAATGAAACGGCAGCACGTGGAAGGGGTGAGGTGATGGGGAGGGCACTGGGCGCTAGGCGCTGGGCTCTGGGCCGGGGCGTTGCCGGGACAGGCCCGAGGTACCTAGCGTTCAGTGCCAAAGGCTGCGAGGACAAGGTCTCGCCAGCGTGGGGGGGCGCCACAAGCGGTGAGCGAGTTGGGTTGCATCCAACCTCGGCGGGCGCGGGATGGTGGGCAGACGCAGAGAAGCAGGCCACTGATTGCAGCGGCCAAGCAGCTGCTCCCACTGGCCAGAATGCCCGACTACTGACCGTTTGCGGCCACCGAGAAATCGATAGGAAAACGGGGGCAACTCACAATCGACGTCATGGCTCTTTTTTGATAGCCCGCGAAAACCGCGGCCCCAGGTGCAAAATCGCCCGGCTCGCAAGATCAACCACCGATCTAACCTTTGACGCAAGCAAAAAGGTCGCAATTGGGCAGCGAGCTTCGATGCGGCTACCCAAGAAATGACAATCGCTACGACCTCGTTCCAAAAAACCCCGCGTATGCACTTCCTTATTAGGTGACAAGCAGTCCGACTTCCCGCAAAAGTCAATCGGCAGTTGGGTTGATGAAGAAACGGCCGGCGTCGATTCGTCGAGGCAATGAGAAGCTCTGGCGGGGAAGGCGCCGTGTCGCGGGATGGAATGCGCCAGGTGCAGCGTCTTGTCGTCGTTCGCCCCGTCTTCAACGCGAACGCAGAGAATTTCGGGCCATGATGTCTAGTTGATTCCTTAACTGAGGACCTCGCTGGATGGCTGTGAGAAGAATGGCGAATGAATGACGAATAATTACACAGCGAGCTGTTGGATATGCAGGGCTGACAAGAGTCCCCTTTTAACGAAGGCTTCGAGAAAGAGCCGATGTGGGTACAGTCCAACTAAAATGGGCCGTGGCCGGGTTTTCCGACCATGATCCTGGGAGGGATGGGGTGAAGCTGAGACAAGCCCTTGGGTTACCGAAATGGTAGACTGCCTTATCCAGCTCCTTACCGTTCCTTTTCGCGGTATGACATCGGGCCATTTCTTACTCGGTCTCTGCTTCTCCCCCGTCTGGTGTGCCTGAGCGTCGGGATAGTGGTTGCGAAATTATTGCTATGTAGGCGGGGTGCCAGGGCTGCTGCCACAGCGGCGCAACTTTCTGTATTGAGAATCTTCAACGCCTGCATGTGCAGCAGGGCTTTGCAGTACCCCGCAACGTCCCGACAGTATTCCGCGATACGCGCTTCCCGGCCGTTGTATCACGAATATTTGCTCAGCTTGTGGTTTCTTTTCAGGTCAGCAACGTGTGCCTTCATTTCCTCATCCAACTCCGGCGGAAGCGGTGGGATGGCACAGCGGCTGCTGCTCCGCCAATATGGAAGGTATCCAAGTCCATTGTGCGCACCCCTAATATTGCGGCGTGGTACTATGTACACTACCTACCTTACACGATGTTCATCCGCTCTAGTCTGCATGAACTGCACTGGCTGCCTCCGCAGATCAGGAGAAGCCGCATCCGAACAGCACAACCCCGGATGGTTGCTGAGCCCCGGCGCAGTCCGCGGATTTTGTGCGAATACAGAAATGGTGGAATTCGGGACCTGGATCGCAGGGCATGACGAGTTATGAGAGGCATTCTCAAATTGTCTTCGGAAGCGGTTTGCCGTTCTGTGCAACAGCATGTGGGATTCCCTGCGCTCGGGGGCCGCCTGCGCTTCATTCTTCGCGTGGCAGCCACGAGGGAGGTGGGCCCAGTTCCATCCCGGCAACTTCAATTTAAAGCCAGGGTTCACATGACAGGGCCAAGCCATGAGCTTGGAGAACAAGACCCAGCAAGACCCGTTCTTCCATGGCAGATATAGTGCACTACCTACTGCCAGCACACTTTACCCAGGCTGTGGTATCCCCCAGGTCGTGCAATTTTAGCCACGACGGACCGATATCCTAGCTTCTTCTTCCGGGTTGCCGTGACTCGCCGACACTAGACCAGGCGGGTGGAATATCAAGCTTGCATATTGCCCTGCCTGTGAAGTCTTCAAAGCCTACATACCGCCGATAAAACCTGCCCCTCCATCCGTGATGGGAACTGCAATTGTGGATTACGTAGGTTTTCGGCGAGCTGCGCCTGTCGTCCCGAGAGGTCGTTAACTACCGGTACCTATCGAGTGGTGAGTGAAGTGTGCGGCACAATGGAAGCTTGGCAACCCACAGGTCCTGGTCCGTGTGCTGACAGTGATCAACATGAGAATCGTCAGTGCGTTGCAGCAGCAAGCCTTCTTTCTCTGCTTCTAGAAGTATTTTTCGTCTTCCTCGTCGGGCCTGCTTGCCAGCCCGCCAGTCAGCCAACCCTGCATTCATGCATCCGACGGCAAGCCGATCAAGCTTTGCCTCACAAGCTGCCAAGACGGCCAAGACGGGCGCCGATTCTCAGGTTTGTGAAGCGACCACGCACACAACATTGAAGATAGGATTGCGTGTCGTCAAGATAAAATGAATTCCGAAATTAACATTGTCCATGAAGAGGCGTCGGCAAGATACCGACCGGCATCCGACATCCGACATCGTTTATTAAGCGACAGAGACTAGCAGAGGCCCAAACTACCTTGGAACGCATCTATTTTGACGGTAACGTCTGGGGAAGTTGACTTTCGTCGTCAACACGAGGGTTATAGTAGACCCGTGGCTACAACGCCCAGACGTATGCATATCAGCTGCCCTTCATCCGAATTCCCGATGAACCCTTGGGGTAAGGAAGAAACGTGCGGTAGCTACGGACACAGTGACAAGAAAAGCATCAAACCGGGACCCAGATTTCCGCAAAGGGAGAAAAAAAACGTTCCCCAGACCTATCACATCGCATCGCATCACATCTATCAGCACGAGCGGGAGAAATGACTGGGCTGTAATGATCGGCCCGTCTGGCTACACTAGGCTCATCACTAGCGCAAGATGGAGGCCAGGAGGAAGTTAGTCCATCTTCCGGTTGTTACACTGCCATTGCTTTCCTGGTGTCGCATTGCGTTGAGGACGCTCTGTGTTCGCCAGTGTGGAGAAGAATATTCTCGACCATGGCTCCTTCTGCCAGTAAATTTGCAGAATAGTGTCATGGAATCATTATAGATATCCTATCTCTCCAACGTACATATACAGTAGTACGGAGTACTACGTATTCTTATGTGTTGTATCGACTTGACATGTCAACAATGATACCTTGACCTACCATCCCGACTGGTTCCGAACAATGTTACTTCACAGGTTACTTCATACTTAAACTCTGATGGTAAGATCAATCTAAAACCTTTTTAAGACCAAAAGAAAAAAGAGTGATACCAGATACTGCAGCCCAGCGGTGTCATCATCGTGGGTGGGCAATGGGTATGCGCGTATCCCCTTCACCCTGACCCTGAATCCCATCCAGACCTGGCCCAATAGACACCAAGGCATCAAAAGACAAAAAGAAAGCAAGCAAAAGATTCCCCTCAACGAAGGCTCGTCAGCATCCCTGGAGAATATAGACGATCCACCCAGGGGTCGAACCTGGAACCTCCTGATTCGTAGTCAGACGCTCTGCCATTGAGCCAGCGGACCCATTGTACCCATTGTGATTTGGACCAGGGTATTTTGGTATTCGGTGCTTCCTCAGGAGTGGAAACGTATAAATTACTTTCTCGGCGAGAAAAATAGTGAAGGAGATTTATCGTGCGGGTGTGGAAAAGGGGCGGAGCAGGTGATGGACGTGGGACCTTCGGACCTGCTCTCCACGATTTTCTACTCTACACCCCCGGCCGTGCCTATGCCTGGACAGACACGGATACGGGCTCGAATAGCCAGCTAGGGGAGGCAGCTGTGTGACAAAATTGAGACGCCAGTTACACTATACCCCCTACAATAGCTCACGAGCCCACTTGAGCCCAGACAGTTGCACCGCATCCAACTTGGTAAGAATAGGGCCCCGAATGCGCGTACACGATAAGATCGCCTGGTGACGTAAAAGAGTCATTGATTTGCCTTGCCTTGTACAGGTACATGGCCGGATTCAAAGCACCGACCATAGGTGCGAAACCCTGTTGCCCGCAACCCCCCCTCACTGTCTTCTGCTCTTTCTTGCGGGCATGTAGAGACTGCACATGACAATTCTCTGTTTCCCAATACACACACTGCCAAGGGCTCGACCCTAGGGAAAAGGGGAAGGCGAACGAGAGAATAAAAGGGAAACAGGCTAGACAAGAGAATAACGCCAGGGAATATAAAGAAGTGAACAAAATCAACGACCCGCAAACCATGTCTTGCTGCTATGCCATCCGTTTTGTCTGTCTGACCCACGATATCTAACCATTATGATTCCCTTCCCTTCCCCATGCCCTCGTTATTGCAGAGAACCCACAGACGATAAGCAGCGGTGAAACGCCCCTAGCCATGCAAAACTATGGACAGAAACCCAAAAAGCCAACGGCCGGGTATATCAGCTAATCCCCTATCGAACAAGTCCCAAGTTGATCAGACATCCTCGTGAGAATACCAGTAGGTGGCATCGTCGCCATCTGTAAATCGCAAGTATTAAACCACCTTCAGCCCTCAATGGCAAAGGGGTCAACCTCGAGCCTCTTTGCCGCAGGCTCGCCCCCGTCCTCACCAACTTCACTGCCGTACTTATCCTGCCATAGCTTCCTCAGTACTTGGTAAATAAATAAATACTGTGCTTCGGCTTGGACCATATTTTTCCTCTGCTCCCGAAGCTGATTGACCGTCGAGAAGATGAGATCTTCTCCCTCCTCTTCAATCACCGTCGTCGCCGGCGAAGTATCCCCGGGCCCACGACCAGCTTCGCTCCACCCTTCGCCCAACTTGTTGGTGGAGCCGTTTTCCAAACTCCTTGCGGGTGTTCCCATTCTCTCATCGTAATGCTCCAGCACACCGGCATCTAGTTCGCGGATCAGATGCTCTAGTGCGATAAAAGTGCCGCTGCGGCCGACACCGGCGCTGCAATGTACGATGCGTGGGTTGTGCGGACCAGCATTCTTCTCGCGCGAGAGGCGCATTAGAGTGAAGAAGCTATCGAGGTCCGCCAGGGCGGGGACCCCAAAGTCTGGCCACTTCTTATACAAGAAATGCCAGACAACACGCTCTTCTACCACTCTGTGAGAAGGCTTCTCCAAGGTGGGAGAGGCGCTGCTGTTCACAGATGCGGGGATTTGAATGGTTGATACAGTGGGAGATGGGGATCCACCATCACCCGGTGATCTCATCCTGACATCAATGTCCGAGTCACTGTCGCTGGACCGCGCCGTTGTCTCGATGACTTTCTTCACGTCAGTTCCTTGGTTGGCGGTTTTGGCATGCGAGTGGATACGAATCACGAGTTTGCGTAGCTCGATTGCATCGCCAGCTGGGGTTTCCTCAAGACCCTCGCAATGCACGCTGGCACGAAAGCCATCACCAAATTCATCCCTCTCATTTATCTCAAGTGGGGGATCTTCTTTGCGACGTGGAAAGTAGGGCGAGCACTTTTCAATGTGGCCCTCGTGGGTTTCGGTCAGCATGACAACCACACCAGGACTCTCAAGTTGCTCAACGACCATGCGCCATACGTGATCGATGGATGAAGCCTTGGGTCCTTGCATGGCAATATATCGGTCCGTCTCACGTGCACCTCCTGGGCTCGAGTCGCTGGCGGGGCGTGGCGAGGGGATAAGAGTAATCGGCGACGCATTGATGTAGTCGATATGGCCTTCGGGTACCTGGAGCTTCACACGATGGTTTCTCCATGGTTGGATGTTCATATATCTATCCAGCGTCTTAAGGTGCGAGCCCTGCACCCTCGCCCAACGGAAGTCGGGGCCGGGGTTGTTCACGGCTTGCATCATGCGATCGCGCTCGAGCCAGACGAGATCGCCGAACTTGGTCTCAATGTCTGCAGCATGGCCATATTAGGTATTTCTCCGACAGACACATGGGGGACATGGCATACCATGTGGGCTCAGGTCAAGAAAGGATGGTATTTTTGGTGATCTTGTCGGTTTCTTGATGTCCTCCCCTTTTGGATCTGTCTTAATTGACAGCGGCGATACGGGGCGCTCAACAACGGCGTCTGGTGTTAGCACTGCTGTGGCAGTGGGTGATTGGGGTAGTGATGCAGGCGGTGAGTCGCGCGCTCTCTTGCCGGACGAGCGGTGAAAGACCCTGAACGGACTCAACTTCTGAACCGGGCGGATCGGGGCAATAGACGGATGGTCGCTGGCCGGAGATGTGGTCTTGCCTGAAAAATCGGCGCCGTTGCCGGATGTGATAATCGTCGGTGAAGGCACGTCCTTCTTGCGCCTGAAGCGCGGGAAGTGGTCCATGGTAGTGGTGTTGGCGAGCACAACCACAAGTGGTACGGTCGTTGATGAGAGGCCGCCTGAAGGGAAAGTAATCGGTGCGCGATGGAGGCCTTTGCGGAATGCGTGCTGCAGGTTGCGGGGGGATGTGCGAGTTTCGAGTCGGGTTTTGTTGGTACTGCGCTTGCGGCAACAGACTGGAAGGTGATGGCAGGAAGGTGAGAGGGGGAGGGGTGCGCAAATCAGCCGGTAACCCCTCGTCGGAGAAGCGCGATTCCAAAAGTCCCCCTGGCAGTCCAAGACCACGTGCCGCTGCCGTCGAGGCACCAGACCGACAGGTAAGCTGTCACTCGTGATCTTATCCAGGGCTGATCAGACCGGAAATGGCACAGAGATCAAATGCTGCAGGAAACCGAGTCTCTTTTGTGCTGGCCGTCGAGTCGCGGGGACACTGTGCCTCGGAAGGCGCTTGGAGAGGTTGCAGGATAGGGACGTGTGCGGTCTTTCTTGCGGTTGCAGTTGCACGGCGGGTAGGCATGTGGTGACGTTGGAAGGAGAAAATGCTGTCCCACTGGCAGCTGGAGACGTTACCGAAATGGGATTGGACCGGTTCAGCTGCAGTGGGGGATGGGACGCTAGGATTCAGCCCTGGCACCCCTGGGAGATCGGGGGTTTCTGGTGCCATCGCTGGTTCTGAACATGCCACATGGAGTCGTCCTTGTTGGGTCCCGCGAAACGCTGGCTCTTGCATCCTTCATGCGAGTGTCGTCAAGGGAGCCTATCGGAGCACGGTTGCGCGCGATAACCAAGCGCTTTGGCCCAGTCAACCAACAATGTCATTGCCAAATTTAGTGATTCCGTTTGCCGTTCACTCTTGGCCCCCACTGCCTACCTAGGTAAGGTACCTTAAATACGCAATTGTCTGAATACCTACTGTACCATGACAGGTACTGCGAGTGGTTTGCAGAATGGGACTCATACTTATGGACTGTTCGAAGGCCCAATTTCATTATTAAACAGAGGATGGAGTCGTCGCAGATAGCTACTACAGGACAGTCTTACACACAGAGTACAATACATCTTTCGGTACATTCTCGCCCGGTCCTTCAGGCAGCGCGGCACCCGTCTGCCGGCATCATGGCGGTCAAAGGAACCGACGGCCCACGCTTCCAAACCACTGGGACCATGTCAGCATAGAAGTGACGGGCAAACGGGCAACGCTTCCCCCATCTCAGGTGCTAGAATAAACAGCTGTGGCTAACCGCCCACACTCGACACGCTGCTCTACGCTCGCTTTCCTCCCATCACCTAACCTCACTATCGTCCGTGGCGTCACCTGGAAGCGTGATGATTCACCAAATTCTCCACCATCCAGCGGCGCAATGTGTGCGGGCGTGTTGAGATTGCTCCTCTTGCCCGTTCCCAGCTGGTAATACTCGTTCCCACCCCACAATAAAGCATCAGCACCGAAGTTGGTGTCATTGCTCGATGTCTGTTGAGAGGCAGCCAGGTAGGTGGCGTTATCCAGAACGGCACAGACGTGGGAGGTGCCAACCGACAACTGCGCAAACCGTATGGGAACCACACTGTTCGTTTTCTCGTCAAACTCATTCAGGTCGGATAGAGCCTTGATCTTGCTCGGGGCGCGAGAGATATGCGTCCACTTCCCATTGCCCAAACTGCCATGGATGCCCTCGCCGCAAGCCCAAGCTTCTGCAACTATGCGACCCAGCTCGCGAGCAGGCACGATTTCGGTGCTGTCCCGGCTCTGAACCTTTCGTGCGTCAACTGTGAAAAAGCTGTTCGGCCCACCAGCGGCAATTGAAGTCACTTTGGGCAGCAGATTGGTCCCCTTATAGAGCTTATTGACGGGTAACTGCGACGGCGTAGCCACGTAGGGAGCCTCGGGCTGTATTTCGAATCCAAGCTGGCCAAACGAATTGTCCCCGAAGCAGAAAACCCTGCCTTCGCTGTCGAGAGCAAGGGAATGGAAGTCGCCGGCGGCAATCTGCTTGATATTATAGCTGCTCAAAGCGCTGACTTCATGGGGTTGGTAAAACGGCCCCTCCGGTCGCGTCTCCCATGTAAATCCTGGAACACCGAGTTGACCTTTTCCAGGGAAGCTTTCAGTACTCGAAGCAGCCGAGTAAACCCGGCCCTTGGAGGTTAAAAGCAAGCAATGCTCCAAACCGCTCTTGATATCGACGACTTTCTCGCCCCACCCAAGCTTCTGAGGAATGAGGTTGCGGTAGCTGACTGAGGAAGCACCAGACCAGAAGGGGAACCAGCTGCTGGAAGCTGGTTTCTCGCCGGCTTCCTGGTCTGCTCTGGCCACAGGAACAGAGTAGACCGAGCCGCTGGATGATAAACCTAGGATGCGGTCCTGGGAGATGGCGAGTTTGACGAGATCCTTGCCTTTCAGGGTGACAACAGGCCCGGTTGTGTTCTTATCAAAAGCTGTGCCCCATTGCAGAAGGTCGCCGTTTTCAGCGACAGCAGCACCGAAATCACGATCCATTTTGAGATCTCGCAGGAGCTGGCCGTCGAAGTAGCGGATGCGTCTGGGGTGCTTGATAACAGCTTCGTCCGAATCTGGGGCGACAACCCTGCCTACATTGGTACCCCAAGCGTATACCCCCGGATGCTCCCAGGAATTCTTGACCTGGACATGCTGGGTACTCAACAGCTCCCTGTTTTCCTCCTTTGAGCGGCCATGCTTGCGAGGCTTCTCGAACACAATCTCGGCCTGCCCGGGCCCACTGACTTCAGGAGTGCTGAAGTATCGAGGATAGGCCCAGGCACCGGCACCGTACATACCGGCGCCAGCTAGAAGCCCAAAGAGGTAGACGGGAATACGGGATCGTGGTCTCCCGGTGCTCCCATGGCGAACCCACTGTGACGTGCTTGCGATTTGTCGCGGCAGAGTGCGCGCTGCAGCGAAGCGGGAGAGTAGATGAGCTGACATCTTGCTGCAATATACACTATGACCGTGACGTTGTCCTCATCTCTGGATCCCGGCCGGCAGGTGAACGGGATGACGGGTGATGGTGAGGTCCCTGACGACTGAGTTAAAGCTCAACAGCGGGCCCAACCTTGCATCAGTGTGCGCAAATTACTCAGCGGGTCTCTGAGTCTTGCTTGTATGTTAGAGCGCCTTCGGCTATCTGGCAGGGGTAAGCTCTTGCGTTGCCTAACAGTTGATCACTGAAAGGCTAAATCTGGAGCGAGCTTGGCAGCCGTAAACTTGGTCTGTGCCACCGGCAGCGGTGTGTGAAGCTGGTCGGATCCGCAATTCATCCCACCCAACCGCTAGTTATGTCTAGCGCCGCTGCCACACGGAACAGCTGTTCTGCGCAACTCGGCGGCTTTGACCGGGGCCGTAATATGACCACCACCTCATCCCGCCCCGACCCTCAGGAACCCGGTAGTAGGGGTTGCGTATCCCATCCGCCCTCACAATGTACGAAGACTCGTGGTACAGTTTTGTGCCGGATTTTCAACAACGGCGAGCCACGGCCCCAGGCTCTCAAGGCCCCGGTCACCGTCGTAAGGAGTCGCTCTTGCAGCAACCGAATGTTTGTCCCGTAGTCATCGGAGGTTACAAATTTCCACTGATGTATGGTGTTCATTGCAGGGCACGGACGAACATATAAACGTTACCGACCCTCTTCCGGCCCTCTTCGAAGATGGCGACGACCCCAATTCCCCGCCGGAGGCTCCCTTGACGCGGAGAGCAAAATCATACTCTGACTTCTATGATATTGTGAAGACCGAGCTTTCCAAAGGCAGCCGAAAGAAGAAGCGCACGAAGAGACGAGGCAATGGCACTTGGGATGCCCTCGCCCTGCCGGCATCCCCCGCCGACTTTCCCGTGGAACACAACGCCTCCGACTATGTCATGAGTAGCGACTTGTTATTGGCAAGCCAGCAGGAGTACTTGCTCTACCAGGATCAACTTGCCATGACGGAACGCCACCTCGGAACGTTGATTGACGATGCGAATAGTGCACTGGGAGTCCTCCAGGCCTTGTGTCAGTCGTTCAGAGCTGTCGAGGATCAAACAAGATCCTTTCAGTCGCAGTGTGATAATCTGCTTTCGGAAAAAAGGCGCCTAGAAGTACTTGCCAACGAGGTTGGCACTGATTTGCACTACTATGGCTACCTGGACAGCGTGACTCGTCGCCTGAATGCACCGGGAGCCGCTCGGCTGGTCAATGATGACTCGTTTGAAGAGATACTGGCCAACCTTGAATCCTGCATTGCCTTCATGTCTAAGAATGTGCGTCGAATCTATCCTCTTTGCCCCCGGCGATTCCATCTGACACCCAATAGCCATCATACCGAGATGCTGAATCGTATCTGGCACGGTACCAGGCTTTGATGATCAAAGCCTTGCACCTGCTGGAGGTTGGGTTTATAAGTCGGCTCGACAGCGTATCGGCTGAGATATCTCGTCAGGTTGCAGCTACTCAGTCGGAGTCGGCGCGACATGCTCTGGTATATGGCCGCTACGAAGAGATGCTGACCGAGTCCTACTCTTTGATCCCTAACGTACAGAGAGTTATTCGAAGTGCTTACAACCAGAATGGATTCCCCGTGGCTGGGCCAAATTTTGAGGTTTATGCCAACACGGCCAACAACTTATTCCACGGCTACTTGACCGCTAGGGACAGGGATCTAAAGCCCATCACCCAACAAGAGTTACAAGGTTTCAAGACGGAGGCGAAGGGTGCCGCCATAGAAACATTCTCGAGGAACTTCGTTAAGCAGTGCTTTGAGCGTTCATATAACGAGAACTCACTGTTCCGCAAGATCTTCTCAATCGAGCCGCAGTATTCAACCGACCCCAAATCCGCCTTCGTTATTCTTAAATCTCAACATCGGGCTCTCGTCACGGGCGTAAACATCGCACCGATTGCTACTAACCTGCAGCTGGTGTTGCAGGGTAGCGACCTGCAGGTAATCTGCAACATGGTCGGTTGGCTCACTAATGAGTATGCACTTCTCGAATATGACGAGGACGAAACCCCCTTCACCACACACTGCAGGGACTTGACAGGACGATTGCTGATGGAACATCTCTGGGTATTCACGGATGCCTTCTTTGAGGTCGAGATTGCAAAGTCCATCGCACGAGCCGTTGTCGCGCCAGACGCTCTGAAAATCGGGCCTCCAGCGAACGGTGACGCCTCATCCAATGCCTTCCCGCCAGTGCGCAGGGCCGTTGAGCTACTTGGCATGTTTGACCAGGCGATGCCCAAGGAGCGATGTGTAAGGTCCCAGCGAACGTTGATGCTGTCGCGGCTAACTTTTTTGCAGCAGCGTAACAGCCCTGTCGTGTTCAAGATTGTAAAGGAGTCTATTGCTGCTCTCCATCGAGCCGAGACGCGGATCAAATCGTCCAAAAACGGCACAGATTCGGACCTGTTCATGATCAAGAACCTTCTAATGCTCAAGAATGAGCTGCTCAGTCTCGAAATCGGCGACGTGCGCAGTACCCAGGATAATATGCAGCATTTTGGGCAGATTTGGGACACTCTGCGGCCGCAAAACCTAATTGGGTTGCTTAGCAGCTTCAGTACTTACATCCCGGGTTCCTCGTACTGGTCATCGTCCAGGACTGGTACCTCGGTTGCTGGAGCGAGCGGAAACGGCAATATCGAGGTGCAGGATGCGAGCGAACAGCTCGATCAGCAGCTTCGACAGAGCATATATGCATTTACGAGGCGTTGGGCTAGCACAGTCAATGATGCGAGGGCCAAGAAGCTGGGGGGCAAGAATCTAACCAAGTTGGAGAGGGAGTTGAATGAGATGCTAGAGAGAGCTTTCACAGGGCAGCCTGAAGTTGTAGGAAAGCTGAAGGAGGCGATACAGATTGAGGCAGAAGCGCAGCTGCAGAAGGACAAAAAGGGCAATATTGTAACGAGGGTGTGACCGGAAAGTGATAGATATCCACATCTCCCAAAGTTTCATGGCCTTTATTGGACACCACATTACGTGCTTTGTTGGTGCCGTGGGGCGAGACTCTCGGAGCCG
>Ga0247760_1000764_pt1 | contig 33662 bp, 29 predicted proteins | sample UWRJL171409R4_FD_179936 | JGI IMG/M metagenome (GOLD analysis project Ga0247760, IMG submission 179936) | Plant litter microbial communities from Arlington Agricultural Research Station in Wisconsin, United States - UWRJ-L171-409R-4 | ecosystem: Environmental > Terrestrial > Plant litter >... | reverse complement strand
TCATCCATTCCGCCTTCCCCCCCCTCCCCAACCCTGGATGAAACCCTTCCCTCAATTTGCCCCTTGGCGTCACCATATTCCGTGCGTGTTGGCTAAGAGAGTGTATGTGCGTGGAGGCGACCTACCCGTTGATGATGAGCCCGAACTTGTTGCTGAGACTACCCCCTTCTTCCTCCGTTCAGGGAACAACAGGGATGCTGCCATGCAGCGGGCGCACCTCATCAAGTCGGTACTCTACGGAGTCCAGAATTTCTACGCATTTATGATCATGTAAGTCGACCCCTATCTCTTTGCGAGCCTTGAGGGCTGTGGTGCCCCGGATGGGAGCTGATGATGCGTTGACAGGCTTATCTTCATGACTTACAATGGGTGGATCATGATTGCTGTGTCAGTTGGTGCTGGCCTCGGGTACTTTATTTTTGGCGGACGCACTGCAGTTACTAAGGACACTGCTTGCCATTAGGCCAAGGTGTGTTCATTGCCTGCGAGGAATTGGCGGCAGCATAACCTGTCCTTTCTTGATGCCGGAGCACCATGGGCATATGGGAGATGAGCGGGATCAAAAAGTTGGCTTCATATCCAACGCACGGCTGCCACTTACCCAACTAAAATCTACATCTATACCTTGCTTGGCGCGTCACTCGCCTTCTTCTTTGGCCCCAGTCTTCCTACCCGCTCCGCTTCCTCTATCATTGCCTCGTCCCCGAAATGAGTGTTGTGCTCAAACTCGGGCTCCTTCCCGTACGCGATTCTCGCTGCGTCAACGAGGATGCGCGCGGTCATTCCCCATACCTGATACCGCTCCTTCTCAGCCAGCTCATCTGCCACCTCCTCCTCGGCGACTGACAAGCGCCGCCCGGGCTTCATCACCCGCTGGTCATTGACAGGGACGTAAAAGTAGTGTGCTCGCCAAGGCTCCCCGTTGAATTGGAGCCAGTTGCCTTCGTACCACTTCCCAGACGGCAACGGCCTACGCCGCACACCCTTCCCCTGATCTTGGCCATTCTTAGATGGCGGTTCTTCGTCGATCTCCTTGAGAAAGTTGTGGAAAGGCGCCGAGAACACAGCGGCTACCTCCTTAGCATCCAGCCGCGGGATCAAGGTGTTTTCGACCGTTGGCCCTGAGGAGCTATCATTCGCCGAGGACTGGACTGACCCCGTGGGCACAGGAGGGTCCCTGGCATGAAGGAAAGCCACGCACGGTCGTACAATGAGCTCGGTGCGGGCGAGGTTCAAAGGGAGGTCGCAGAGATGTTCGATTCGGAAAGGGGAAGGGAGCTTCGCGTCGTCCATAGGGAGCCCGATCTCCTCCCAGGCTTCGCGGCGGGCGATCTGGACTGTGGGGCTGTTAGGAAGGGGGTGGTGACACAGGATAGGGAGGGGTACGTACATGGTGTCTCGTCTGTACTGTCGGCTTTCCCGCCAGGGAGGGCTGCATGGCCTGGGCCATGATTGGGAGGTCAGCAAGGGTAAGGATAGGAAGTCGTGAATAGGGGTGTCTGGGGGATATTACGAACCCGAGAAGCTGCGCAGACTCGCGGCACGCATTGTGATGACGACCCGGAGGTCGCCTCTGTGATCTGCGAAGAGCAACAACAGCACGGCGGCCCGGCGACTAACATGGAGGCGGTTCCATAGCGTGGCAGGGGGCGGTTTGAAAGCCCTGAGTCTGGCAATGGCAGCCTTTATCGTGGGTTCTTGTAAGCTTGATGTCTCTGGTGGAAAGGGGAAAAGGGTAGTTGCGTCGATCCCTGTCCCATGCCGCCACGAGAGTTTACGCATGGGCCCGGGCTGCTCCGGACCGAGTGGGAACTGGTATATACCCTCGAGGGAGGGATGGTACGTACCGCTGAGGTTGCGCTTAGCGGAGCCATTGACGAAGCATCCCAGTAGTTTTTGATGCCGTACTCGTCTACGTCGGCCTCGTTAGGCCCCTCGAGGTCTTCCTCGCCCTCGGCAGTCGGCAAGATGACTTGGGCCTTGGTAGTCAAGGTATCACGGATAGTCTGGATGATAGTCTTGGTGCCTTTGTGGTTGATATCCACCGACTGCTGTTGTGTGTCACATTCAACGTTCATCTTCGGAACGGTGTGGCGGCGGAGGGTCGCCGATATGCAATGCACGGCGGAGAGGGGCAGATGCGGCGCTTTCTGGCGGGATGATGCGGGGCACTCAGTCGAGGCTGGCGCCGGCAGTAGCATGGGGAATATTGTGGGTAGGGGACCTGATTGTGGAAGCCTCGGCTCATTTGGCCGGGGGGTTGCGTGGGGAAAGGGGTCGTTAAAGCAGGTGACGTCAGCGGGGTCCCCAGCTTTATGCTTATAGCTCCACGAAAGGAACGTTATCAGATGGACCGAAGAACGAAGACAACGTGTGCTGAGAGACTGTACGAAAGCTCCGGTGAAAAGGCTTCACAGAAATCTTACAACTATCTTATACAGCAACAGCAAGGCATTGCTTACATTCGACAGGTCTAACCTGCATTAAAATAGGTCTTAGGGCCCAGAAATATACTCTTTTCCGAGGGGCGCAGCAAGGTTTATTACAATGATCTAACCACTAAACTCTCCTTCCAATTGAACACTTCGGCGGAAATGGGTCTTGGCCGCCCACACCTCTTTCCATTCCCACGCGTTACCTGGGCTCCATAACCTCACGGGAGAACGCAAAACTACCGACCTACAGACTGCTATATTCATATTCCCCAGACTAGCAAAGAACTCTCGGGGATGGCCGATTACTCTGGACCTTATTCTGTGCAGGACAGCAATGGCTGCTGGGACCCTTCCAAGAGGGCTCGTGTACTGGTTATTGACCAGAGACAAATGGACATCAAGGATACCTTCAGCAGCCTTCCTAACTAGAATGGGTGGCAGTACATGATGGCGAAGAACATCAACAAGTAGGCAGACAGGGGGTGAGTCTTGGGAAGGAACGTTTTGCTATGGATAAGGTAAGGTATCCTGAAGACTTACCTATTAATCTTTTACAATATCTCGTATTATTCATCGCGTTCCAGTGGCCACACAGAACAGAATGACTCTTTCCCATCTACTGGTGTTTTCGCATGACTTTTGCTGACGCCTTCACACAGAAGCAGCCTTTCTTCTCGATTTCTGTCCGAGAAAATACACGTAAGCAACCTATGAGAATCTCGTTTGGCTGGGGATGACACTTTTGAAGTTGCGCCTCTGGAACAATGGCGTGGTCCGCTCTTTTATTGCACACTACCCATCATTGGCCCTCAAACCCCAACCTACAAAGACATTGAACCTCTCCCTGAACCACGCTGTTACAACCCACGACAACCACCACAATACAACCTACAATATCGGTGAGGCCTTAGCTCCCTTCCCATACAGACCTTGTAGCATATATAACCACCAGGCATAATCGAAGTCACCATGTCTTGCGCAAGACTCCCATCCCGCCACCAGAAGAACATCACTCACCAGCAACCCCCTCGCCCAACCCACCAAGAAAGACAAGATGATTCCTCCGCCAGCAGCAACCATCATCTCCACCCCTACCGCCCTGGCCTCCCTCCTGGCCTCCATCCCTCCCTTCTCAACCCTCTACATCGACCTCGAAGGGACCAAGCTCGGCTCCCCCACGGGAGCCCTCTCCCTCATCACAATCCACCTCCTCCCCTCCAACACCACTCACCTCATTGACGTTCTCACCCTCGGCGTCAGCGCATTCACCACCTCTCCTACCTCCGACCCCTCAAAAACCCTCGCCTCCATGCTCACAGACCCTATATACCCTAAATGTCTCTGGGACGTCCGCGCCGATGCTTCCGCACTATGGTCACTATACCGTATATGCCTCCAGGGGATAATGGACATCCAGATCCTCGAGAACGCCTCTCGCCAAGGCGGGAGCAGGAAGTTTCTCCGCGGGCTGGACAGGGCAATCAATCCCCTCTGATCTGGGCCCGGTTCTGGAACAAGACACCCTAAGCAGATGGGTGAGTGTCAAGAGGGAGTTTAAATCCCTGATGAGCAGCGCCGGGGGCAGGATGTTTGATGCGCGTCCGATGGAGGCAAAGACGGTGGAGTATTGTGTGGGGGATGTGGTGCTCATGCCTGCCCTGCATGCGGTGTATCTCAGGAGGATTGCGGTGGGGTGGTTGAGTCAGGTAGTGCTGGAGAGTTCGAGAAGGGTAGACGAGGCGGTGTTCCCGTCGCCTCGGGGGAGGTTCAGGGCGAAGACGGTAGGGTCTTGGAGTGGAAGGGCGGCGGAGGGGGCGCTTTCGGAATCTTCTTGGGTGGTTGGTACTTGTTGGTTCACTGGGCCTCTGTTGTGAGCCCCCGATTTGGCTGGTTGGATATGGATGGGATAGTGGTGCTCAACACAGCGACAATACGCTCACCTACCTGGACAAAACTTGAAACCTTCCCGTTAGCTACACATCTGTCATACTGCAAGTAAAGGCGCAGGACCCTAACATGAAATAATAGAGAGTACTATGCTACCCCGGATATAAACATATGAGAGTCGAAAACGTACCCAGAACCAAACCTAAAATAAATAAGGTAAGTATGCTAGGAAACTTCAACTTCAACTTCCAACAAGAAACCCCGGCAGCCCCCACTCGATGTGAATCTGCCACCATTGAAACCCACGCCTGCATCTCCTCTCCTCTCCTCTCCTCTCCTCACCTTACTATAATGAAGGCCCCGCACCAGCAACCGCAAACCTACTCCTGAGACCCCTGAGACTCTCCCTCTTCCGGTGCCGCCTATTCTGCGGCACCGGTGCCGTCTTCGCCGACTCCCCGGTCTTCTGCGGCGCCAACGATCCCTTACTAGACATTGCAAAAGGGAGTCTGAACAGCCCGGTTCTGTCGGTATCCTCATCATCATGGTCCCAAGCTGAGAACGTCCCCGGCTCCGGCTCCGGCGTCGGGGGCAGGGGCGGCACAGGGGGGATAGCCGTCCCTGGTCTGTGTCTGAGTGATCTGGGGGGGATGGGAGGGGCGGAGAGGGAGGTTGTACTGGCGGATTGGGTGTAGCGGTGCGAGATGGCGCCGCGTCGGGGAATGATTTCTGCCGCGGGGAGGAGGCTATATGGGGATGGTGCGGCGGAGGAAGCGGAACCGACAATTGGTGCGGAGAGGGTTTTGGTGTGGGCTGGTCGGGATGGACGTGGAGGCGCGGATGTGGGTGTTGTTGGGGATGCTAGCCCGGAGGCTCGCCGGAAGACTTTGGAGAGTATGGAGCGGTGGTGGCCGCGGGGGAACTTGGCTTCAGGGTCGGCTTTGAGATCGGAATGGAGATTGGGGCTGGGCTTGGGCTTGGGCGGCAGTGGTGGCGGGTAGAGTCCTTGGTAGAGGTTGGGGTTGTAGAGGAGGTACCGCCAGTGTTGCGGATCCGCGGGCTGGCCGTTACTGTTGGCGTTGATGGGTGGTGGGCGGAGGGGTGAAGGTGGCTCTTCGGGAGGCGTCGCGGGGAGTGCGTCGCCAGGAAGACTACTAGTTGTACACGCCGCGGCGTTGTTCATTGTTCTCAAGTCAGGGACGCTGACTTGCGGGTACAGCATCAGCGTTTGTCTGGACTTGAGAGGGCGCGGCGGCCGTAGCGGGGTGCCAGGGCGCGCGATGTGGGTGTGGTTGACGTCCTGGCCCCTGGCTCTGGAAACATCGTTGGTAGATAGCGATGACTTGTGAACATTCGGCCGCCTGGCCCTCTCTTGTGACTGACGGACCTTGGTGATGTTTAAGGGGGATGGCACTGCTCCCGGTGTATGTTTCTTGGCGTATGATCTCTGAGCGACGTAACTCGAGTTTGGATCAGAGGCGTATCCCGCGTCATAACTCGAGGCAGTATCCAGGGACCCGGCCTCCGAGAGAGTAGCGTCCAGTTCCTGGCTGTAGACGCTACTGCCACAGCTCATGGGTGCAATCTCAGTCAAATCATCGAGACCAGGCTGCTCAGGGGCGACGTCCACACCTGTGAGTTGTTTGATCTTGCGGGGGGGATTATGTCCTGATGGTGAAGACCATGGACTGTTGGTCTTTTCGCCGGTGAGGGCGAGCATCTTTCTCACCCCCGATTTCGGTCGCGAAGATGTCGGATCGGCTGTCTCCTCTTCGGTGGTGATCGTGATACTGCTTTTGCCCCTCTTTATAATCTCTGGCAACAGAGACGGCGATGGCGATGGGGTGACGTCCTGCCTGATACGGCTGTCTAATATGACATTGATATCGGCCTCTTCTTTCGCCCAGTTGATCTGGTTGCCTGCGAGGCTTCTCTGCGTATTGCTGAGGACTTTGTTGATCTTCTCGCTGAGCATTAGAGCCACTGAATCTCGTCGCTTGGTGACCGGGATCGGAGGCAGTGGTCTCTTTGCGTAAAGTTCGATATGCAACGGTGGAGAGGGTGAGAGCAACCTTGTGCGGGAGCCGATCCTGTCCTTTCGGCCCCGGGACGGTGGGCGAGGGGCATTGCCCTGAGCCAGAAGATGTCCGGTACTCATCGTAGACTCTGATGATGATATGATGTTGTTGTTGTTGATGGCTAGCTATTCGCGGTCGCACGACAGAGGGGCAGTCTCTTCATCGGAGGCCGTCTTGGGGAAAAGTGAAGGGGCCACAAGGTGTTCCTGTCCTTGCTCGCATCCTTTCTTTAAGTTGCTGGCCAGACCACCTGATGAACCTCGCCTTAGAGACAAACAGGTTGGACAAAGGGACACGTCCAATTATCAATACCAACTCGGCTGTGCTTGATTTATGGTGCAACACTGCTCCCGCCACCCAGCAAACTTCTTTGTCAAATCTCGAATGCCAGCGGGATAGAAAAAGCAGAAGAGGCGCTCCTTTCTAGGCGGCCGACACAACTGGTTGTGGGCGAGCGAATCGAGACGGCCTTGGCGCTCTGTTCAGCCGTATCTAGAGGGTGTTGCGAGTGACGATACAATTGGTCTTCCATCCCCAAAGTCAAAAAGGCAACCATTTAGAGTTTTCTCGCTGTTCTTCTTCAGCTCTCCGAACACAAGGGCCAACGGGCCCTTCTTCGACACGTTGCGTCCCCGCTTACTCATACCTGTTTGCTGCGCCATACGTCCTCTGTCGTTGAAGATGCCACCTGGTGTCATGGTGTTGCATCCCGAAGTGCATTCAATGTAACCAATTGGCAACAACCCGTTCCGTGTGAACGGCAAGATTTAGCGGCCGCCCCAAGCCCCCGATGCGCAGAATCGACGAAGCAGGTATGCGATCTGGGTGCAGACCCCCTAAATGTCAATGGTGTGGTTTGAGGGCACGGGCTGGACGGCTCAGCCCCTCAGCTGGGTGGTATTGTGGTATTCATGTTCCCAGTTTCCGCTGCCTAGACGCTATTAGGTATTCAACTCTATGATTCGGTTTACAAACCAGCCGCACCCCTTATGCGCCAATCCAATAGCCCAATGCAGATCGTACAGCCAGTTACATCGGCACACGCTCGGTACCTGATTTAATCGTCCTCATCATCCTCGTACTTATTCCCCTGAAAGTCGCTCAATAGGATGTCGTCCACCCCTAGACCGGTCGATGTGCTCCGGATCCACTCTGTTTCGACGCGGAAAAAGATCCACACCCAGCGCCTGAAGACTTCGAGGAACTGGATCATGAATATCGATCCCTCGAAGTCGGTCATATATTCCAAGCGCGGGCTCAGCTTGAGCATCCATGTGCATCGCAGGACAAGGTCCATTGCGATCACGGCGTAGTATACCCCTGGCTTGTGCACTAGCAGTTTCCGTCTCAAGCCAAAGGGGTGATCTGGGGAGTCTCGCTCGCGCGCCTCAGAGAAGAGGGTCAAATCCCAATCCTTAGCGACGTCCCAGTAAAAGCTGTAGAGCGAGTTCAGGAGACAGGCGGCGACCCATCCGCGATAGAGACCCGTGGAAACCGCCCGATCCTCCACACTCAGGTTCCGAAGGAGAGAGCCTAGGGCAATGACCGGGAACGCAGTCGAGTATTTTGCCGCGTTTGCAAGGTGCTGCCCGCCCCACCCCGTGGAATCTCGAGGGGGTGACCGCCGCACGCGCCCATATTCGATGAGGCATTGGCGCAAGCGGATTGCGCTTGGCACCGCCATGATCAGAGGGACCAAGACGCCGCCGCCACAGTCACGATCTGGTCGGTCTGTGGCCGAACCATTGCGCGTCAAGAACATGCATATGCAGACGAAAAGGTCGGCGAAGACTCGCGCATAGCTGGTGAGGACATCGGCCAGCAGGATATCCCCAAATTTTCCGTCCTTGGCCTCGGCGATTCCTCCGATACTAACCCGCCGGAGCACCGTAAGTAGTCGAGTACGGCCATGGTGCGAGACGGATAAGCGGCGCAGGGGAACCAAGAACAAGAGGCCGAGGACAAGCAAGTTAGTCATGGGCATCCAGTCGTAGTCGATCACACGGTGTGGGTCGCGCCGTGAGAACATCCAGAATATTACGAGGGAGATGGCCGACGTAGCGGAGAGGAAGGTCGCGAGGCGGTATGTGGAGTGGTGATGCGGGAGCTGGGAGGCGCTGGACCTCCCCGGATACCGTATTAACGAAGGCACATCGATCCGGCGAATGTGGAGGAAGTGAAGGTTAAGACCCCATCCCCAGACAGCTAAGTAGAGGTAGTGTCAGTGCCACATCCTTGCTATGTCCTCACCCCCTTGACCACGAACCGAAAATGATGATGAAGGCGACCCGGTAAGGGAGGGGGAAGGTCAAGCTGAACGAGTCGAGCCGGGGCTCAACTGCGGGATCGCCGTCCATGGCGCTTGTCACCTGGCCTGCCTGCTTGTACCGTCATCGAGAGGCCACGACTGGGCAATCAAAGACCGGAGCTTGAAGAAGCAATAAGTGGGTTGTGCGCCGAAATACGGGTTTGCGATGCTGCGATGTAAATATTGGATTGAAATGCGTGACGTGGTGTCAAGAACCTCGATGAAAAGAAAAGTCCACAATCATCTCCAGCACCCCGTTACCCCTTGTCGCGTGTTCCACAGGCCCCTGCAATTTTCCATTTTGGCAGCAACGACGTCAGTCAGCCCACACCCCTTGTCGCACTGGCGCGCTAGCCGCAAACATCACCCCTGCCCATGCTAATCAGGTGGGTTGTCAGCCTCAAAGCAGATCCCGAGGTCCAACGCCTCGGAGGGCAGCTGCCAATGCCGAAAGCACCCTTCATGTCGACCTGACGCGACTTTTGATAATCTATCACCAAACAACACCAACATGCACTGACCAAGGCGCGAAATTCAGCGGATCATCTCGAAGATGTGAATCTGATGATCTGACACCATAACTCTGACCTCCATCGCCCAAAGCGCTTCCCCGCAATGGCCTCCCCAGCGACTGCAAAGGCGCCGCCGCCGCCGCTCACAAGCTCCCCGTATCCTTATGCCGCCGCACCAGACATCATCCGCGCCCACCAGAAAGATGCTTATTTTCAAGGAATTCTCACTGGTCAGCTCAGCGATCTTCACCGCCGCCTACGAGGCGCACGGTCTGCCCACGCCTGGACCTCCGAGACTCGTACCTTCGCCGATGTCCTCTACTTCTCCCTCACCACCCTCCTCGGCAACCGCACGCTCGGCGAAGAATACTGCGATCTCGTTCAGGTCGAGGAGCCATCGAAGTTACTACCACTCCACCATTTAGATGACCACGCCTTGGATGCGGCGGACGGGCCGCGCCTGCCCTCCTTCGTCCGCCGCGCCGGCTACATCGCCACGAGCATCCTCCTCCCATACATGATGAGCCGGCTTGTACCCTACGTGCGCGCATCTATCCGCAAGCGCCTTCAGGACCGCCTCACCCGTCTCACCCAACAGGGTAAGGGAAGCACGACCGCCGCGCCGAGCACCACCTATCGCATTCAGCGCTACATGCTGGCACATCTCTCTACACTCACAAGCGGCGCCCACCTCCACGCGGTCGTGCTAGCCACATTTTACTTTACAGGCGCATACTACTCCCTCTCCAAACGGATCTGGGGGTTACGATACGTGTTCACGCGCCGCATAGAAGAAGGCCAGGGTGGGCGAGCTGGCTACGAGGTGCTCGGGGTGTTGCTGGTTGTGCAGATGGTGGTGCGCGGCTACATGCACCTGCGCGATCAAGCCATCTCTCAATTTGAGGATGCCGGGCTCGACTCGGCGATCCGCGAGCGCGCATTCGGCTCTGCATCGGCCGGCCATGTCACGCTTGATGAAAACGCCTACAGCAGTAACAATGAACTGCTCCCCGGTGCCGGCCAGCCTGGGAGCGGAAACCAGCGGAGCCTCGCCGGGATTGGCGTATCAACCCATACCCCCGTGCCCAAGGACGGCCGTCCGCGGTACGACCTGGCAGTCGGGGAGGGTGTCATGGCGTGGATCAAGGGCCGCCAACAGCGCAAGTGCACGTTGTGCTTGGAAGAGCTGAAGGATCCGGCAGCAACGCAGTGCGGCCATGTGTTTTGCTGGGCCTGCATTGGTGACTGGGTCCGCGAGAAACCAGAGTGTCCCCTCTGCCGACGCCAGGCACTGGCGCAGCATGTGCTGCCCTTACGAATTGTATGAAGTCACTGACTGACTACGTAATAACTGTACAAATACGAGAAATATGAAGGCTTCGGTCAAACATACATATCATGATGATGTTGGTAATCGTCCCTATGATGGCAGCTCTGAAGACTTTGTGTATTCGTGGGCAAGGTTCAAGGAGTAAGCTCGGAGAGGCTTGGGAGGCGTCAATGGGGGCATCGAACAACAAGGCCTTACTTATATCATAGGCGGGGTTGCTTGCACTGGAACGCGCCTCTGATCAATGCAATATCGCCTCTTGAGAATACGGGCCGAGGGCTGTAACATTATATCGGCTAGCCTAGCTGTGAGTTGCCAGAGAGGAGGGAGGCGTATTCTACAATGACCCAAAGCCACCCTTTCTCCCTAGCGTCCAACACACCCGAACATGATGTATAGGATACTGGAAGGCGAACCACTTCATCACGCTGTCCATGTACAAACAACTCTTGCGCTTTCATATGAGTAGCGAGCAAAACCAAATAAATCAAGTACCCTATCCTAGGTGTCTAAAACAAAACATGAACACCAAGATCCCTTCAACTTTCTCTGCCCCTGCTATCCGGTAGAATACAGCACCTCGAAACAAACCCCAAGAGGCTAAGAAAAGAAAGTTAAAGAGAAGTACCAATACAACGCCCATCTGTCCCATTGCCAGCAGCCGGTGTGCTCTTTTGTACAAAGACATTGGATCACCAAGTCTGAAAGTGAGCGACATGAGCCTCGGCAAACAGCCAAGGCCAACTCAACCCTCAACATCCCGAGGAGGGCCGGGCGATTGGAAAATAAATGGCGAAAGTTATTGTCCTCTCACAAAATAAAACCCGACAAGATGAGTCTGCGACTTTGCATCTTGGAGAAGTAAACGAAACCCAATTAATGGTCCGACATGTGTTGTTACATGCCCATGCAGCATAGGTATCAAGAAAAGAATGAAAGACAAAGACCAAACTCCGTGTGTGACCCTTGATAGAGGGTATGATGTTCAACCCACGCCCCTCATGCAATAACATGATCTCATATCCCTTAGATGCTGAATAGGACGATCTCACCCCTTTCGTTCTTCCTCATTCGCAATGACCGCCACAGCTCCTTTTCTTCCATCAGTTTACCGACACTGACGCTTGAGTCGGAGCGCTCCCGGTGGAAGCGTTTGAGGGCCTTGTTAACGCTGCAACCGCGCTCGCTTTTAGGGCCCTTGTTGACAAAGCTGAGGAAGTGCTCAGCGCGTGGCTTGAAGACTACCATTTGCCCCGCGGAGCTGTCGCCCTCCTTGCTGTCTTTCGATCCCGGCCGATACTCGAGAAGCTTCTGTTCCTTCGGGGCCTCGAGACGCTTATGGTGCTTCTTTTTCGTCGAAGTCGACGTTGTGCCTGACGCTGACTTTCGCTTCTTAGACGACTTCGATTTGGACTTTACGCCCGCACCAGTGCCAGCGGTGATGATGGCCATTAGACTGTTAATACCTCCCTCTGTCCGGCTAGACTTGTGATGTTTAGAGTGTTTCGACTTCTTGAGAGGACTGGCCGGCGTTTCCGCGACATCGCCACCGGAGTAATCTGGCGAAGGAGGAAAGACGGAGGACCGGGTCGTCAAACGGTTCAACCCCCCGGTCAACCCAGAGTGTAGGACTGGCGGCGCATCAATCATAATCTGGTCCGTCTCGATGTGCAACCTCTTGCGCTTCTTGTCCTTCTTTATTTCGCTTTCTGTATGTTTGGCCTTCTTCCGTTCCGCCTTCGGCGCGGGCGTCTGGAAGTGGGTAGGCACTGGGCCGGAGCCGTACTGAATCATGCCATCTTCCTCCATGACGATTCCGTCCAGAGTGTTAGCCTCGTAGTCAAACCGGACAAGCTGGGTGTCCTCGTTGTGCTGAACCGGGGCTGTAGCAGGGAGTGAAAGGCTTGAGGCCATTGGGGTAGGGTTGGCGACAAGGAAGTCGAAGACATTCACATGGCCATCGTTGGCCGATGGCGGAGTGGGCGCCTCGGGAGGAGGAGTCGCCGCGGAGCGGTTGTCGTCGTCGCTAGCTTGCTCATAGTCTCTCCACGCCTCGTACTCGTCTGCGACATCCTCGACGTAGGCTGCCTGTGCCATGGCTTTGGTCGCTGGTGCGCTCGCGTTGGGTTCGGTTTTTGCCTTCTTGTTTCGATAGAGGGCACCCTGATACTTCTGCTCCTCGGTCATACAACTCTAGAAACATGTTAGACTTGAGCCACCGGCACGCGGAACGTCGCGTAGGATAGACAAGTCAGGCGTCATACCGTATGTGTGCGATACTCAACGCCGGGGAAGTGCACCATACAATCGATGCAGGTGAAAGTAGCACCTCGACAACGGCCTCGATGCTGGTCGAGCTTCTTCTTGGTCAAAACGTCGCCGCACGCCTGGAGGAGCCGAATGGTTGTTGTTAGATGATGCTGATGTTGAACACAATTGGACGCTTGGGAGGAGCAAAGATAAAGCGACGATGTGTTTTGTGGCAACAAGGAGGAATAGCGTGAGGTAAAGGGAGACAGGAGACCGAATGGAGGGAGGATCAGCCTGATCACACGGGGAGGGGTGAATGGGAAGGGATGGAGGGGTGGTGTGCAAAGCCAGAGAGACGTTGGTCGCGGAGCCGTGGTGGTGTGCGGGAATGGTGTGTGATGTCAGTTAAGATTGCGCTCCTGGCTCTGGGGTGATGATGGAGGGGGGTGTCAAGTGGTCAGACCGGACAGGGGGAGGGGGGTAGGCATTGGATCGGGGGGTTCGAGGGGCTGAAGCAAGACGAGGGAGGATCAGATCCTCGTTTGCGGAAGGGCAGTCGGCGAGACGCTGCTTGAAAACGCGGGGGACAGGGTGAATACACCGCGAGATATACACGGGGATGTTTTGGGAAAATAGAGGGAATTGCGACATTACCTCACACGAAAAGGAAACCATTGTGGTGGGTGTTATGAGGGCGATGTGTTGTCCCTCGCGATTCCAATTGGCGCGGAATATGCACGAAGTGAAGCGAGCTGTTGACGCTCACTGCTCAATGGTCCCCGTTGCTCTGCCGCAAGGAATTCCTCAGTAGCTATTTGCCCACAATGGAAAAGACGGCGTTGGTCTGTCGGTAGCCAATAGCCTCGGGGCTTGGAGGAGAGGATCAAAAGTCTGCCTTGGTTGAGGATGAGATGAGCAACGCGCATAGAAACTCGGACTAAATCCCTTCAACTGCAATGGGACGCAAGAATCGAATATAGTGCCCAGGTAGCTATGTTCAGATGGCCTCCGCTCGGTGTTTCCAGTCAGGTACGACAAACGGGCAGTCCCGACGTTAACGTTAGGCTGTACGGCGTAGTGCGAGACTAGGTCCTGGTGGGGTTGTGGACGGTTCTTCCGGCTGTCAACAAAGGTGGGCTGGTGGTGACTCCAAGTTGGGCACGAATTAGAGCGAGGCCAAGGTGAGGTGTCGAGGGCGGACTACGCTGCGCTGACCAACCGTAGGGCGTGGGGTCGGGATCGAACGAGTCGCTCGGTCTGGCAGAGATCTCGGCCTGGAAGCTAGAGTTTGGCGACTTGCAGGATTTTTGTGTGCGGCGAAGTGACTGAAAATAAAAATTCGAGCAGGGAATGAGGTTCGGTTTGGGCGTTGATGCGTTCGCTAGCTCGTTGCTGGGCAAGCGCTGCAGCCAAATGCATCTGCGGAGCAGCCCGAGGTGGCCTACGAATCAGGCGCTGCAATGTGCTGCTGCAGTGGCTTACACAGCCGCTCGAAGGAGTGTGTGGCTAATCCACATTCCTGTGCCGGAAGGTGTGTGGCGCTCTTCGAAAGCGTCCTGACACGAAACCCACCCGCGTGGAGCGCGTCGACAATTGGTCGGACATCGATAAGCGCGTTTCAATTAATTTAAAAATGGCAGCCAATGCTCGCACCTTCTTCATGCATCGACCTCAGGTGTGGCCCGAACCCCTTCTCTCACTCAGCTCACGGCCGATCATCAACCTGGCGAGGACAGATGATACAATTGGCAATTGGCAATTGGCATGATCGGTTGGAGGCGGGCGCCTGACAAGCTGAGTCTGGCCAGAAGCTGATGTTGAAGCCGAGGGGCAGAGCGGAAGCACACTCAGGGGTTCAACTCTTATCGATATGCCCCTCGCCCACCAACCATCTCACGAGCAGCTTTCAAGCAAGGCAATGCCATCCAACTCAAGACCACGTTTTGGGACCACTCATTAGCGCTTCCAGCGTCCTTTCGGTCCAGGAACATGCATGTTTCAAATGGCGATTTTGCTCGACATTGGCCGTTCGAACCAAGGAACCATGGAACTCAATGCGACCAGTCTGCGGCAAGGCCAATTGGGTTCCAGGGCTCTTCTAGATGCACCGACGAACATCCTGATTCCTGGGGCATCATTCTGAAAGCCAACTGCCAATAGCCAGCGGCTGGTTGGGGTCGGTTGTGGTTCGGCTCACGCCAGCGGGTGTTACATGCGCGCCGGCAGTCTGCCCGGTCACCACACCACACCCCCTTCTGCTCCTGTTTCAGGGGCCGCTCAACTGCTCCGATGGCCGATTTGGGGTTTAGCGCATTGGGGATCTCGCGACCCGTCGGCCAGTTTGTGATTGTCACTCGAGGTGTGCATGAATAGCAGATGCTCATGTCGCGCGCGTCTACAAACCGAATCGGTTGTTGGTGCTGCTGACTTGCACGCGCAGTTAGCTCCCGTTGGCCTGCAGTTGGTTACCAGTCGTCAGATGTGTTGCGCGATGCGATGAGCAAACATTGGCAGCCCCCGTGGAATCTTAGTGTGTCTTTCCTGCCAGTGGTCAATCAACCTGTGGCTGGGAGAGCAGCAAAATGGCAAAAAGCAAATCATGCGCTACATTCTCCCGTTTCCCGGGCACCTCGGGCAGCGATTGAACGAGAGAAATCCATAGACACAATAGGCTCCGAGATGGTTCCGGACCTCAATTCCGAGACCCAGTAGAGCCGCGGCTAGGCCTGACTCGCGGGCCTCGAGGAAATACTAACGGGCCGGGCCGGACATCGGGCCTGGCGGCCTAGTTGAGGAATCAATCGGCTCCGGCTGGACCCAGGTGGCTACTGGTCTACGACCGGAGGACTGGAATCCCAGGCAGGCAACTTCCCCTCAATGAGAGTCTTAGGTAACCGGCCCATTACATCATAACTCGCTGTGGTTGTAATTCTTATGCACGTATCTTTTGGCGTACCCGAATCCTCACTTCTCCTCAACACCTCCTTCTGTTTGTGATCGATCCCGCCGTCACATTTTCTGCAGCGCACAAACCCCGCTGCTCCCCCTTTTAGCCTTTGTCCCAGCTCCTCGGTCTCATTTCCCATTCAACACGTGTGGCCAGTGCCGTATTGCACGCAGCTCACTAAGGCCAGGCGGGCTCCGCACCTGGGCTTGCCAGCACCCACCGCCATCATTCAACCAGTGCTCAATTCCCTGCTGCTGCTGCATAACTTGCTGTCTCGGATTGCCTCCGTGCCAACCAGCCATACCGCCTTTTGGCTGGCTGCCTTCTCGCTGTCGTCTCCCTAATAAGAGCCCGAGACTCCGCTCGCTCTCCAACCATGTCGTCCTCCGGAGCTCCCAGCAACAGCAACAGCCCGTCGTTTGTAGAGCAGTCTGTCTCACTTTTGAGTAGCGTCGCTGGCTACATGCGCCTCCCAGCTATAGCTTCAACTGTATGATCCGACGCATCTCTCTCCCCACCCCCGTGCCTGAATGGCTATCCCGCCGACCACGCCGACTGGCTGAGGGGGCAAGTTTGGAAGCTCTTCTCTCCCGGTCTTCGTTTCCCCCGCCGCGGCCACGCTAATGCCGGACGTCACAATGCAGGGGATCGCTGCCGTTCTTACCTCGCTGCTCTACTTCAAACAAAAGTATGCTCCTCTCAACGTTCAATTGTCTCTAGGAAACACGCTGACAGGCGTTCTTGCCCCACTGCAGAGCCCTGATCTACCCATCCCACGTGCCAGCAGACTCCCGCGAGAAGATCCCCCGCCCCGAGAACTACCACTTCAAGGACTTTGAGGAGCTCATCATTCCCACGAACGATGGCGAGAAGCTTTCAGCATTCTACATCCGGGGGCCCCGCGGCGGTCGCAACTCCGATGTTACGGTGCTCATGTTTCACGGGAACGCGGGCAATATAGGCCATCGCCTGCCCATTGCCCGCATGTTGATCTCATCGACCGGCTGTAACGTCTTTATGCTCGAGTACCGCGGCTATGGACTCTCGACTGGCGAACCTGACGAGTCGGGTCTCAACATCGACGCCCAGACCGCTCTCGACTATCTCCGGGACCGGGCCGAGACGCGTGATCACAAACTGATTGTGTACGGTCAGAGTCTGGGGGGTGCTGTTGCTGTGCGGCTTGTGGCTAAGAACCAAGGCCGCGACGACATCCGTGGTCTCATCCTTGAAAACACTTTCCTCAGCATGCGCAAGCTGATCCCCAGTATCATGCCGCCCGCCAAATACTTTGCTCTTCTATGCCACCAGATCTGGCCCAGTGACAATTTGATCCCAGATGTCAAGGTCCCGACGCTCTTTTTAAGCGGGCTTCAAGACGAAATCGTACCGTATGTTCTCCATTCCCTGGACCGAAATTTGAGCCCCTTGATCTGACATTGTCGCCAGGCCGATTCACATGAAGCGGCTGTACGATCTGTCCACGGCACCCGTCAAGATATGGAAACCACTACCCGGAGGAGACCACAACTCCAGCGTGTTAGAGGAAGGCTACTTCGAGTCGATTGGCGATTTCTTGCGGAGGGTAACTGGGCAGCCCCCAGCGGAGAAGACAAGATGAGAAGCAAATGGGCGATAATGGTACGGCATTGAGATGGAGGAACGAAGGCGGCTTATTTGAAATGCAGCTTGCTCGGATCTGGCTCATGACTCGCTGAACAACTAGAGGATAACGACGAATGGTGGACGGGACTTTGTTTTTCTCATTGATACCCCAGATACACGGACCTATCATCAGATATTGAATATGAACTCAACAGACGCTCACGTCTGGCTACCTGGTATGAGGAGCGGTTAAACTGCCAGCTCGTCTACATGCATACGCAGTGAACCTAAGAATATCCGATCGTCGCACGGCGGGGTGGACGCAGGCACTCTCGCAAGCAAGTCCCGAGCAATGCAAGGCATTGCGTTCTTGGGGTAACCTAAAAGGGGTAATTGCGGGTTACGTGCGGGAGGCACTCTATTCGAGGCGAGGCACGTCGCTGGTCGGTAAAAGTAGCGAGCCATATTACCAGCAGAATTAATTGGACACCTGCATTGCGCTAGAGCTATACAAGAGCTATAAGTTATATATCTTTGTCGATAAGTTCGGGTGATAGCGCTGTTTCTGTCAGGCTTTTAATCTGTTTCTTGTTCCTCTATCTGCACTAACGCTAAACTCGCCGTGCGAAGTGCCTATTGGAGTATAGTCAGTCACGGGCTCTGTCCGGCTTATCTGTAGCGGGTGGGTGAGCGGCCAGATGGAGATAGCGGACCATCTAGTGTCGTCTACGATGTGCCCGTGGAGGGAGACGTGTGTGTGTGGCCGGTTGATTGGCGTGATGGGGATGTGACTGGATACGATGTGTTTGTTGGTGGCGAGGTCAGCAAACAGGGAACTTGAGGGGGATCAATGCAAGCAGGCGATGGAGGGGTAGACGATTGACCTGCGGATGTCTTCCGGTTGGAAGAGGAGGCGAATGTCAGGATGAAGAGAGCTTTGTCGTGTTGGGTCTGGAAGGGGGGGACTCGGACCAAAAAGGGGCCATCTGGAGGCCATCTGGAGACTCAGATGACACCTCGCCTACGGGGCAAATATTCATGCCCGTGTAGTTATGACTTCTGTTGAGAATAAGAGATGTTTTTTTTCCTCATTGGTCTCGGGAATCTAGTCCATGATAGTACACCGTGAAGAACGGACCTTATTGGTAAGTTACCTAGGTAATTAGCCAATGGAAAATATTGCCCCTTTACACGTCCGCCACAGCAACAGGCTCCTCGACTTCAGCATCGCCAAGCACTTGCTCTTCCTGAGTCTTTCTATCATCGCCATTCTCACCCTCGTCAGATTTACCATCACTGACGCCTCCCTCATCATTAAACACTGTCTCGTCCTCGTCCAACTTCTCCGCAGCCGCAAGCCAATCCTCCTCAACCGGCGTCTCTTCTTTCTCCTTCTCCTTTTTCAAACCAAACCTCTTCAACGCGAGAAAGGACCGTGGAGTAGATGCAGGAGGTGCCACTCTAGGCTGCGCATCAGCAACCTTTCGCCACGACCCACGACTAGCAACTGCACTCCAGCCGCCCGAAGACTCGGAGTCAGCCTCCTTTCGCGTGACGTTGAGCGAGGCGTCAGTGTGGCAGAGTTCGACGACGCCTGCGAGGCCGAGCCGGGATACAGTCTTCGTTATAGTTGGCTTTGCTGCCGAGAGTGCAGTTTCCACGGCTTGTGGCGTGGCTGCTAAAGACGTTGCGATGGCTGCAGCAGTGGTGACCGGAGTAGCTCTGATGACGATCTCGTCTGATGGTAGGAAGCTCGTTGTGAACTTCAGGGCAGGTCCGGAGCGCATTACCGCTGCTAGGTCTGCGGCCAGTGCCTGATCAAGCTCCTCGATCGTCAGAGCGAACCGGGCGGCCTTGAACAGAAACGCATTAAAGTGCTGGACTGGTGGCAGACGATCCGCCATTGTAGCTGGCAGCCTGGGAGCCGATATTGCAGCGCTGGCAGCAGCGCTCTTGAGAATGCGCAAGCATTGAGCAAGGGTCTTGCTGGGTGCAGAAACGAAACGAGGAGTCTTGAAGATGCAGACATGTCGATGTGGCTCGGGATCTTGACTTTCCGAATCAAAGCCAAAGTCCTCGGCGAGAGAGTGTAAGAAGGCCCGTTTGTTGGACGGCATAGGCTTGAACCGGAGGCGTTTCTCCTCCGGGGATCCGGCGAATACGCGGAACTCGCGCTCTTGTGTCTGGGTCCATGATAGATCTTCCCTGCACAACCTCATCGTTGTGTCTGAATAAGGAATATGATTGTCCGTATGGGTCGCAGGGTCGATATTCAAGGCATCAGCCAAAATGCGGTTACGTTGCAGGCGAAGACATTCCTCATCGCATTTCAGCGCTGTTTCTCGTGTTGACCACGGATTAAGCCTCGTGGCCAAACAACGAACTTCTTGCTTGCGATTCTGACAGGGGCAAGTGATGAAAGTCTTAGACTCGCAAGATTTGTCCTCTTTGCAAGCTGTTGCCGATGTTAGCTCCGGCCCCAACATCAACAATATCTATCGGTACTTACGGTACGGTGCATGACAAGTATCGAGACAAATATGATCGCACGACTTTCTAGCTTTTCCACATGGCTGGGGGCAATGTGAGCCAACAATGCTAGAATCTTCACACTCCCCTGGCTTGTGGCAAGGCTTCCGACACTCATGTGTACTGCAATGTGTTAGAGACCCGCAGACGAAGGAAACCGCTGTTCACCCAGGACTTGGATCAATTCACTTACCCGCACTTCAACTTCTTGCCGCAAGGTAAGCCGCATCGAGCCTCCTCAAACCAACAGGGCTGATTCTTCAACACCTTCTTGCCACAGATGCAAGACTTTTCTACCAAAAATGGGCACTTTGGACATTGTGTCTCCTCCGGATGGCACTGGTGAGACACCGGCGGATGGCTACACCGTTGGGCCTTGGTGCACTCGAACCGACACTCTGGTGCTTTCGTTCCACACGGCTGAGGCGGTTGGAGAATCGTACGCCCGCAAGAACAACTGATCTCATCGAATACAGCTTCGAGACATGACGGGCAAGGTCCCTTGTGGCAGAGCTGTTGGCATGTATGCTTACCACACTTCAACTGGCGACCGCAAACCTGGAGGCAAATGTGCTCCGCTTCGAAATTGTCGTTGGCACTGCATTTCTGTTTCCGCCTCTCCGCTGCTTTCTTTTCCCCCGCGCAGCAATGTTCACCGCATTCGTGCCGCCCGCAATTGAGCTGAGCCTTGCAGATGCGGAAACACTGCGGATGTTCGATAGTACCTTGGTGGCAGATCCCGTTCACCGTTGTCCTTCCACACCGGCAGGTAATGTCGATGTACGCAAAACAAGGATCGCAAGATCCGGTGTGACACTTGTTCCGGCAATGATGGCCACATGGAAGTGTCTTGTAGCATGGCTCATCGCAATGAGGAATCGGGTCCCGGCATGATTGTCTCAGTCCCTCGGCCATAGACTCCAGGGGCGTTTTGCCACATGGACAATGGGTGACAACATCCGGAGAGAAGGGGCAGTGACCTGCGTCCTCATCCTGCGGATGGCACGGCTTCTGGCAGGAATGATGGCCGCAATCAAACTCCCGACTGCAAACATTATCACAGCGGAAAGATCCCTCATACCATGGGTCGGAATTGTTGTCGTTGGGTACCTGTGATACTTTGAGCTGCCCGTAGTTGAACGACTCCAAAATATCCTCCCGCTGATCGCACGGAATCTCCCGCTGCTCCTTTCCGCAGTAGCAGGTGGACAAGACGGGTATCTCACAAGCACCACACAGGCCAGAGTGACATGGCCGGGTGCATGTGTGCTCCCCACAAGGGAGAAGGTCGCCGCAAGGTTCTTCGCAACTCCACCCCTTTCCGTACTCGCTTTCGATACACCGTTTCGTAACAGTGTGTTTCCCGCAGAAGCACGTCTGTGTCGGGCCCATAAGAGTGCACGGAGGGCATGGCCCGGCGTGACACATAAGAGGGCATGGATGCGGACATGTGCCGCGGGATTTCGAGCAGGTCTGTCCGCAAGTATGTGGAGGAAGTCCGGGGATAGGTTTCGGATCGTGCTCTTTAGAACACCAGCAGTGGTACGGCCCGGGATCCTCGGTCAGGGAAGAGTTGCAGCCAGGACAGCGCCATCCCGGGGTTTGTTGGTTGGGGTTCTGATTCTCGTCCTTCGCTTTCATCTGGTTGGTATACCATTTCTTCACGCAGTGGAGATGTGCGACAGTCCAGCAGGTGGAACATGCCCAGATCCGAGACGTCCGCACCACTTCGTACGTGCATATTACGCACTCGTAATGCCCGTTCTGAATATCGTCTTGAATCCGAGTGGGTAAATCCGCCGCCGACGACTTGGGCAGTCTGTTTTTCGGCGTGTGTTGTTTTGGTGCAGGCTTTTTCGGCGCAGCGCTACTATCCCAGAATAAGCACACCACGCCTTGAACCACCAAAGTAAGCAGAGTAAAAAAACCCACCTAGAAGATGCTACTGCCTGACCGGGGACAAACTCGGCCGCGGCAGCGCTCAAGCCACCGGCCTCCGAGGACGCCGCAGCGGGAGCCGGCCTCGCGCGACCTCTGTGCGAAACCACCACGGACCGCTGGCCGGAAGCACTGCCTCTACCACGCCGTCTTCCCCTCCAATTCCCCTCATCGTCATTCCTCACAGGCGCAGTGTTGGAAGCCTCACTTGAGGCCCCAACAACCGGCACTGTACCCCTCTCCACAGGTTGCCTTGGGGCTGGAGCTGTTTGGCTGCCTTGCCCCTCATCGTTCAACCTCTCTGATGGCCCATGGTGGTGACCTCTTGCTCCTCGGCCCCTACCGCTCCTACCGCCTCTGCCTCTTCTGGGCCCTCGAGTGTTTGACGGTGGTGTAGGTTGCGCCTCAGACATGATAGGCGGCCTAAGCGCGAGTTCAATTCCAATTCCAGGATCCAGGTTTGATCTTGTTCGGCGACGGCAAAACTGAAAGTGGAATGGATGGATGCCAGCGAATGAGATGCGACTCAACGGAAAAACCGGCTGATGCGCTTTTTGAAATACAGCGTCTTCTCACAATGAAAATGAAGAGAGAAATACCTAGGGAGTGGGGAAGGGAGCAAACAAATACTTTGCGGTTCTCAAAAGGATGTTCAGCGTCGAGTCTCGTTCTGCTCGTCGTTCGATGAGTCGGAGTTTCGCTGCTGCTGCAGCAACACAGCCTTCCGCTCCCCACAGGCTCTAAATGGGCTGCAAACAAGGGACGGCTTCCCCACTAAAATCGTGCCGTGGCAAGGAATACAGCAGAACTTTGGGGCTTTCAAACGCCCGGGCTTGAGACGGGTGGAACATCGCCACGAATGACTCATTATAAATCATTTTCGCCAGCTACCTTTTTGCGCTCACCCACATGCAAGCGCAATGCACGATATCATTAAACGGTAAGCTAGAGATGTGACTCTTACCTTCCTGTCCAGGGGAGAACATACCAGGTAAATTTTGTATTCATCAATTCGGACTGAGTGATGAGTGAATTGGATCCTGAATCGTCAAGGAAGGCACAACACAAATGAAGGATCCGGCTGCCACTGCCCCATCCCATAAGGTGCAACATACGAGAGCTTGACACATTTTCGCAGCTTCCAAATACAGAGTGTGAAAACCACCTGAATTCGGGGATAGCTTTTTTCTTACATGCAATAGCATCTGTCTGCATTGCATTGAGCCATATTTTCATCACACCAGGCCATACCTACTCATGTTGTGCTGTTAGGTAAGGTGCCTCAGTGACATCAAACAACCCCCCCTCCCCCCCCCTTTAGAACCATACGACCCTCAAGAATAAAGCAAGGCCTGCAGATGTGACGCTACAACATTATTTCAACTAGATGGCTAGTAATAGGATGGTGCCAGGTAGATAGCCAGGAATGTATCAATATTATGCACTGGCTGAGGCGCCCTTCCTAAGCCCAAGCCTTCATACAAATATACTTCCAGTCGATAGCTACCGAAGTTGGAACATGTACTCAATAACACCAGAAACATGGCACCTTATAAGAGGCTCGCCCGCTCAATTTACTCACACTTTTGATAGGTGGTAAGGTAGGTATCTAACAAAGGAGAACCAATCTCGTACCAAAAAATAGCTTCAGAACGAATGAAAACCATTACAGCCAGGATGGCTCGAAACAACCTCGGCCACAACAAGCCCCCAACAAATATGAGCACTCACTCCAGCCCCAATAACCGCCTCCACGCCGGCCGCTTCTTCTCGTCATCCTCCCGATAATTATCTTTCACCACACTCAAAAACACCCTCTCTAGCGTTGGCGCACCAATCGAATAATCCTGCAGCCCCAATTCCTCCTTATGCGCCTCAAGAACCTCAATGACCCTCCCAACCCCACTCCCATTCTTCTTCGGCGCCCCGCGGACACCAAGATCCCCTCCAGCCGGGACAACAGGCAGGACCTTGTCCTCGCGGCTCTGCTCCTCAGGTCCCTCCCCAGCGACGCTGTCAATCGGCACAACAAACTTGATCTGCCCACCGACATTGACGCCCTCAAACTTTGAATCAGGGAATCTCTCCCTAACCCAGTTCTCCACGAACGCCATCTCCGCAGGGGGCGAATTCGGCGCAGTGGCTAGCACCAAATCGACATGATACAAGTTGCTGTAGCGTTCGCGAAGCGTCTGCGTAGTTCCCACGGCGAGGAGTTTCCCGCTGAGGATGGCAGCCCTCGTAGCCAGGGCGTCGGCCTCCTCCATGGAATGAGTGGTGAGAAGCACCGAGCGGCCGGGGGCGATTTCCTCGGCAAGGACCTTCCACATCTGGCGCTTGGCGGCGGCGTCCATGGCGGAGGAGGGCTCGTCGAGGATCAAGACGGCAGGGTCGCCCATGAGGGCGATGGCGAGGGACAGCTTGCGGCGGTTGCCGCCGGAGAGCTTGGCCGCCTGCTTGTCGGCATGCTCGGTGAGGCCGACGCGGGCCATGGCGGTCTCGGCGTTGGCGCGGACCGAGGCCTTGCCCTTGACGCCGTGGATGCGGGCGTAGAACTCGAGGTGCTGGCGCGCGGTGAGGAGATCGAGCGCGTCGAACTGCGGGCAGACGCCGATGGACTGGGCGAGCTGGCGCGCGCCGCCCGTGACGTCGGTGTCGCGGAGGAAGATGTGGCCGCTGTCGGGGCGGAGCTCGCCGCGGACCATGTTGACAATGGTGGTTTTGCCGGCGCCGTTGGGTCCGAGGAGTGCGAGGATTTCGTTCTGGCCGAGGCCGAGCGAGACGTTGTCGACGGCGGTGGTGCCCTTGAATGTCTTAGAGACGTGCACCATGCGGAGCAGGTCGCTGTCGCCAGCCACTTCGACCCGTGTGGCCTCCTTCTCGATGCCGGTTGTGGTGGTGGAGGCGGCGGCGGCAGCGGCGGCGGCCGAAGTCACTGTTTCCTCTTCGGGAGCGGGGCCGTTGCGGCGCCGAGGGCGTAGCATTGTGAAGGTCAAGTCTCTGTCCAGCCACACGAGGAGGGAGCCCAGTAAGACGACCTGGAGCGCGAGGTAGGTTATCGGGAACCCATATCCCCACCAGGACCCAGGGGTTGCCATTGTGCTGCCGCGACACCCGATCAAGGCGTAGTTGAATCCATAGCCGATGCTGCGGAAGACATTGCCGATGGGGAAGAATATGCCCAAGACGTACGAGATGATGTCGGTATTTCGTTGCAGATCAAGCAAGTCGCTCAAGAATAGCGGGAGCTAGACGAAACACATCCTCAGTTTAGTCTCAGGTCATAAATAAGGTAAACAACCAAATGGAAAAAGGGGGCCACGTACCGTGTAAGACAGTGCCAGCCCGAAATAGGGGATCACGCCAAAGAACAGCGCCCACAGAAAAGAGGATAGCTGAGAAGAGGCGCGGATCGAGACGATATAGCTAATGAGAATGCCACACATGCCATGTAGAAGGACCACCACAAACATGTGGGATGACCCAGCCCAGTAAGGGAACTGCACGTTGATGGTGGCAGTGTAGGCGATGGATATCAAAACCACGAATACCACGTCGAAGAGGAAGTATGCCATCCAGATGGGAAGCGGACGGACGCCGTTGGAGCACTGCAGCGTCCTGACATTGCTGAGGCGCTCAAAGGCCGGGTAGAGGGCGAAGAAGGCCGGATACACTGTGAGAATGAAGCATGCATACAGCATGTACAGCCACGAGGCTCCAGAGAATGAGCCGCCAACGGAGAAAAACCGATAGACATTCTCGGTTTGAGACGTAATCTTCACACCGGAAGCCATCGACGTGTAAAACCTCAGAAACTTCAAGCCATTAGATGCCTGACTTTCAGCTGAGAGGGCAATCGTCGGCCGACTTGTCGAGTCGCCCATCCAAACGCCTCCCTCGGTAAATGTGGCATTTCTGATAAACTTCCGGAAGCTGTCATAGCTGTCCTGAATTGCCCACGCCTTGGAAACCAACGAGGCATTCATGCCATCTCCTATCGGGAAATCCAGCATCACGTCGTGGAGGGTCTTGTTGACTGAGGGAGGTCCGACAGGTCTCGAACTGGGCTGGAAATAGCCATACTGGCTGTAGCGAACGTCTTGAAATTCGATGGGCCGGCTGTCCACATAACTAAAGTCCTGGCCGTCCGCGTCCACGCTGCCGCAATCCGGCCTCTGAAACCCTTCCGTGACGAAGGTGTTGATGGCGGGCATACAGGCGATAGGAAGAGCGAGGACGAGGAAGGCTCCCACCCAGTAACGAGGGAGGATTCGGAGGCGCTTCATCAGGAGGATCCTGACCTGCACCCAGAACGAAGTTGATTTTCCGGTCGTGAGCTCTCCAGCAGCCGCCCTCCCCGTGGGCTTGTCGTCCGCATCCGTCTCAGAGGGAATGCCACTGCGTTCATTCTCGGCCAGGACGTCGTCCTTTGCCACCCGCAAAAAGACGTCCTCAACCGTGGGGCCGGCGACGCGCACCTTGGAGCTACCAGCCGCCTCAATGCGTGCGACAAGCTTGGCTGCCGAAGATGAGTCAGGCGTCCTGTACACAATCTGGTCTTGATGAATTGTCCTCGGCGCGTCGATACCCGTCACATCGGCTCCCTTTGGAAGATACACGCGATATCCACCACCAAAGCGGTTCTTCAGCTCGGCTCCGGAGCCCTGACACTTGATCTGGCCCTTGGAGAGGATGATGATATGGTCGGCCAACACCTCACCCTCATCCAGAAAGTGAGTTGTGAAGATCATGCATCTCTTCGCCCGCTCAGCCAAGATGATGTTCCAGATAGTACGGCGCGAGATAGGATCCAGACCAGTCGTTACTTCGTCCATCATGCAGATCTTAGTTCCGCCCACGAACATGCATGCCAGCTGAAGCTTGCGCTTCTGCCCGCCGCTCAATGTCCTAGACTGACTGTTGGTCTTCACGGTCAGATCACAGGCTTCGATGAGAGCGTGCAGGGCGGCCAGGTCTTCACCCCCGCCCTTGAGGTCGCTCCAGAACTTGACATGCTCCAACACAGTGAGCCTGTCGAAGAGGACATTCTTCTGGGGGCACACGCCCAGTTGCGAGGGGCGGGCGTTGATGTACATCTGCCCAGAGGTTGGGTCATGAAATCCAGAGAGCATGTCCAGTGTCGTTGACTTACCCGCCCCGTTGACCCCAAGCAAACAAACGATTTGGTTGTTCTGGGCAACGAGGTCAAGGTTGTCAAGGGCGGTCAAGCCGGTTCCGTCGTTGATCCTGAAGAACTTCTTGTACCAGACGCTGGGGTAGGACTTCGTTAGCCCCTCGGTCCGGACCGCAGCGTCCGGGGTCGCGGAGCCCTCGGTGGCGGTGTCGGAGAGATGGCGCCCCTTGAAGTTGATCCCGTGCATCAACCTCTCTGCCAAGATGGCCAGAACGGGGTAGACGGCGATTTGGATGATCAACATAAGCCAAAAGGCCCAAACAGGGACGAAGAAGGTCTCCTTGATCATGCCGCTGGAGAGACCGCTTGATTCAGGAGCAGCAGACATGTGTACCGCTTGGTCATTCATGGCATACCTCCCCATCTGGGACAGAACAAAGACGTAGTTCATCGCCGGGAACAAGAGGGAAAGGGCAGCGACCCGGCCGGTATCTACCTTGCGGTTCAAGAGGATGGCGGCGCCTCCAGCAAGACAGGCGAAACAGACCACGGCAAAGATGCCCGAGATTCTTCGGGTGCGGAAGAAGGCTGCTGCGAATACGCTCGCCGAGACGAATGCGAGACCTGAGAAAATCTGCCAGAAGATGAAGATCGCCGCGTTGGAATCGAAGAAGATGAGCTTGCAGTATAGCGCGCCGGCCACCACCCATCCGATAAACTGCACAGCTGAGAGTGCGAGAATGGAAGCAATCACTCGGGCCGCCGGGCGTCCTCCCATCGCATCGATGAGGTGAGAGACGCCTTCAGCCCTCTCCCTTGTCACAAAACCGACGGCATGGTATATGGCCGGGATGGTTCCAATGAAGAAGACTATGCAATAGGTCGTGACAAGCGCGTTGTTGAACTGAGCTCTGTCTCTGGCATCGATTTCCTCCTGTGTGAACCTGGTGTACATGTATTGCTCGGGCATGACGGTCGAATTGGTGATGGCGTTGTCGATGGCCAGCTGGACGGGCAGGTAGAATATCTCCGCGTTACTGTTGCCTTCGTTTACATTGAAGGCGCCGTTGTCGCGCGCATAATCGACCGTAAGAGTGTAGTTCCATGTGCGGTTCGCCCCGGGTGTGAGAGGAGAGTCTTCGAATGCCACGATTGCGTAGCACCCTGACACACCGCGGGTATTAGGCTCACATCGAGCCCGGGCTTGTTTCTTATCATCAAGAATCACGACTTTGTCAGACGCAAGAGGGCTCGAAACTGTCTTGATGACGGCGTCGATATCGGCACCGGCGCCAGGAGGTTTGACAAAATAGAGCTGCTGCGTCCTGGGGATGCTGTCCTGGATGGAGCGGACAGGCCGAGGTTCCCCTATTCCATATCCTGGTACGCGTTTCCCGTAGTTGTTGATGTTAAGGATCAGGGCGTAAAAGGCTACCGGGACGAGGACGACCTGTATAAATGTCGATATCCAGTGTCGGGTTACGAGCAACAAGAGGTTCTTCTTCGTGAGAGCCTTCACTTGCCTCGCAAACTCTCCCAGGGGTGTTGGAGCCATCCTGGTCGGTAGTTGATGGGATCCTTACGGACGCCGGGCGGATGGACGGAGACGTGCTGGAAACTATCCCCCAAGAACCGGCAACACGGCGCCTGGCTGGAGATAAGTAGAAAGCCGTCCGGAATAGACATGGCCGGTGCCCACTGCTATCAGGGTCCTAGTGGGGCTGTACGAGGCAGCGAGCGATCCTACAGCAGCTTCTTGAAAGATCAGAGACCCTGTCCAACGGCACATTGGACACTGGCATGCGGCGTAGCAAGCACCTAGCGCACGGCCACACAGAAAGGCACGTCAGGCAGACTTAGTGCCGCCATCCGTCCAAATGTCAACACTGGTAGTGATGAAAACCAATAACATGGCCAATAACAACTGAGAACAGCGAATGGCTCCATAACAAACCCCCCTAGTGGACGACTGCCGCGCGTTGTTTCGTACAAACATTCTACCAAATACTGCTGCCTGATATTCTGGGGAAAAGAACGGGGAAATTAGTTTGAGTCTCGAACTGGAGGACAACTATGTCGACTCCCGTCTGTGTGCAAGGCCTTCTTTGTGAATCAATCTGAAGAGACGGGCACCGTGCGGGACCAGAAACGCGTCAGCTGGACTATCCCCATTCCCAACCTAGGAAGGCGGTTCGAGATTCACAAACTGGGAACGGCGTCGTGGCCGTCTCCCACAGAAGATAATGAACAATACGAGGCTAATATTGCTGCAAACCTGTGGAACAGCCAGAAAGGCAAGGCCTGGCCATGTGTGGCGCAGTGCGAAGGACAATCCTAAATTCCGCTTTGCCAATGACCATCTCCCAGTTTACACACTTGTGTAACCCTGCTAATAAGTCTAAGGCAAAAAAGGGGGTTGTCGAGGTTGCATGGGCCTTGGCGGGATTGGGGTTTAGTCCGTATCAGCAAATGCCCAGGCTTTCTTCAAGTGCTGGTAAACCGCAAGCGGCCGCTCTGTCAAGGGCTCCTGCATAGCCAACAAAAAGGTAACGAACTCAGCGAGTTCATAAGGAATGCGTCAGCCGCGAATCGAACGCGGGGCCCATCGATGGCAACGATGGATTTTACCACTAAACCACTGACGCAAAGGGGTTTTCTGGACAGCAAGCCGCTTAAAGAAAAAGATGCCCACCGCTGCGGGACGTGGTGGAGCATAACGCAATGAAGCGGGCGGCAGGGCTGAGGCACTGGCACCTTCATCAGGCGCTTCGGGGTTCTCGGCCGTTTACCGCAATGCCTTTTCGTCGCATTTCGCCGCGGCCACCACGCATTCATGAAAATACCCAGAACAATGCTGCCGTATATCTTTCTTTCACTTCTCCCCACGGCCGGGCGACACGAGATGAACGGTAAGAGGGCGGGGACCAAACTGAAAGCAGAGCGACCCACACCGTTACGCCAAGCGCCAGCTTCAAGTCAGGGCGGTCAGGTGTCGCAGCTCTGTGCGGGTCTGGCTCTGTACACAGTATGGTAGGTACGTACGTGATTGGTAGTCTGCAAGCAGTTGTCGAGTTTGTAATCCGTAGCAGAAGGCGAAGAGTCTGTGAGGCTCTAGGTTGCCGCTGGGGGAGAAATGTGATACCCCGGCAGCAACGGCGTGACGCTTGCGGCGATGGAAATAAACGGCCGCGGAACCTGGCGGTTGTCGGATCGGCAACTAAAATCGAACGTTCGAGACGGCTAGCCATGGGCGAGTTTTAAATCCCGATCAATGCTTTGGAGAGCGTCCACGTGCCCGTTGACTACGCTATAATCGCCTCGATGATCCTCCAGAGTGTCGGCGGCCGCTTGTGAGCAACCGCCAGCGCGGGGGCCACGGCTCACACCCGCCAATTTCTTGGTCTCCCTAACCTGGCTGACACGGAAACCGCTGTTCGCTTGCTGCTGCTGTGCAAATTTGTTGACTGTTTACCATAGGAGACGCGGCCGAGGCACGGGAAGCGGCCTGGGTTGTACGGAGTAGTCCGTAGTGCTTTGATTGCTCGAGACAAACCTGGGCGGACACTGAACATCCGTTTCTTCTGGCCTGGAACGTCCACAGGAATGAATGCCAGAGCCGGCGACCCGGAAGATCAACAAAACTTCCAACTTGCCGCGTCTCCGTCTCCCGTCGCCGTCGCCGTTAATGGGCTCGCTGTGCACAGCGGTGTAACTACCGAGCCAATTTGGGTGTGTTGTCGTGGCTGTTTGCATGGTATGTTGATCTGCTGTGGGGAGCTGGAGCGGTGGCGGCGATGTTAGTTGGATGAGAGCTCCCAAGTTGCCGGATTGGCCCAGACACGGGGCAGCTGCGAGCGTCAGTTCAGGGGAAAGGGACGCACTAACAACGGCGCATAGATCCCCGCCCTACGCTTTGTTGATGTCCCGTCTCCTCGGGCTGTCCGCTGTCTAGCGCCTTCCATTGGTGCAATCGGCTGCTACTTCACCGGGTAAAAGACCCCGCGCCTCCCCATTCCTGCCGTTTGTTACGTTCCAGCCCCATCAACATCCGTTCTTGCTTCCGCCCCCCAACCTTAAGACAACTCGAGGCCGCTCCATGGCTGCCGTCCAAGCCTTTCCGCAGGGCCTGGATTGAGCGAGCGTCTGGACAATTGATTCATCAGCACTGATCAAATCTGGGAACCTTGAGGACCACCCGACGTCCTCGTGGGATGCTCGAGACGGTCTTCAGCCGCACCAGAAACCCTCAAATCCGCACCCCCGCCTCGGTCTCCATTCTCCAGCTGCCGTACGAATAGGGCCTCTCAACCGCAATTATTGTCGTCGCTCCATGACTCTCTTCCCAGGGTAGCAGATCGGGCGCCCGAGAGCGTCACTCGACAGCACCGATCACCATGGAGCCCGTCCCTGAGACGGAGCGGATGGAGGAGTTTCGGCCCTCGCCCCTCCCCAGTTTGAGAGGTCAAGGGTCTTCAAGTCTGGCCCCGCCCGATCTGGACTTTCTACGGAAGCCGCCTACACTCCGACGATCAACTGATCCATCGTCTCCCACCTCACCGACGTGGAACCCCCCAACCTCGCTTCCTTTCCGACCTCGGGCGGCATCGCCGCTTTCGAACTCACACGTGCGATCTCGATCCGTCGCGAGCTTAGCACCGCCTATGGCGCGCACACAGTCCATGCCTGGCGTTAACGGGGCCGGCCACCTTACATTTTCACCTCAGCTTCGCGCTCAAAGCCCCTCCGGATCACCGAGTCGCATTCGAGTCCCGCGGAAGCCTGTTGACGAGGGGTTCCCCTCGTCGCCTACCCGAGTCTCAATCCATGACACGGAGCGGAAGTTGTCGGAGAGAAGCAGCGCCCCGAACCTTGGCCTTGGCCTCTCGTCATCGCGGCTTAGAAGGCCCTCGTCACCTCTTCGCCATCTTGCCCACTCGAATGCAGGTTCGCTTCCTGGTGTTCCGGAAAGCCCTTCTGCCATGGCTACTTCTCCGACCTATCGAGCCTACGACTCTTTCCCGACTAGCGCCCCCTTTGGGATCCCATATCCTTCATCCTCGGTGCCATCGACACCGTCCTCAGCAAGATCCAGGAGCCCCAGTATTTCCAGCCTCGAGACCATCCCAGACTCCCCAGACGCCGAGGAGGCGGCGTTAGAAGCCGAGAGGATTGCACAGCTCAAGGCTGCCGCAGATGCTGCCGAAGGCGGCGACGCGAAGGGTAAGGGTGGGTTAGACGTGCCCGTCCGTGGTAGGACACTCGGATTTGGGTCGAGGGACAAGAGGAAGAGATGGAGTGTGTGCGGCGCCGAGAGAAGGCAGGATCTGGATCTGGAAACGATCTGGGAAGATTGAAAGCGTGCGGGCACAGCCGGTCTGCAGGAACTGAAAACGAAGCTATCTAGCGGCCATTACATGCCTCTAGAAGCTCGGGGGTGAACTATGGTGTGCACTAAGGGTGGCTCTCGTCGAGTCTCAGGGGATACTGGTATCTGTTCAACTATTCAGGGGAATGGCAAGCGAACATTGGTGGCGTTCAGGGACCTTGACTGTTCTGATACCCTCATGCATTCGGCAATCATAGGACACACAACATGTCAGCCGTTTTGTGCTTTGGGAAATATGGTCTTTTTGCGTTTGTGGCCTTGGCCGCAGTTAATCGCATTGAATTCGTTAGTTTGAGCGCAATGAAGAATCGCTTATACTGACTGAACCATGCCACTCCCAAACTAGGGATTGACCATTGTCGCGATATTCGTTGGTGGTTATGTGTGATCGACATCCCTGCCAACCACTAACAGTGCCTCTCCCTCTTCCCTCTGATTTCTTCGGAATATATCAATCCACCCTCGCATCGACACATTCCGACCGCTGTAGTCTGGAGACGGACGGCGCTCCCTCTCTTCGCTCACAAAATGAGGGGGTGGCCATGGTATAAGAAGTCGACGGTTTCGTTGATCAGGCTGAGAACATCAGACACTTCAGTCATCGAGCTCCGCTGACATTCGAAACCAAACGAAGAACGTTACTGGCCAAAGAAAACCATTCAGCAAGCAAAGATGCATCTACTCTCATTTCTGGGCGTAATTGTGCTTGTCGCTGGGAACACGGAAGGCTCCCATCGCGCAGTAAGCATCTCCTTTCCTGGCAACCATGATAAACAAAACCCGGAGTCCTTTTTCAAGCAAGAGTCTGACCATCTATCTAGCAGGGCAGGCATAATGCGTATGGCCGTCAGGCTAGGTCTTTGAAGCACATGTATAGGTCCAAGTACCACCAGAGGATGCACTCGATTCCGCCTGCGTTCGTCGGACCTCCCGGTCCTTCTGGGGTCTCGTCGTCATCTTCAGCGCCGTCTGGTGGGTTTCTGTCGTTCAGCACTCTCTCGAGGACGGGTGGAGCGATGGCAACTGTTACTCCCTCGGAACCGAGCGTTGTCTTTGTCAACACCACCGATAAGGCCATGGGCGGGCACCGAGGGGGCGGCTCCTTCTGGCACCACAACGTCGGCCCCTGGCCGTCCTCGAGTTGCAGCGCCGTGGTGACGACCCTCACCGAGACAGTTAACATCACCGTTTCGGTCACTGCCACGCCGTACGCTGTGACCACCCATCTCAACAGCACCACTACCTGGGGAAACGACACCGTGTCGTGCACTTCAACCTCAACCGAGCCACTCCCGACCACGACCTCCGACCCCTGCCCGGACT
>Ga0247760_1000763_pt1 | contig 33684 bp, 30 predicted proteins | sample UWRJL171409R4_FD_179936 | JGI IMG/M metagenome (GOLD analysis project Ga0247760, IMG submission 179936) | Plant litter microbial communities from Arlington Agricultural Research Station in Wisconsin, United States - UWRJ-L171-409R-4 | ecosystem: Environmental > Terrestrial > Plant litter >... | reverse complement strand
AGCAACTGGTCGCTGTGGCTGCGTATAGTGGCGTTACAGGGGTCCTGAATTGGCCGGAAAGGTGGCCGGGAAGCCTGGGTGGCCGGAAACCCGGTGGATTACGTTAACCTGGAAGGTACTTCGTACGGACTACCTACTCTAACTACCCACCCAGGGCTCGTGTTCTTTCATCTGCCACATCCGCGCTTACGATAAGCAGCTTACCAGCTTACCTCACTTTCGCCCAATCCAAGATGCCCTTGGCCGAGTAGGTATGTAGGTAAATGGCACAGTGGGGCCGTTTTTCCAACGACTGGGTCTTGTTAATCGCCACTCCCATTTTCTCAAGCTCGAACCCATCTGAAACATCAGCCCTGGAGATAATTGAGTGGACACCCACGTGACGTCCAAGGATGGGAAGCGATTGATTTGTATTGAAAGGGGAACAACGTTCCTGGTCAACAGTGACTCTGAAAATACCTTGGGGCTGGTATGTCCGGACTGCTTCAGCACAGCCAACCTACCAAAGAAGGGTACGAACTACAATACAATACTGGTTTGTTTGTTAGCTCGGTTCTTCCGACAGGGGTCATCACGGCAAAACACAAAACTTGCAGTTTCTTTCCCAGGAAAGCGATTACAACGCAGAAAAGTTTAGAATTCTGAGCAGGAGGATGAGTTCAATCTAGCGAATGGAATTTTCCTAGTGATCTTCTGCCGCTGCGCCGTTGAGAAGGGAAAGTTGTGAAATGCCAAGCCTCACGGGTTCCGCGCTAACAAACAAACCAGGGTTGGATTGTACTTCGTACGCGACTTCGTGGCGCTGAGTGCGATGGTCTTACAAACACCTGGTCACCCATGCCCGAGGCGCGGGCTGGGCAGTGAACCGAAGCCAGCGAGGAAGACACGGCATGAGCTGTGGGTAGCGGGATCTTGTGCACAGAAAGGGGGAGGCTCTGGAGGATGGACAGTGATGGTACTTGTGTACATAGGAAGATATGGATGAGTGGTTCCAGCGCGGGGACCCTGGTCAGGTAAGTGGGGCCCGTAGGGCGGCACCGATTGTCGCGTCTTGCCGCGCCAAAACCAAGCTGTCATGGCGCGCAAAGTTTCCGAGCATCACGTCAACCGCCCTGCAAACCGCTCCGACCACCGCGACTTCACTCACTTGCAATACCGCTTTTTTTGCAGCCTCCGATTCTCCGGTATCCTGATTTGTTGCTATGAATTGCTACCTAACTACCGCGAATTCCGGAAGCGCCTGAACAGCGTCTTGCATTTGGCGTCCGCTGTTTGCCGCATCACACCGCGACGCACCGTTGAACGAACCCCGAGATTCACTTGCACATCATTGACCAAGATGCCTGCGGCGCGCAAACGCTCCCTGCGGGAGGTCGCGATGGATAACTTCGAGCCTCCAGCTCCTCCCTCGATGCTCCACCGAATCAGGAATATGTGGCAATTCGCCAACCTTTTCCAATTCATTCTCTTGTTTGGCAAGGCTCTTAAGATGGACGACAATCTCGACATTGAGGTATGCTTCCATGCAGCTCGTTGAAGCAATTGCATCATCTTCTCATCGGCTTTTTCTGACACGTGGGTTGGTGTAGGACCTCGAGGCGGAATGCCTGAAGCCCGGCGCCTCTGCTCTGCAGGATATCGGTCTCTGTTTCCTGAAATTCATCTCATCCCATCGCGGCTTGACGTGGGTATCCCCCGACCAGCAATCTCGACGTCACGCTAACCTTTTGCAGACATGAACTCTTTGATGAGTATACAAGAAGACAGTTTTTGGCCAAGGCACCGGAGAAGAACCCTTTTGGGACTGAGGAACTGCCTACCAAGTTCGCCGAATTTGACGTCTTCACCAAGGTGGGCACCCATCAACATTCGGCAACACTATGGAGATGACTGTTAACTGACCGCTCTGTTTCCAGATTCGCGTGCTGCATGGGATGACGCAAATTATCCTGATGAACCCGGAACGGCTGAGGGAGAGGACAGAGGAACAAAAGGATCTAGATCAAACAAACTGGGTTGGTCTACACCTCCGCCCCCAGGAAACGGAAGTCTTGACATGTGTGCTAACCCCTTGCAGAGGATCGAACCCTATGGATGGGACCAGGATGATCGCACATACTACGTTCTTGATGATAACCGCATATATCGTCTGACCGAAGCTCCGCCTCCAGCGCCCAAACCGAAGAAGAATACTAAAAAAGCAAAAGCAGCCCACAGGACCAGCAAGAGGCGGCGCATATCCGCTGCGGTATCCAGCGATGCTGAAGATGCAGGCGACGAAGAGTCTGAGCACGGCGTACCTGTCGAGGCAGGAGACGATGGACTTGGCGGTATGAAATGGGAGTGTGTTGCGGTTACGCTCGATGAAGTGCGGCAATTCTTGTCTGGCCTAAAACAGTCCAAGGATGATAACGAGAAAGTTCTAAGAGACCAGATCTCGAATCACCTTGTTCCTATTCTTGAAAAGCAGGAGGAGTCGAAACAGAGGAAGCAGATGCAGCGAGAAAAGGAACTGCTGAACCTGGAAAAGTTGGCACACGCCAAGAGATCCAGCCGCATTGCAGGCAAGGCCGAGCAGCAACGGGCTCAGGAACAGACTCGCGAAGAAGAGCGTAAGAAACAGGAGGAAGAGGCAGCGAGACGAAAGGGGGAGGCACAACGCCTCAAGATGGAGCGGGAGAGGGACAAGCGGCTGATGTCTAGAGAGAATCGTCTACGAGAGCGAGAAACTCGCCGCCTCCAGCACGAAGAAGAGCTGGCACAGTTGTCCGAGGATAGCAAGTCGACTGGCCCCGGCCCCGGGCGCATGTCAGAACGGCGTCGGCTAGTCGAGATTGAGAAGGCTAAGCAGGCTCTGAAGGAGATCGAGGAGGAAGAGGACGATTGGATTTTTGACTGCGTGTGCGGGTTTTATGGCCAGGTCGATGACGGCACCCACAGCGTGGCTTGTGAGAGGTGCAACGTCTGGCAGCACAGCAAATGCCTAGGCATCAAGGAAGAGGAGGCTGAGAAGGACGACTTTCACTTCGTCTGTACTCCGTGTCGCAAACATGAACAGGCAGTGAAGGAACAACGACCACGCATCATCAAAATCAAAGTCAACAAGCACGGCTCATCGCCGACGCACAGCTCAAGCCCGCCTGCCCAGCGCGCCTCTAGGCCTTCCACAAGTCCCCTCCCATCATCTGCTGGCACTGTCAGTCAAACCACCGATGGCTCTAAGGCCGAGCCCATCATCCGACCGCTAAATGGAGCCGGCCGGCTTGGGGTTGAAGTCGATGTCGCCTTGGCCAAATATTCGCCAAATAGGCCTGGCAACCATCCGTTCTCGTCACCACATCCAACATTGTCTCCTCCGATATCGTTCGATAAGTCAAAGGCATATGGTAATATACGCGACGGACCCGCTATCTCAGACCTCGCCGGAAACGGAAATGCCATTTCGCCATCCAAGCAGCCTGCACGGCTGGCCTCGCCTTCTTCGACAAAGAACACCGAGTCCGACGCGGGAGAAGCGGGAGCCAGTGCTCCGGTGATTTTGCCACACCTCACGCCAGCGCAGTCTCACTCGCTAGGGAGCAGGGGCAGTGGATCGCCACTTCTGCCTTCTCACGGAGGATTGTCGCCCACCAAGTCGCCAACGCCAGCCAAGGGCAACACGGGCAGCTTTACCACTCCCTCGGCAACAAGCAGCTTTTCGGCGACCGTGTTTCCACCCTCTGCTGCGTTGTCTCCCTCTCCCCACCAGCAAATCTCGACGCCGCCAGTCAAATCTGCTGAGCCTGCTAGGGTAACATCCCTGGAGAAGGCATAAGTCAAACGTTGCTGTTTGACGTTGGAACTGCATCGGTGGTCACGAGTCGATTCGCCGAGCGCGAGGTATTTGATTGTAGGTGTTTTTTGGTATTTTACAATCGGGCCTATGAGCCTTGCTTGCTACCCCTGAATTTGGGCTCTTGGATCAGGATAGACAGGCTGACCCATGTCGGGTTACGTCTGGCGTTGTAGCACACAGGAACTGGCGTCGTGGATAGGTAGATATCAGCGGTGTTGATAGATGTATAGACATATATATCAAGCATTGAAAGTAGTTAATCGGTCGCATGTAGCTACATACGCTGTTTGTCCGTGCCCCAATCAGCGATATCGGACTCGAAGAAGCACACCTCAGCCCACACTGCTCAGCGACACCGAGGTGAGAACTGGTGGGCGGTCCCCCTCAATCTCCCAGACCCCGGACGCAATGTTGGGCTAGGTGGTGCGAACGAAATGGCGGCGTAGGTGTAGTTTCTTCCAGAAGTCAACAGATGACAAAACTGACAAGTGAGATGTCACCTGCTAGCCCCGACAACTAGCACGAACTACTAGCCTAAGCTTGAGACAGCCCCAGCAAGAACGGCAGACATGATGCACCACAAAATTGGGGCGAAGAGACGGGAGGGTGTTGTAGCAGGCCTGTTGGAGAAGGAGCGGAGGCACGACAACCTGAAGGTTGCAGGCAGACGTGCTGGACATCGTTGGTCAGGCCGACTCAGAATTTGTACGGGCTTGCAAACTCAAAGGTTGAAGTTCAGTGCAGTTTGTTCTTCCTGTCCTTCAGCAGAACAAGAGCTGCTCCTTTGAAGCGCTTGGGTGGCATTTTCACACGCCCTTCCTCTACCTAAGCTTCTGCTTTGAGTGCGAGGCAGCCTGGAGACAGCAGCAAGGGAAGCAGCTGAGACAAGCACAGAATATTCTCCCAATTTTGGTGGGCGGTATCGTTGTGTGACGGAGGTTCAAACAGTCGCAAGCTAATGCAGCTATCCGTTGCGGCTTGCAGCGGCCCACTGCTACCATTGCCCAACCCCGGGCCAGACTCCTGCGCAGCGCGTACCTGATAGGCCTGGGTTTGCCTGTTGGCCGTCAGGGAGGGCGGACTGCCAGACACGCACACACACACACGCACATACATTACCTGACAGTCATGTGTGTGTGTATGTGGTCTGTATTCGCATGACGGCGACGGAGAGGGTCGAGTCGGGAAGCAGAAAGAGGGAGAGACCTGGGAGACCGGAGAGATGGCGCGGCAGTTACCGAAAATCCGGATCGGGGTCTTGGTTGGCTTCTTTGATTCAGAGGAACGCGGACGCAAGCCGCGCCTCGTGGGCCGCCCATGCCAGTAGTGTGTGTGCAAGACTGTTTCCGGGAGCAACCGACCACATTCCAGCCCTTCTCGGGTGCTACCACCACTGATTACACGACAGTCCACATTTCCAGATTCCATATTTACTAGAAGCCAGGGCGAGGACTCGCTAAATGCCCCTTTTTGAGAAGACGGCGGCTCAACGGTAGGGCTCGGGTTTCTGCACGAACATGTGGAGCGGTGGTTTCGGTGAGGCGCACGACGTATACGGCCTGCCAACCTGCCAGGGCGCGTCCGGATGCATGCAACATCCATGAACATCCATGTATTTGCCGGCATCCCGCCGCACCGCGGCCGACTGCCCGGAGTTGGGCCCATACCGGTTTGCTCCCTCAGCAGCGGCAAAGATAGCACGAAGTATGCTCTACCCAGCGCCAGAACCAGCACCCGAACCAGAGAGCCGAGGGGATGTTGCTCCCCGAACCCCGAGCCAAACCAAACCGAACCACCCAGGGTCGGGTGGGCGACTGCTCTGCTCCTGGCCCAGTTCCTGGTCAGAGGGCGCGCTCCCGGCACGCTCTGCTCCACGTCCGCTTCCGAAAACGGCTGGCCCTCTGACCACGGACAGGATCACGGTGGATATCTGTGCCGGAAACGAGAATAAAGAACGTACAAGTACATAGCCATGCCCCTTCTCTCCTTTTTCCCACAAGCCATCCAGATCCTGTCTCAGACAAAGATCTACCTGTCGTATCTCTCATTCACGGAGGGCAAATCCCATCACCGCGCCGCCACCACTGCGCCGTCCGCTCCCCCTGCGACTGAGTCCCGGACAAAGGAAAAGGAGGCCCGGAAACCACTACCACTACCCCACTAGGGCAGAGCAGAGCATAGGCCCAGGCCCGAGGTATCTTGAGGAGCAGCCACTTGGTCTTGGTCCACGACGCAGAACCTAACAGGTCGTCTTGCGCTGCAACGACACCACGACATCCCTGCCCTGCCGGAACCTGCACACCCTCTTTCGCAAAGAAGTGTCGCCTGAGCATCGCATCGACCGCTGCGAAGCTGCTGCCGACCAGAGACACCGCACCGCACACTCTCCCGACACCGCTTCCTGCACTGCCCTAAGTCTCAGTCGGTGTTCACACATGCGCAGCGCTCCTGCCGGAGACTCTGCCTCACCAGTCAGCAGCCTTCCAGAAGGGTTGCGGTGAGTGACTTCCACTCAGGAGCCTGCTTTTCGTTCACAGGGTGTCATCCCAGACCGTGCTAGTCTTGTGATAGCAAGGCAAACCTACCCACGCAACTCGGGTGACCAGCCGCCGCAGAAGTTGCCATATACTGGCTCGCATCTTCCCTCCCAGCCCAAGAATCAGCCTGCCTAGCCTGATTTAGGGGGTATTTGAAGGGCCAGAGCACCTCGGAGAGACAGAGCTTTGGGGATATTCGAACCACAACAGCCATAGAAGATGGAGCACAGTACGCCGCCATCGCCGGCTCCCTCGAAGTCAGAGTCTATCGCACAAGACCTCCACAACCTACTGCAGCAGAAAACAAGCGCATCGTATTCCCCAGATTCCCATGCGATGGGACACGCCCACGCGCAGTCGCAGCCGACGTCGAGATACGGAACCCCAGTGCCGCAATCATTCTCATCCCAGGGGTACGACACAACATTCGCGTACCAACAGCGAGGTGGTGGCGGCCCGCTGGTAAGGGCGATTCTGCTTCTCTTGTCCCAGAAGTCGGCTAACGAGACAACCGCAGCAGGGCTACCACCAGTCCATGTACGCGCATGAGAGTCCCTACGGTCCGATCCCTGAGGTGGGTTCCCCAACGCCGCAGTGTACACGCAGTTGACTGACACAGGCTCCCAAGGCACCTCAGTCGTACAGCACCCCCGCGACATCACCCCCAACGCCATCGCGCGCCTCCGATGTCCACAGCACTAGAAGTGGCAGCACAGTCCAAAAGGGGTCCGTCTCGAGGGCGCTCGGGCCCAAGAGCTCCAGGGTCGAGAAGTCGACGGCGCCGAAGAAGAAGAAGGACCGGACCAAGGCGGCGAAGAACCTGCCTGTGCTCGAGAAGCCCATGAGCGAGCTGACCAAGGACTCGAAAATACCGGTTGCCGACATTGAGTCGTACGTGAACCGCTCCACCGAGACGCGCCGGGCCGAGATCGAGACGGGCAAGAATCCCGGCCGGGTGAAGCGGCCCATGAACGCATTCATGCTATACCGCAAGGCATACCAGCAGCGGGCGAAGGAGTGGGCGTCTCAACATAACCACCAGGTCGTCTCTCGCGTCTGTGGCATGAGCTGGCCTCTGGAGCCTGAAACGGTCCGGACGCAGTTCAAGCAGTGGGCGGATTTGGAGCGCGATAACCACCAAAAGGCACACCCTGACTACAAGTTCACGCCATCCAAACCCCAGAAACAGAAGTACCCACAAGGGAAGTTCGACGACAGCGAAGACTCGGACCTTGAAGGCTACCAGTGGGATGCGCCCCGCGACTCTCGTGCCCGCTCGGCGACCAAGACGCCCAGCTATGACCCGGATGGCGACTACGTCCCGCCACGCTCCGCCTACGGGTCGCAGTCGTACCAGTATCGGGGCCAGCAGGGCATGGCGCCGCCGCCGCAGCAAAATCGATCCGCATACGAGTACACCAACCCGGGAAAACCGATGCCGGCACCGTATGACCAACGAGATCTGGCAAGCATGTACTATGAGACACAGATCCACAACCAAAGACACACGCACGGGAACCTTACTGAGGATGTGATAATGCGTAAGACGCCGTCTCCCACGTTCACGTACCAGCAGCACGCGCAGCACATTGGACTTTCGCAGTACAGCCCCGGCCAATACCATAGCCAAACCCCGCCGCCAGTAGCCGACTCGCTCCGCTTGCCGCAGGCGCCTCGGTTTGATGATCCGCAGCTGTTGCAGCTGCATCACCACCAGCAGCAGCTACGCCACCCGCTGCACCAGCAACAATCGCAGCGGTTCGAGCAGCCAATCGACCCGACGCTGCCGGTGTACGATTCGAGCACCCTAGCCACTTTCTACGACAGCCCGACATCGGGGGTCCAGCAGGCATGGCAGCATGGGCAGCATGCAGTGGGTGACGAGGCTGAAGGCGGCCAATTCTCCGACGCCTTCAACATGGGCATGCAGGCGACCGGGTTGCAGGAAACTCTGTCGGTTGAGCCAAATCTGTCGATGGAGCAACGCGCGCAGTACCTTCACCACGCTGCTGATTGGCACATCGAAGACGTCGGAGATGACCCACACGCCAGCTGGGGCGATATGGCCGCAAAGGCCGAGGCCTAAGATGGAAAAGCAGGCACAAGAAGAGCTGACAGCGTCGGTTAGCAAAAGAAAAAACGGGCGGGAGAGACCTGTAGTGATGGCGATACATGAATACAGAGATCGAGGGCGGGGGACTCCAGGCGTAAGGAGTTTGATAGGCAGCCGCCGCAGCGGCGCATCGGCACGGATTAGAATCATGTCTTTAGGTTAATTGTTTTGTATTTATTGACCTGTGTCGACGTCGATAGCTTTCAGGTATTTTATTCTTTGGCTGTCTGCTTCTTTGGTTAGACAGCCTGATTCCTTACAAAGAGATTGTGTGGTTCTGGACTTGTGGATGACCCCTCAGTTTTAAGGATGCGAGTGATGAGGAATGGGGCTTGCAGGGAAGTTGCCCAGAAGGACAAATTTCATCATGTTTCATGTTGATCCGTCGAATTCAACACGTAGTGTGAGATTGGGGACGAAAAGAGAAAGCAGGAGCAGAGGAAACAAGTTGCTATTGAATCTGTATGGCCAAGCTGAAGCTCACAGGTGAGGTTGAGGTGAGGGTAACAACAAGGGGTCTGATTGGGTGGGTCTAGATAGTGGGCCGCAATCATGTTTTGGAGCCGCATCGGTTGCGCTCAACGTCACCTCCGAAACTTGCAGGTTCCCTCACTATTTCGCGACTCTGCCGTCTCAACCTCTCATCGACAATGACCTGGATATCCAAAACAATAACTACCCTGGGCGGGCTTTTGCTTGCCCACGCGTAAGTCTCCCGCGTCTGCAGTGTTTGACCAGATGATTTCAGCTAACAGTCCCTCTGCCGCAGCTGCTACTCGGCCCAAGAGCACTCCGCCCTGCAATCATTCAGAGCTACGGCTGCCACGCTAGCATCTTCATCGCCCGCCGCAAACTCCCTGCCAATCGATATTACGATCGAAACTGTCGTCGCCACCTTCGTTATCGTTCTCGGGCTTGTTACCGGCACGCACCCTCTGCGACCGATCCAATGGAGCGTTTGGGCCGGCAAGCTCGAACGGGAGGGAGAGGAGGGCTTTGTGGATAACGACGGAGAAGTAAATAGAGACTACGTGGGCAACCCGTTTCGAATGTTAGAGACCCGACCCGCCTTCACAGACATTCGGCGACAGCGGGAGGAGTTTACCGACTGGGTGAAGAACCGGGGCGGATCAGAGCGCCAGTAATACTGAATATACCCAAGCAAGAGTCTGATCTTCCTGAAATCTTAGGATGAAATAAATTGGCCAGATTCATCTCTAATCTTGCGGCCTCCTATCCTCGGTACGGTGTGCGTGCCCGTTGGTTTGCGGCCAAAAGCATTAGCCATTTCTCCCGATCGTTCCTTCCTCCTGATTCTTGTGACGGCCGTATCTACTCCACCCTAGTAGTTTGTGTGTCATCTTCAGGGCGGCAGGGGTGGCATAGGTACGCCGTCAAAGATTCAGCTTCTTGGCGAACAACTGCATTCAGCAGAACATTCGATATGATGTACTCGCATAGCAATGCCCGCAGTGTATACTCCAGTGCGTCGCACTTACTCTCTCCGACAAGTCTCAGCCGAGACTCATCGACACATCACGGATCGATATCTCACTCACCGTCTCGTTCCCCATCTGGTAGCCGCTCACCGTCTGTGTCACACTCGTCGCGCGATCATCCGCCCTCTGGTTATGGCTCTGGCTCTGGCTCCGGATCATCGCGTAAGCGTCCGCGATCCTCACGCTCGTCATGTAGGCATCCGTCGTCCGCATCGCGGCCATCGCGACTTGCTAGGCGGCCAGCCACCCCTTTTGTCCCACTTCGACAACAAAGAAGCGTTTCAACGACTGTCGGTCCTTCGAGCCCTCTTTACGCCCCCTCTTCAACTGCGCATGTGCGGCAGGCATCGTTGTCACATCAACCACCGGGCACTCCCCGGAGACATCGTTCCTCCTCCCAATCTGGAAAATGGAGACAGCCAGAGCTGGACTACAGCCTGTCAGCGACATCTGGACATGTGTACAGCGACTGGGACCGCGGTGTCGACCATGACATCTACAGTGAAATCATCATGGGCGTTGACATGGATAAGGACGGCAGGGTGGGTTGCGCGTACTACGTTGTGATCGATGAGGCTTTGCATGTCGAAGAAGATATTGCCTTGAGTGGTCTTGAGATGGTTGACACGCTTCTCCTTCGGATACAGCCTACCACTGTCATTGTTCCAAACCGGGCACCCGGAACGCTTGTCGAGTTGCTAGAAAGAGACGCTCAACGGCTCGACGACGACTCATTAAGTCCCGAGAAAGGGGGGTATATCCTCCGGCGTCTTGTGTCTGCAGAGTTCGATTACGAGAGCGGGAGAGACATACTGGCCAATCTGGACTTGGAACCACGCCCGCCGAACCCTGTTGAAGTCTTGCCCGTGGAAGATGACCCGATGAATTCATTTTATTCTTCCAATCACGGAAAACTTGTACGACTCGCCCAAGATATTAACCTTGATAGCCATCTTTCCATTGGATGCGCAGGTGCCGTTCTAGGGGACATCGAGCGCCGAAGAGTCGCAGAGGCCTCATATCCCGATGCTGACGATCGTGGCCCATTCCAGGTGCTGTCCGTCAAGGTGAATACGCCAGCGCATACGATGTTGGTCAGCGCGGATGCTTTGGTCTCCCTCCAGATTATTCAGTCTGAGATCCACCCCAATCCTCAGACACAGTATCCCAACAGCTCCGAATCGAGGGCAAAAGAGAGTCTCTCGGTTTACGGGTTACTTCAGGCTCTAACATGCACGGCGCAGGGGAAGCTGAGACTACGCCAGATGTTGTGCCGTCCGACGACAGAGGTCGCCACAATCGAAAGGCGACAAGGGGCCATAGGCGTTTTCCTCCATCCCGAAAACCAAGAGGTGGTGTCAAACATACGGAAAATGTTGAGAAAAGTAAAAAATACCAAATCGCTACTCCGATATATCAGAATGGGGGTTGATCGGGTACGCGGCCAACTGTCGATCAGGACCGCGGAATGGAGAGCACTGCTTCGGTTCACCATAGTCTCGATCCAGATCCGGGAGGCTATACAATCGCTTCAGGGGTATGCGAGCGTGGATATTCTAGCAAGGGTGAGTAAAACTTCCGACGTATTTCATTGACTTTGTACGCGAATCCTTCCGTCTCAGCTGTCACTAAGATCTTTAGATACTTGATCATGTCGATCCTCCTGTGTTTATGTCAGTTGGAGAATCGATTTTGAGGACGATCGACTTCAAACTGTCCAAAGAGAATGGCCGGACCGAGATTCGACCAAGAGCCAGCGAAACGCTGGACGAACTGAGGCGATCATTTTCTCGCATATGTAAGATGCTCCCTGATGTAGAAGATGCTCTGCGGAGGGAGCTTTCTCCACGTGCTGCACGTCGCATCCAATACTGCACCCTTGTTCCTCAGTTGGGCTTTTTTATCGCCGTAGCTCTCGATCAGGAGATGGGCGGGGATTTTTGTGGTGGAGAGGGCGCCGCAGACGATGACTGGCACGTTGGCTTCGTCCACGAAGACCTCGCGTACTATAAAAACAGTTTAATGCTGGATCTGGACTTCAATTACGGGGAGTTGCCCTCCCAGATTTCAGGTAAAACGTTTCCACGCCCAGCCTTAACGGTGGACTGCCAACCGTCTAACTTATAGGACAGACGAGGAGATCAATCTAATATTGAACTTGTCAGCAGAGGTTCTGGCAAAGGAAGACCCTATCATTGGTGCTTCAGAACTCTTCGGGGAACTGGACAGCCTTCTTGCCCTCGCGCTGGCAGCGGAGAAATATGGATGGACGGCACCCCAGATGACATACTCCAATATCATTGAAATTGTAGGGGGGCGTCACCCCCTCCAGGAACTACTCGTGCCATCTTTCATCCCAAATGATTGCTTTATCGAAGGGGGAAATGGGTCTGACGAAAAAGAGGCAGAGAGTTGCGTGGGGGAGGGAGACGACATGAGCGAAAACGGGAACTTACACAATGAAACGGACATAGGAAAGAAAGAGGGTTCAGGGGAAGGGGAGATCATGGAGGAGGAGAGCATGGGACTTGAAGACCGAAACGAAAGACCGTCGATGCTGATACTCACAGGTCCGAACAGCTCGGGGAAAAGCATTTATATGAAGCAAGTTGCCATTATTGTGTACCTGGCTCATATTGGGAGCTACGTACCGGCCACAAACGCCACCATCGGGATCACTGACCGAATTCTGACCCGGATAGCAACACGGGAAACTGTGGTGGACGATGAAAGTGCATTTCTCGTCGACGTAAAACGAGCCGCTTTTACGATCAATTTCGCGACCCGGCGCAGCTTGATACTGGCTGATGAATTCGGCAAGGGCACCTCGACAGAGACAGGGTCGGCGCTTTTTACTGCATACCTCGCCCATTTTCTCGATCTGGCCGGGGAACGGCCCAAGCTACTCGTAGGTACACATTTCCACGAGATATTCGAGAACGGCATACTGGAGTCTAGAGAAGCGGTGGAGTTCGCGCATATGGATGTTCGTCTCAACGAAGAAGCCGATGAAATGGAGGATGAAGTCACTTATCTGTTTAAACTTCTTCCTGGTCTGGGCGAGTCGAGCTTAGCTTCCTCGTGTGCGGCCAAAAGCGGTGTCAATATCGAGATTATCGAGAGAGCAGAAGATTTCGTTTTGTACCAGGAGGCAAATGAAGATCTCCAGGCGATATGCGGAGGTTTGACCCCAGAAGAGCAAGACAACGTAGTGTTGGCGAGGTCAAGGACACGACGTTTCATGGGAATGGTGGTCCCGAAACCTAATGCTGGCGTGGAGGAACTCGGCTTCATGAGGGATGCGTTGTTTGATCTTGAGCCATGAATATCTCATCAAGCACATATATCTACAGATCTTTTCGGCGGACAGAAATAGTTATGTCTCATGGGTATACTAATAATTAAGAATAGTGACGATGCCTCACATCACCACACCCGACATGCCTTCATACACACTCATCCAATTTTGCGTGTTCGAGTGTGTTCTCGTAAAAATCGCGATCCCATTCGGGGCATAGGCAGTTCTCTGTGCCCTTGCTTTGGTGACTGTCGCCTGCTCAGAGCGATACTCAACGAGCAGAATCGTATCGTAACATGGAAGGTGGCTGGAAGCGCGTGTGGGTTTTGCATACCCTGACCGTGTTGAGGCCTTTCGTAAATTGTTTGGCTAGGCGCTGTCACCTCAAGGCCAGAGCAATCAATGGAAGGGACAGCATCAACCATTGAATATCGACCCGAGAGCCAGGAGAGTTGAATGTGGCAAACGGAGAAGAGTCGGTGGGGACGGCACCCTGCCGAACGGTTGTCGTGGTCGAGCCTGGTAAGGTGGTAGCCGCTGGTGGTGTGGGTGGCAGAACTAATGGTGTGGATGCGGCAGCCTCGGATAGTGTGCTGGTGGATGTTGAGCTGGTGGTGCTCAAGGAGGCTGTCTTGGATGTCGTCGTAGGTACAGGTAGGGCACGGCTAGTTGTTGTGCTGGTGGTTTTCGGCAGCTTCGCAACAAGACTACTTGCGACCTTCTTTGCCGTATCGAACTCTGGTTTCGGTACGGGTTTCTTATCTGCGTCACACCCACTCTTGACCGGATTGAAAAAGAGGTTGTCGACCCCCCGGATTTCGTCCTTGCAGTGGTAATACAAGCACGTCACCACTTCCTCGAGGAAGGTCCCCTTGGCCTCCTTGCAGACGCACTTTGTGTCTTTAGACTCGCAGCCCGAGCTTGCCACGCAATTGCCGACGCATTCCGAGAACACGAAAGATGCGGCCTCGGCCTGGCGTGCTAGAGCGAGAAGCAGCGCCGTGCCGACGAGAACAAGACGCAGGTGAAGCATTGTCAACGAGAGGGCGTCGAGTACCAGGATGGTTTCAGCTGATATGAACCATAGCCAGTTGTCGCGGACGGATTATCGATGGGAGCTCCTCAAATCGTTGCCTGGGGATAGAAAGCTCCTTGGGCGCGCAGCTGGGCGAGTATTTCACAGGATCAAGGAAGGGGTTGCAAGCAAATGCTCCGAAGGGGCCCAGCTGGTTCAGAGCGCGGCCGCTTCCCGAGGGGCTGGACAGAGGGCAGGGCTGAACTTGGCAGCGGACGGACGGGGGTCAGGCGATTTCGCGATGTCAATGGCCTGAAACGCATATTCCAGCTGGTCCCCGCGTCCCCCTCCACCACACAGCTCCTTAATCTCGTTACGCGCCAGCAGCCAATCAGGTTAGCCGGTCTTCATGTGCCGTCTAGGGGATTAGCCGCTATCCACGCGGGTGGCGACAGGCATCCGGCGCCAGTCTTGCCCATTCTGGGATTTGCGGGCAATCGATCATCGATGCCTGGGCTTACACCTCCGCCAGCATTATAAACGTTAGCTCAACAAGGGGCCCACTGTTAGTGTTTCCATAAATTTCCACACCAAGCCGCAATCAGCAACACCCTTGACAAGCTAACGTTTATAATGCCGGCAGAGGTGTACATAGTAAAATCCATCAGAAGAAGTTGCGGCTCTTTCTGATCAGATCCATCATCCATTGAGCAAACCCGGGTGGGGCACATTCGACGTCTTCCAGCAATTGCTGGAACGGGGACTCAGAGGATTCGATCGAGCATCACTCATGCATTTTCCAACCAAGTCGTAAAGTTCTGCCCATGTCGGTAGCCTGCGATGTTTGAGCAACTAAACCCCAGGTAGTCCGTATCACCAAAGAAGTTCTGTGCGTTTGTGGAAATGATGCTCGAGCGTGGCGAGCAGGGTTGGTGACGGCGGGACACGGAGGTTTTGAGTGATAATGTGGGGTAGGCGATAAGATTCCGATAAGCCAAAATTTCCAACGCTGTAAAAAAAGATTGGGAGCAACCCCACCAACGAAGCCATTCCCTGTGCCTTCCGAGCGAAGAAACAACACATCCCGAGCGCAGCCACTGCGCCTCCTAGCAACAATGGCTCCAACTAAGCCAAAAGGGAAGTCGCAAAAAGACCGCGCCAAAGACCGGCTTCGATCGAATAATTCCATGTCACAACCCGCGACGGTGAATGCGAGAGAACTGCTTGCGAAGGCCACAAGTCTCCTCGAGGCTGGCGATGCTGAGAGTGCGGCAAAGGCGGCTCGAATTGCATACCAAAGCATTGGCGAAAAGGGGCGGCAGGCTGGCGCAGCCCTATCTCTTCTCGGCCAGATACACGTCGAGCTTGGGGACGTCGATGCAGCCCGCAACTTCTTTGCTGGTTCTGTACGCGTCGACGAAGATGGGACGCTTCCTGACGACGTAGGTGGAGGCCCCGAGAAATTCCTCTGGCTCGCTCAGCTCAGTGAGGATGGCGGTCGGGACAGCGTTACATGGTTCGAGAGGGGCGCCGCTGCCTTGCGCGCCGAAATCCAAGCGCTGAGTGACAAGCTCACGTCGCTTCCTCGCACGCGCGATGAGCAGGAGGTCGTCATTAACGAGAAGCGGCGCAAGCTCGCCGAAACTCTCTGTGCAGTCGCAGAGGTATACATGACAGACCTCAGCTGGGAGGAGGATGCGGAACAGCGGTGCGAGGCACTGATCACCGAGGCTACGATGCTGGCCCCTGAGGTGGCAGAGACATGGCAAACCGTCGCCAACGTACGGATCTCCCAGGCACGCACAGAAGAAGCACAGGAGGCCTTGAAGAGGAGTTTGAGTTTGTGGGCCGATCTCCCACCCGAAGACCCGACAGTTCCCGCCTTTCCATCACGCGTTAGCCTCGTGCGTCTGCTCATCGAAGTCGACATGGAGGAGAGTGCCATCGAAGTCGCTGAGCGTCTGGTTAACGAGGACGACCAGAGCGTGGAGGCTTGGTATCTCGGAGGCTATGGAAGGTACATCTTAGGGGAGAAGCTCAAACAAGAGTCGCAGTCCTCGGACACCGAGAGTTGGCAAAGAATATGGCGGTCGTCGCGGAAATGGCTTGCACAATGTCTACGCATTTATGAGCTCGAAGAATATGAGGATGAGCGGCTGCAAGAGCACGCGAAGGAGCTGCTTGCCTTGATCAAGAACGAACTCGGGGAGATCACAGAGGGCGTGGATGATGAAATATGGGAAGATACTGACGACGATAATGACGATGATAATGACAGCGATGAAGACATGGAATGAGGTGGCCGGTGCCATTGCTCGTCGCTTCCTCATGCACTACTGTCTGGCGTTGACTGGCCTCACGGTTCATTAGTTGCGGCATATCATGGAGTCCTGACAGGAAAAATGGAGTAGCCAGGTTGATAGAGCATAGCAGAGTTCGGGATGTAGCGGGGCACCACCTTACTCCATCATGTTGCAGGCAGTGATGTTTGCGGACTCCGCTTGGCCAGACTCTATAAGCTCTCCTCGATTTTGAGCTTGCGTATGTCCTCAACCGAAAACCCATCATCTTCACCCTCCTCTTCCACACCGCCCTGTGCCAAGCCACGTTCCCATAGCTGCCTTCCAGTCAGCTTCGCAGGCTCCTTTATCCTGGCCTTCTTCAACTCTGCAAGCCTCTCCTCTTCCTCTCTGACGCGAATCTCTTCCATCTCCCTCAGAAACCCCTCCCTCCAGGAAACAAACGTCTCAGGTGTAACCGGTGTCCCGTGGAACTTCTTGTTTTCTTCCCGCTCGGCCGCCAGTACTGCTTCTTCGTGGGCATTCGCGGCTGCTTGCTTTCGGTCCAGAATGAGTTGCTCTGCAGCGTCCTTGAGTGTCGAAACTAGCGTAAATACCATAGCCATCCCGAGATTTTCTTCGATGGTAGCTTCCAAGCCATGAAGCAGCTCGGTCTTGTCCTCAGCCAGGTTTAGGTACGAATGCGGTATCGCATTCTGTGGGGCGGAGAGATTCAGGACTGGTGCTATATCGGGGTACTCCTCAGGGTACTTCACAGTCAATAGCATGACGGGAGGCTCCTCTTTATCGTCCGGGATGTCTAGAGTGATTGATATCCTGTACTCGGTCTCGGATATGTCTGTATTCGATGGTCAGTATGTGGGGTGGCTGCGCCCGACAGTGCGCAGGATTGCAGGGTAGCCAGACCTGTGATTTCATCGGGGAATATGGAGTCGAGAACTTCCCGCTCCTCAATTTGGTCTTCTAGCCCCATATTTAAAGGTGCAATGGGTTTGATGGTGTCACAACGAGCAGGTGTTGTCTCTGGCGTCCAAAACGTTCAAGGCCTGGAGGGGCAGACAATGTGGGGTATGTTCAGTCGAAGCCACGCCCCCACCATTGATTCCCCTGCCACCTGCTCCCACTCACCGCCGCCGGCAGAACTCCAACGGAAAGCCAGGGACCCACTAAAAAATTCATCTGGCGAGGATCTTCAGCATATTTTCTGAGTTGGAGGCGCACCCCAGACACCACGAAATATCTTCCCCGGCATTCGCGCTGAAAACGGTCCGCGATGGCGTCCAAATCATTCGCAGCACCTTCCAGCGGAAAGCGTAAGGCCAATTCTGGCGACAAGAGCAACGGCGATAGTCGTACCAAGAAGCCAAGGATTGCCTCTACTCAAAAGCGTCGCCCATTCGAAGAGTCCGGGGTGGCATCTGACAGCACTGGTGATGCGTCTTCAGACGATGGAGAGGGAGGCGCCGAGCTTCCGTCAAGGCCAAAAAATGTGAAAAGCGCCCAAGGCCACGCAGGATCGAACAACACTGCAGCGAAGGACCCGGCCGACAAAGGTTTGTTTTCTTGCTACATCTTCCCACAATCTCTCTGACACAACTCATAGCACAAACCTCCCGAGAATCGCATGCAAAGCAGAAGCAGCTTGCACTGGAGCGCAGGGCTGCGAAGCCGTTGGCGGACGAGGTGCAGAGGACGAAGAAGCTCTGGGAAAAGTTGCGACGGAAATCCCATGTGCCGAAGGAGGAACGTCAGCAAATGGTCGAAGAGCTATATGGTATTATCACTGGAAAGGTGAAGGACTTCGTACTGAAGCACGATTCCGTCCGAGCAGTTCAGACCGCCATCAAGTATTCCACTTCTGCCCAGCGGAAGCAGATCGCCAAGGAGCTCCAGGGAACTTACGCTCAACTTGCCGAGAGCAGATACGCCAAGTTTCTGATCGGAAAACTTCTTGTTCAGAATGACGACGAGATCCGGGATCTGATTGTCCCCGAGTTCTACGGCAAGGTGCGGAAGCTTATCCACCATGCCGAGGCATCCTGGATTCTGGACGACGTGTATCGCGGTGTGGCAACGAAGGAACAGAGGGCCAACCTTCTGCGCGAGTGGTATGGGCCCGAATTCGCCCTCTTCAGGCAAGACAACAATGCTACGACGGCCGATCTCTCCGAGATTCTTGCCAATGAGCCGAGCAAGCGATCCACCTCGATGAAGTATCTTTTCGACATGATCAACGGCCTGATCCAAAAAAAGCTCACAGGTTTCACGATGCTCCACGATGCCATGCTGCAGTATTTTCTCAATCTCAAACCACAGAGCGAGGAACTTAAGGAGTTTATGGAGATTGTCAAGCAGGATGAGAACGGCGACCTCCTCAAGAACATGGCCTTCACTAAATCGGGTGCTCGGCTTACATGCTTGATTCTCGCCTATGGAACCGCAAAGGACCGAAAACAGGTTCTCAAGACTTTCAAGGACACCTTCCAGCTGATGTGTGGAGATACACATGCTCATATGATTATCCTGGCGGCTTATGATCTTATTGACGACACAGTGTTGACGGCAAAGGCCATCTTCCCGGAGATTCTTGGGAAGAATGAGGAGAAGGATGTGGAAAACATCATCTTTTTGGCCAATGATCTTAACGCCCGGATCACTATCCGATACCTGTTTGAGGGGCAGACAAGATCTCTATTTCCAGGCAGCCATGCCGCTGACTTGGCGATTTTGGCCGAAATTCACGAAATACGAAAGAACACGAGCAAGAAGGATCCGGAAATCCGGCGAAAGGAGCTTGTTGGGGCCATGTCATCGCAGCTGCTTGCGGCCGTCGCAGCGTCGCCAAATGAGCTCGCATGTACTTCTTTTGGCTGCCAGTTTATCACCGATGTCTTGCTTTCTGCCACAGGCGACAAAACGAGCGCTCTGGAAGCTATAGCGTCAACTGCCGCAGGTGATCCTACCCCTGTGACTACTACCGACGATGCCTTTCCTTTGCCACCACACATCTCTCTCACTCCCTTCGGAGGCAAGATGCTCAAGACGCTCCTCGCGGGTGGGAGATTTGACAGAGAAGCAGGCACTATCAAGAAAATTGAACCACCGCTCAATTTTGCTGATGTTCTCTACCCCGTGGTCAAGGAGCACATACTGCAGTGGGCCATTGGCCCTAGTTCGTTCACTGTGCTAGGGCTTCTGGAGGCACCCGATTTCTCATCCAAGAAGGAGCTCTCAAAGTCGCTCCGAGCGCATAAAAAGGCCCTCGAGAAGGCGGCAAAGGGAGAAGCTCTTGTTGAGGAGAAGAAGAAGGATGGTGCTTCATCGAAAAAGAAGTCCAAGAGCAGTGCAGCTGACCCCAAGCCAGCTCAGCCCAAGCCGACCGGGAACCAAGGCACAAAGCTGTTGTTGGAGAAACTGAGCGAGTAGATACGCTTTGCGGCGATTTGGGAGTTAATGGAGATTTCTGTATTGTACTTGTCACTTTCTCGTGTCATCTCATGGAAACCACAGCTGTGACTGATCAACAATGATATATCATCCTTGCCTTTTGCATATCCCTCCCTGTATTATGTTTTCAGCTCCTTGCACAACTTTGGGACCGTAAAGCTCGGTATGTGGCCTCAATGGAAAATCCGCAAGGTAGATGGTATCGAGTGAAAGGTGTCACCCCCGGTAGTCGGTGTTAGGCAATGAGTTGGAGGAAGGAGCGACCGAATATTGGTCTCGTTTGGGTGCAACGCTTGAACCCAAACCCCCTTCAAGCAACCTCCGCAGCACCTCTAGGTAACCTGGACACACACGTGGCTACCCTGGACTGAATACGGACAACGTGACACGCTTCACTCCTCGGGGTGTAGAGTTGTTGTCGTCCCATATCATTCCCGGCGCCCCCTTCACTCCTTCACTTATCCATTCCCGCACACTCCGCAACTCAAACTCACACCAGCAATCAGCGCGACTGGGTGCCCAAACAACCTCATCAATACAGCTGGACAAGATGCCATCATGCCAATCGGGATACGAGTGGTGGACTTGCGACTTTGACGAGCAGTCATTCTCGGGCTGCTGCAGAGTTGATGCTTGCAAGCAAACACCCGTTGGCTGCCCTCTATCCGCTCGGCCGCCTAACCCTACCACATGGGCAACAACGACCACAATGAAACCGCGGACATCATCTTCAACGACGCCCACAGCAACCCCAGCAATCTCAGCAACCTCAGCAACCTCACGAGCAACCTCTGCAGCCCCGGCAACCTCGGCGAGCACAAGTATCGATTCCCCGTCCATCACACAGGTACCCGACAGCGACCACAATATACTCATTCCCCTTGGCGCTCTCATCGCGCTCGTTGTCTTTTCCGGCCTCGTTGTCTTAGTAGGATCCGTACTGGCATGGCAACGATGGAGACAGCGACGCCAGAGGAGAGACAGACCTGATGGTCCACTAACGTCCGAAGTTCCCCCTCCTAGCCAGGTTCAACCAATACCTGGCAATCAAGAAGGTAATGCTACCCAGCCATGCACTTTATGGACACTAGTTGAGTTTTGTAGGTTCTGGAGGCGGAGGAGAAACATCCTGGGCAGCAGGTGTCACTCATGAACAAAACGGGCCAAGGAATATTGCCGAGTACCGTGGTGTCAGCCGAGCTTTAACACCCAGCAGTTCAACCCGCCCACAATTGTGTCAAACTGTTCCGCCATTGTCTCCGACTCTCTCGGAGCTTGATTCTAACCCTATCCATGGTCACCTGTATTCCATCCCCGCTGCTCGTGTCCGTGCAACGGTACTGGAAACAATGGCTGGCTCAGACGGACAGCCCTGTGCGGAACTGGGACAAAATCGGGCATCACAGGCGACACTAGGTTCTGCGGGGCGTGAGATAGTCCCTGACACATATCCAAACCGATGGCCGAAGTACGAGAACCCTTAGAACATGGGAAGTACGTTGAATCTATGGCCGATGTCGAGGAGGCTGCGTAGCCCCCATGGTGGTATCCTGGGCCATGTAGATGAGAACGAGCAGAGCATAGCAGAAAGTAATTGGGAGAAAATAGTCGATGGCCAACGTCGTATAATTGACGCAGCAAATTAGACTACCTAGCTGCTTGGGGGTATTTAGATAAAGACTTGAAAGGCAAAAAAGAACACGCAAACTCAACCAACCACCCTAACGCCGTGCCATGCTCATCCTGTTTTGTTTAGCCTTGACCGGCAATTTCTCGGTGTTTGCTCCCCAAAGCCAGAAAGCCCAGACCTTTAATTCCTTCCTAACTGCTCATGAGCTTTGCCATCTCGTCTAGAAGCTCCTGCAGGTCCTCGTCGCTGATCTTGTCGGTGAGCGAAGGTATCAAAGTCTTACACTCATCGGCGCTGTCGCAGCAAAGCGAGCCTTAGGAGAACAAAGAGTATTAGCAGATGATCGCCCGCGGGCATCAGGAACAATCTCCCCTCCTCCCTGGGCACTTACCGATTTGCGCCCTCTCAAACTTTGTAAGCTCCTTATGGGCGCTCAGCAGTCGCTCCACAGCCTCTACGTTCTCCTTCTGCTTGAAGCGCGCAAATGCGTCGAGGTAGTCCAGCGTTTTGTTAAGCACCTCGGTCTCGTTGCGATCCTTACGATCCTTCCGCCGCTTTGCCATCAGAGCGTTGATAACAAGCGAGGCTTCCGACAACGTCAAGGTGTCCACATCATCAAACTCGCCTAGTCGCAAAATGGCCGACGCTTCCTCCTCGCCGGGCGGGGGCGGCTTCGATCTCGATGTTGGCGCGTGGTTCTGGTCCGACATAGCGTAACAGTAGCTTATTCGTATCGTGCAATCTGGGTCTGAGTGGTGGGGCTTTGCGAATAAAAGACGCCGGTTTTTATGGGTGATGCTATGTCTGAGCGCTGTTGCTTTCGGGGTGGTGTAAAGCCGCGTCGCGATCTTGAGGAACAAGGTGTTGAAGGTGCAGTGCAGAAAAGGCTGCGTTCGGTTTATTGCATGTGTAGTTATACTTTTCCCGTTCCGTCGCTGACGTTGCGAACCCCTGTGCGGCTCAAAAACGCCCGCTGCAACCCCACTGTTCCAACCGCTGGCCTGGCACAGCACAGATTCGACGCACTGATTCTTGCCTGTTGATGAATGCTCCTACAAAGGAATAAGGGGCCAGTTCACGAGGCCAGAAAAGAAGCCAAATCAGCACCTTAAAGTCAACCGTGCTCTCAATGACCTAGAGGGATTGCGTCTCATCAAGTACTTTGTGTACGACAGGTACATACAAAGTGGGCCATCAATAATACGCCAAGTCATGCCAGGTAACAGTCAAATCGTAAATTCCATGCAGTCGATCAGAGCGCCCACGACGCCCGACAACCCCCTCTTCGCATCTGTGATGCGGCAACCCCTGCGTGCGCGTGTATGCGTGCGTGTGTGCAGCGACTGTCTTCGCCTCCTTTCTTGTTGACACCGCATCTACAGCTATTTGCTCCGCAATACTAAGCCCCAAGGCCAACCAAGCCGCCTCTAGCACCAGCACACGCACACATACAGTGAAGACCAGTCCCCGGCCGACGAGCAATGCTTGATATACGGCTCCGCCCATCTCAACAATCGATCACCCTGGGCAACCCAAGTCTACGCTGTGCCGTCCCCCCAGAGCAACATTGCCAACACAAGGCCCCACCGGCAAGCCACACCAGCCCCATTCCATAGCTTTATCGTGGGAGTCTTATAGTAGGCCCGAATTGGGCCATCTTTAGGCCCTGAACACTGCAACTTTCGGACCAGCAGGCCATCCTCACCTGTAGCGCCCTGTGGCGTATGATATTGTGTCTACAAAGCGGAAAAGACGAAGAGCTGGGAGGAGATTGTCAGCGGTTTAGCAATCCAGTAGGCCCTACTCAGGGCGCACTTACATTATTAGTTGCCGCAATCGCAATGCTGTCTTCGAACGGGTGCCAGCTCATATGCAGAATCTTCTTGTTGAAGTCGATCTGGTCGGCATCTGTCTCCTTACGCATCCGCTGGCCCTGACCTGCTGCCGCTGGGCTCCCTGCCCTCGAGCCGCCCTTCTTGCCTCCGTTCGCGGTAGGGCTGGTCGACGAGTTGATGGGCGTTGGAACCCCCACCTTCTTCGCCTTGAACGCTGACTTGTCAGCTTGCAGCACAACCTCGACCTCCTTATCAGGATCCGAAGGATAGATCATGAAGTTATTGTTGTAGCTTCCCGTCATCACATTCTTCGCATCCCCTGAAAAGACAACCTCGAACTTGTCGAAGATGCTGTCGTTCTCGTATGTGTCACATAGCCTCGGCCTGAGATGTTCGTGAATCGGGATCGTCTTAACTGGCTGCCTCTCCATATTGACGTCCCAGATCTTGACCGTCAGGTAGTCACGCGAGAGGATGTATCGGCCGTCATAAGAAAACCGAACATCCGAGATGGACGAGATAATTTCCGAAAAGAAGGATCGAGACGAAGGGTCTTCTTCCTGTTCAAAAACTGTGTCACCCCCAGTGTCAGCAAACTTGAGCATAATTATAGACGCTGTATAGAGCAAAGGGACATACGCTTTGCATGCTGGTCGCAGAGCGCGCTCTCACGCATGTCGGCGAGCTTGATGGTACCCTTGGAGCTGGCGTACATGAACCAGTTGCAGCTCATGGGGTGGAACTCTGCAGCCGTGATAACTTCTGTCAACTCTTCCATGTTCGCCGGCTTAATGTCCACGATGTTGAAGCTCTGGTCCTGGATGTTCAAGTTCCAGAGATTTATGCGCAGATCATCACTGCTGATGAAGGTCTCTCCGTCACTGTTGACCGATATGCTGTTGATATGATAAGCATGGGCATTAGCATATGTCCGGCGCGGCACGGCTGCAACCACAGTGTCGTGATGGGTAAGCCTGGGAAGCTTCAAGTCGCTTGCAGATTGGAACTGGGCGTGAGGTGCCGCACGCGGAGCTCCCCCGCCGCCGGCCACGTTTGCTGGTGTGAGGTCGTGCGAGAGGTTATTCTCAGCTACGACCTTGAGCGACTTCTCAAAGACCTTCCATAGCTTGATGGTCTTATCGTTCGTCGAAAGAAGATAATGGGAGGCATTCTGGCGCCGGCACCACTTAATCTTGTTGATTTTCTCCTCAATTTCAAGAGACTTCAGGTAGTCGAACTCAGGCTCATGGGACTGGAATTCCGTATGGAACTTGTACTCGCAAGTCTTTTTCTGTTGAAGAGTGAGCGAACGGGTCCTTGCTGGGAAAGACCGGCACTTTGAGAACTGACCGTCTCATTCCGCTCAAAGAGCACAACTCGCCCACCCTTATCACCAGTCGCCAGGTAGTTTCCTGTGTGGTCGAACTCCACGGTCGAGATGATATCGGCTGGCCAAGACAGAGTTAGTAAGATGCGAGACGCGAACCGAGAGGTGGAATTATGGGTTACGAGTGGGCTGGGGCGGGAGCCCAGGACCGCGCGCCCGCGAGCCCGCGTACCTGGCAGAGGGCCATAACGTACCTTCGGTAATGTCCTCAACGTCGCCCTTGTCACCAAAGCACCTACGACCGAGGTTCAGCATAAACACATACTAAGTGGTATGGCCAGTGCTTGAGCGAAGTGGCTCCCAGCTACACCGCGACGGTGCAGGTAGGGCAGGGAGCGGGCTTACTGGGTGAACTTCCATGTCGGCGTGTTCGTTTCTGTGTCTACCATCTTTAGGATCCCGAAACGCAGGCGGAAACCTCCCCTACGCTGCCAAAATCTGTGGGAATAATGCGCAGGATGCTACTCCGATATTGGCGGCGAAGGTCGCAGCGGAAGAAATTCGCGGCTCGACACGCGGGGCCGGGGTCGGGACGGCGGGGTGGTGGGCGGGCGGGCAGCAGTCAGACGACAAGCAGGCTGATCGGCAAGCAACACCAGATGCCAGATCCCACGTGGAGCTAGCAAAATGTGAGGCACAAGACACAGAGTACCCGGCTGTTTCGATGAAAGCTAGGCCAAGGATGTGGAGCTGGCACGGGCGGATCTTGGGTCGTTGATCGCTGAGACAGGTAGGAAGGACGCGGAGGCGTTGTTGCCGCGGGGGAGGGGACGCAACGCTGGGCGGAAAAAAAAAGAAAGAATGAAACCAGAAAGACCGGTCTATTCCTTTGAGCAGGTATCTTCGCGATGCGGATAAGTGTGGGGTATCAAGATCGCACGCGGCCGTGGTTAACTGCTGGAAGCTTGGTGATGTTGGAAATCAAGAGCTTGAATGACGGGAGTTGGTGGTGTTGGCGACAAGCGATTTTGGTGGATTGTGGTTGATCGAATGGGCCCCGACCACAGTGCGGCCTTGCCGCCTCACTGCGCTGGGCCTAAGCCCGGACATGCATGTCGCGCTGCAGTCGCTCTGATGGTTTACTGCCTGAGTGGAGCGGAGTCCGCTATCCTTGGTAACCTGCGGGTACTTCCCCAGCAAAAGCTCGACAAAACGCGCCTAACAATCTGTGATCATCTTGCCCGTGGGCCCTCACTTCATACAACAGCCCGAGGTCCGCCTGCCCATCAGTTGACTGCCTACATACAGCCTGCGGCGTTGGTAGAAGCGCTAGCCAATATATTAATTTGTTTGTCGAGGTTTCGGTTCATGTGTCCACGGGCTGCTCGCTCGACACGGCAGGCAACCCAGAGAGCATTTCTTGAATTTCATCGCCTGCACCACGCCGACGCAACGTGGATCGTTCCCGTTGATCCCTGATAACAGTCTGCTGGGCCAGTTTCTGTGTACCCACCTATACACACTCCTATGATACCTTTTGTCAGCCCTAGGAGCGAGCACCGGTTCTCACCACTTCGTCCATGATGGGTCCCCCGCAAGGTAAAGGCCAGGAGGGGGAAAAGGGAAAAGGCAAAGCCTTGGATGAGGCGCAGGAGGAGCATGGCCAGGCCGGAGGCCAACAAGACGGTGACAAGTCAAGCCTCACTCGCCTTGCCGAATCAGCCATCTCATTGCCGGCCGCGTTGTTTGGGACCGGCATCGGAGCCAGCGAGCTTCCCCGACTGGGTTTCAGCGAGAAAGGCGCCAGCTCGCGGTCCGGGGAGAACCTCGGAAGGCTCGGCGAGGCCTCGACTCCGGCTTTGGTCAGCGCCCCAGCCAGCAGCGCGGCCATGAGGTCCGGGCAGACACAACAGCATGTCGCCAAAGAGGAGGCGGCCTTTGCGGCCTTCTTGGACAGTTCAGTCCCAGTTCAGTCCTCGGTGCCAGAGCTGCCGGCGGAGAGAGTTTGGCAGCCAGGCGCGACACTCAACGAGTCACAGTCTGGGCGCAAAACGCCCTCGTCATCCACCGCTGAACAGGAAAGGAGGGATGGCCGCGATGTTGTAGCTCTTCTCTCCACCGATAGTGAGCCCGAGCCTGACTATGAGCTCGGGAATGTGCTTTCGGACAGCGACATATCAAGCCTCCGTAGGGCACTATTCGGTGAAGGGTCAAGCAACGGCACATCACCTGTGGCATGGGATAATGTGTTTAATTTTATCCCTAGATACCTCCACGAGCCGGCAGCGGCGATGTCAAGCATCACGGCGGTGGACTTGTCGATACATTTGGGCAAAACCGATACAGATGAAGCCTGGCAGTCGTGGATTGAGCAGTGGTCGCGTGTGCTGACGGGATATCAAGACGAGGTCTGGGGCGACCTTGGGTCTTTGATTCGTGAGGCACGGGCCGAAGTGCAGCGTATCAATCAAGTTGAGCCCGGCGAAAAGCCGCCGCAGCCAACGGCGCTTTTGCGCCTGCAGGCAATCCTTGGCCATCTTCGAGGTGCAGGATCATAATGAGGTGCCAGCAGCCCAGCACGCCGTACTCGTCTTGGTCAGTACTCTCATTTTGAATCACCGGCCGTTAGGAGGTGTCAGAATAAGACCTGCTGGGCGTGCCTGATACATGTCACGTGTCGCCAATGGTTGTTCCCAAGTGCGGGGGTAGCAGCAATCCGGACCAGCTTCTCAACCCCGCTGTTACAGCGCAGCGCTGGTTGCTATGCCAGCACCGTCGGCCGTAAATGACATCATCCGGTTGGCCAGTTCGTGCTCCCCAGCCCTTTCACCAACCACCAACTTAAGGCCCCTGCACTCAGGCTCCCCGTCCTTTGCTGTCCGACGGCTCTCTGCTCACCATCAGAAAAAAATACCAACCGATCTAGCTCTGTATATATCAGCCAAATATACACGGCTCCGGCAATGCGCATTTAAATAATCTACTCCAAAGTCGTTCTGCTGTTTTGTCCAAGTGCGCCGGACGGATAATAAGAGTGAGAGCCTCGTTTGTGCGACAGGAGGAACAAAAAGAATCGCTATCACAATTTACAACACTATTGGCAAGCATGAGAAGCAACCGCCTGTATAGCTTGCTTTTAGCTGCTTCCTTGACCTCCTCCGTCTTGGCTAGCCAGCAATCCTTCTTCCCAGTCCAAACGGCCCAGGCGAAAGTGGTCAGGAGGCAGGAATGTATAGCAAACTTTTACAGCTGCGCAGATAAGGGCGAGACCTTCAATGGCGTATGTTGTCAAAACGGGCAGAAATGTGAGCTGCTCCATCTTCAAACATGCTGACCCAACTCTTTCTGACAAGCCTTCCTTCAATAGGCAGCCTTGATGCGAATGGCAACCCGGCCTGCTGTCCGGTCAAGTGAGTGCTAGGTTCTCTCGTCCCCATACTGCGAGGTATCCATGAACCGCTAACACATCCGCGCCAGCGCCGTCTGCACTGGTACAGCTCCAGATTTTGTTACGCCAACGCCGACCGTGGCCTTTGTTCCAAACCCTTACTTCTCCTTCCCTTTCATTGCGACGTCATTCGCTGGCTCCGGAGCTTGTTCACAAGCAGCAAGTCAGTGCAATGCGAACTACAACGCCTGCACGGCGCAACTCGAGGGGCAAGGGGGCGCTGGTGGCTCGTACCAAGTCACGATTGCAATTGGCGGTGCTGGTGGGACAACCATCGTTGGGAACGGGGGCATCACGTACCCTACCGCTAGTGCGACGAGCATATGTGAGTTGCCATTACCTCACCTACCAAACTATCCTTCTGGGGGGCGATACTAAACGCAGCTCCCCCTGCAGGCAGCAGTCTGTCCAATGTGGCATGCCGGAACTTGCAGCCAAATATGTGGTATGAAAGCCTCTCCTTCATATAAAGACTTCAACTAAAACCTTCACTCAGCACTATGGTAGGAACAAGCAGCGCTGGATTCTACATTGGAACTGGAGCCGGTGCTAATGCGGCGAGGCCTACGCTGGCTTGCATCGCCATTGCAGCCGGCGTCGCCGGCCTTGGTCTGGTATAGACGACAGCCGAAAGGTTACGGACAGGCCTGTCCAGGGGTTGACTAACCGGTGTCGGATTGGTGGTGATCTCTGCATAGTTTCATGTATATAAACGGTAACGATGCTGACGACCTGATGATGGCTTCTGATATATTATATGCCTTTGACCTCAGTGACCGATGGCTTCGAAGCTCATGTCTCTAGGCTACTGATGATATAATGGCATTATGTAACCCGACATTGTTACAAACATGATTAGCTTGCTGAGCACATGCACTTCCACTCAAGATAGTTGAAGCAGAAGAGCACTATATTCTGAGGCTACCCTTCTCTCTCTTTCCGAGAGGAGAGGGGTCTCCTACTTATGCTTCTACTGACAGAGTGCCAACTCACCTCGCAGAGGTGAAGTCTTGGACGAGTGGATCTGAAGATGGCAGTCTACAGGTACAAACAGAGGTGTAAACAAAGATGAATGGGAGACTCAATCCAACTAAGACTGGCAATTGTTCATGATGCTCGTAGATATATCCAACGCTCCACTTATGTACAATGCTTTCTACCCAATCCACGCTATATATTGAGGCCGTTCCCCGGTATGCCGTCACCCAAGGGAGGGAAAAAAGAAACCCATTAGACAAGACAGAAAACCTATAGGCAAAAAATATCATCGCTATGTCGCCGTTTTGTGCGCCAAGAGAAACTGCATCAAAGCGAACCGTAGGGGCATCAAGATTATAGAGCAGACGGGGGGGGGGGGATGATACATGAAAGCAACACCGTCTCCCATCGATCAGCGTCCTCTGTCGATGCTCCCTTTCTGGGCGAAGCCGTACGACGGTTCTTCGTGCGAGCCGAAGCCGTCTTGGACCTCGACCCCACCACTAGAAACGCCCGAGAGCCTCCCTTGCGACGGGGACCGCTCGAAGGGTAGTCGAGACGAAGTTGTAGCAGATAAGGGAATATTGGATGACGTCCGGGACAGTCCCACGTCGACCGACGGAGCGCGTGAGTGGTCGGGCGTCCGCTTCGAGCTCTTGCGTGGGACAACCGGAATAGATGTCGCTGCGTCTTCGTCTATGCCCCGATCATCACTCAGCAGCCTGGTATTGGGCGACGCAACAATAGTCGAACGATGGGGACTTGCTTGTCGAGCATCATCCTCATCATCCGAGTCGATCGGCCCATTACGTACGACACCCATAGCCACGGGAATGCCTTCTGGCGGCGCTTCGTCGTCAAAGACTCCACGGGTTGGGGGCGGCATCCGTGCACTTCTGACAACCTCGAAGCCCTTGCCTTTATCCTTTCCTGTACCGCCAAACATGGTTCGCAGCCACCCTGCAGCCGAAGCCATCGGTCCAGTTGGGTCTGCTGGGCCCGTTCCAAGCCTACGATTTGGCCCATCCGAATTCAGTCGTTCGCCTCTCACGCCGTAGTAGAAATCAACCTCGCGAGTTGAATAATCTGTCCGGGGGGTGAGCGGCATGCCCCCCTGCGCGTAAGGGCCTGGCGTCTCACCACGCGGCGGCTGGTCGTCGATCTCGAACGGGGCCGCGAGTGGGCTGACGGTCACCATGCTGGTGCGTTTCTGAGGCGGCCCCCCCGTTCTGGAAGCTGGGGGCGAGTGAACATCCAGCGTCTGCCGACGCTGTCGCGGTGGACGATAGTAAGGGTCTGCTGCTTGTATACCCAGCCCAGCCTGCGTTCGTACTTGAATGCCGGGTGACGGTAAGAACGAAAATGTACTGGAGTCTCCTGGGGTGGTCGGTGTGAATGAGCTCGCGCCGCTGTCGATAGTACGCCCGGGCGCGTCAAGACTGAGATTGTCCGGGGCTGAGGGACTTCTCTCGTGTCGCCGCATCATTATCCCCATGCTCCCTGCCGACTCACTGCGAAGCCGCCCGCCCGACATGACGTATCCGGGCTTCGAAGACTCCCCGGCATCCAACATCGCAGAGCTAGACAACTGGCTCGATCTCGATGGCCCGGCTTCCCGGCGGGACATGCGCCGGGATAATTGCCGCATTCCAAAGATTTTGGACAGGCCACCACGCGACTGACCCTGCACATCGTCGCCGCCGGCCCCAAGCATACGTGCAGCCACCTCAACCATGGTCTGTACTGCGTTGAGGAAGAAGCCTAGAACCAAAACACCGGCATGTGCTAGGAGAATTGCATAGCCAATCCAACCTTTGGCGCCCTCTGGCACACCGAGCGAGGGTATAAATGCCACCATGAGGAGTACTGTAATGAGCCGGAGGACCGAGAAAAGGGTATGATATGCGTTCATAGAGGTGGGTGAGTGGAACGGGCGGAATGCATGCAGCGTCAAGATCTGAACCACCTCACAGATGGCAAGAATGACGACTTGGGCGACACCAGCGGGTTGGACAGCGCCAACGGCGATTCCGCGAAGGAAAGTGAGCAGGACGGGTATCAACGCAAAAGCGGCCGCCTCGTCCGAGTAGGTATTATACAGCGGGCCATAGAGAAGGACAGTTGGCAAATCGTCAAATAGGAACCCCCTCGGCTTCGTCGTCGCGATCAGGTAAAGCAGCCAAGCAGCGAACACGACAATAAGAATCAGTGTGACCACGGCTAGCGCTACCGTGTAGGCTGGGGATTCGCTAGCAACGACCAGTTGGAAAGTCGATAGGGCGACAATAGGCAGGAGGAAGTAGTTCAAGACAATCCTCACAACGTTGCCGAGGGTAAAGGGGATATTCTTGGCACGCAAGTCCTCCTCGGGCACCCTCTTTACGGATCGGTACACCCATTGCACAAGAAAGCCGGTTTGTACGAGGACAAACATAGCGGCAATAATGACGAGGATGTATATCATCATGCCTGCCCAGATGTCTTCGACCCGGCCCAGCCCAACCAGCTGGGCGAAATGTTGCAGGCCATAGGGTCCCTGCGTCACGTAGATGCCATCCTGGATGCTGTTCCAGCCTGGATCCTTGCTGACAAAGCTCTGGTTGAACATGAGAGCAGACCACGAGGCTTGGCTGACGATGGGCTGGTAGAACCCCGGGTAGTTGAGCGTCAAGCTACCGGTGAGGGCCACAAACTGTATGTACTGGAGACAGTCTCCAAAGCCAGGGGTGACGAGGCGAAGCAAGTCATCGTCGCGCCCGAAGTTGGACGTCCAATGGAAAATGTCAGTTGTACCCCAGGGGCTGAAAATGCCAGCAAAGACGGTGGCCACAGCAACAAAGATCAGCACCATGAGTGGCAAGAACTTGAGCATCCAAGCCAGGTTGCCAAGGTCGGGCGTCACGGTAGTCGAGACGCATCCAATTTTGGTGCCCTTGGCGTCGCCATAGATTATCAGGAAGGTGGCCGAGAAAGAGGTGAATGCGTACGACGATAGGAAGTCGTGGCTCAGCGTCACGAATGGGAGCGAGCTCGAGTTGGTGTTGAAGACGGGGGCCAGGGGGCAGGAGGCGTTACCCAGAGCATCCCGACAGAAGTTGGTGTTGTTGTTCCAAGGTTCGTAAGTGAGGACCTCGATCTTTCTGTGTAGCGTCGTGAGCTTGGGATTCGGCGCACCCGGGTCCGGCTCGTCGAGGATCTTGCCGTCCGTCTTGGTCGGATCGGCCCAGTCGGAGCTACCGGGGGCCGGCAGCGAAACATTGGTCGAAGAGCCCGTTACATTGCCCCGCATGGTTACCCGGAGGGTGTGCTTGGGGTCTGTTGTGTCGAACGAGGCCTCGACCTCCAGGGGCTTCCATTGGAGCGGTAATGGGTCGTTGGATTTGTACGACTCTGGCAAGCAGTTGTCGAAGGGGACGAGCACCGCCACCGAGACGTGCGCAAGCATTCCGAGCAAAAGCAACCGCCCAATACTAGAGGAAAGCGTTGGGACACCGACTGGGAGCAGCGGCAGACGCCAGCTAGCACGTCCTCTGCCGCTTGGGCGCATAGTGTCGGCTTCGTTGGATGGACCGGTCGAGTCTGTCCTCTCATGATAACGGTCGAGGACGAGTTCAGAAGTTGGTGCTGCTAGGGCGGGCACCCGGCGCATGGTTTGGACGCTCGATGGGATCCGCGATAGCGAGGCGGGAGGTGCGAAACACGAGGTCCGCTGGCCGAAGCCCGACAGCTGATGACAAGCCAAACGAAACGCAGGTGGTGATCGACGGTGCTGGTCCTACATGCTGCGCATCTTGGACAGGCGCGCTGTGTACTGCAGCGAGCGGGTCTGCCTAGTTATCGACCGGGTTGGCGATCTTCGGAATACCTCACTTTCGACAATTTGCGGCAGGGGAATTGAGGAGTGGAGAGATGAAGCGACAATGACCAAAAGGGATGACGGGCGGCGTGGGAAAGCGCCTGAGGCTTCATCAAGTTAAAACAGCCCTGCGAACGAGGCAGTGCTACCCATGCTCATTTAGCTGGGCATCTGTGATTTGCCATGACACTGGTGGGGCTAAGGTTCCCTGGGAAGGGGAAACGGCATGGCGGTTGCATTGCGCTTCTAATTAGACCCCCTACCTAGCACACTAGCCGCCATATGTTGCATACGGGGGCATGTTCCGCCCGTTCACAATACAAAGCTCGCGCCCGTCAACATGCACACGATGTTATACCTCGTATCATTTTGAGTCGCATTCTTGTTTCCCGAGCAGGTTTTTTTTTAAAAATAAAAAACACTTGGCAAGAAGTCGGGCTCTCGGCAATCTGTTTCGTTGCATTGATACTGCGGACTGACGTAGGACATCATCAGCCAAATCACGACTCTAGCTAAAGCTTCTTTCTTTTGTTGCTTCCCGTACATCACTTTTTTGCTCTTTTTTT
>Ga0247760_1000762_pt1 | contig 33693 bp, 25 predicted proteins | sample UWRJL171409R4_FD_179936 | JGI IMG/M metagenome (GOLD analysis project Ga0247760, IMG submission 179936) | Plant litter microbial communities from Arlington Agricultural Research Station in Wisconsin, United States - UWRJ-L171-409R-4 | ecosystem: Environmental > Terrestrial > Plant litter >... | reverse complement strand
GGGGGCTGACGAGACCAACTTTGGTAAAGGTTTCCTTGGCTTCCACTTGCGTTCTTTTTTGCGTGGTGTTGGACTGATTGGAGTTGCCAAGGCTGTTGACGGCGGTGTCTCCTGGCTAGAACGAAAGTGCAAGCAGCGACTAGGGTTGGTAGCAGACCAATAAATACAGCCACGATACCGATGACGGCCTCGGAGGAGAGCTGACTCATCCTCTCTAGCCACTTGCAGACTGTGGGATGGAACGGTTGGCTGGAGGTGTAGGTGGTCTTGGCAGGCAGGGCGAATCGATGGGCTGTGTGCACTTGGCCAATGAAGTCTCGGGTACAGAGATGGTGGGGTAAACTGGCAAGCGTTCAAGTGTATCTTGCACAAGATAGCTTTGCTTGACTGAAAGGAATTTCTGGAACTGTTTTTGTTTTTTGTTGTTTGTTGTCCTCGACCCGTCAACGCGTTCCTGACGCAGGAGGAAGCTAGGATTTGGTGATTTCTTATAACTTTAACAGCGTCGTCGACGCTGCTCTCCTCCCAGCTCCCTCCACCAACTTCGAAGTCAGCCTGACAAGCAGGAGAAAACGGACCGCCACCTCGATTCCCTATTGCATATGCATGCTGTTTCATCTGCATGCTTGTGCGCGTCCTGGTTGGGCGGCTTTCTACACGCGCCTTTTTCTGTCCAATCACAAAACAGATATGTGCTCGCGACTCTCGTAAACCACGGTTTTGACGCGAACACTTCGCGAAGCTGGTGCGAAAGTCGCGCGACTTTGACCGCTCGCGAAGGCGTGCTAGTTTCGCATTGCATGCGACAGCCAATCAAAGCCAATCATGGATTTGACAGCCAATCAAAACAAATCATGGATTTGACAGCCAATCAAAGCAAATCATGGGTTTGACGCAGTCTGCATCGCCTCTCCCTCCGCCGCCACGCTCCAACATTTGCTCGAAATCCCCCCTCTGCCTCTGCCAGCAGTCTCCGATTGTTCGGGAAACCTGTGGCAAGCCTGCCACGGTGCACTGTCATGCTGTCACGTGACTTGCACATGCCTCTGGCTGGTGGGCTAATGCAACTTGGACTGACCCCTTAAAATAGGGGTTTACTCGGGGGACCCCCGATAAACCTCCCGCGACACCCCGCCCCTACATAAAACCCACACCTGCCACCTGTATTGAACACGCTGAATTTCCCATACAAAACGGGGACATCTTGATACACCAGCTAGGTTAGGCTGCATCGTACTAGTACCCAGTACCCAAGGTTATAAACCGTATGTATCAATTGCGTAATGAATTACATTTAATTGATCGCACGGTTGGATTGATCGCGTAGGTAGTTGGACTGATCGCGTACGTTGGACTGCGCGCGTAACCGAGGCTGCATTGTGCGAGTGACTGATAGGGAGATATTGAAATTCTGACTTTTTCCAGTACAAGACCTTGGCTTTCAAATGCCCAGCTGTCTAGTACTGGTACAGGTGGGAGATAGGGGGCTGCGGGAGACTTGTCGGGGGTCCCCAGAGTAAACCCCTACTTCTTTCTACCTAGCTACCTACCTTAAACTAGCTTAACAGCCTGGTTATCTGAGACGAATCTGGGCACACGAAATTTCCTTTTTCGTTTGCCCTCCTAAGCTGGGGTAAGATGTAACTGATTTTTCCTGAGCTTTCCCTGATTCTTCCTTGAGCTAGGGTGATCCCTTACGCAGCTGCTACACAGCTACTAGACATCTTCAGAGGTCGGTTTTAGTCTCCCCAGCTAAACATTCCTTTTGATGGAAAGATAACGCGCCATCTCTAGGAATAGATCCCGGACAAGAATTCCAATTACGAAATACGCGCATACTAGGTTGCATGTTGTCACGGCACCAATTCTGGAGGTTAGGCGCTCCAAACCTAGGGATCAGCCGGGCTGCAGACAACAAATAGACAGCACCACCAGTGCCCGTTGATAGTTCCCTCGCACAACAATATGAAACTAGAGAACCGATCAGCTGATGACATACACTGAGAAGGAAAGCTCATCATGCTGGCAACAGCAAAAACTGACATTGAGCCCCTAGTCATGAACAAGCAGCAGGCGAAAACATGTTAGAAGCTGGTCAGAGGGCGCTGCTTGCTGTCCACCGGAAAGGCAAACACGATCTCGAAAATGGATATCTTTAGTCCCCTGGGTTCTTCCCGTAGGTCCTGGATGGTGTGATGCGTGATAACACATGTAGCGGATAGGTCGTGAGTCCGACGTTAGCTGGAGGGCGCGGAGCCCATTGAGTCTCAATCCTTGCCACGTCTGGGGCTTGTCTTCCACGAGGGCTTCTCCAGCTTGTGGCTGAACATAGCAATTTGAATGAGCTTGAGTCTCGAGGATTTATGGAAATAGCTGCACGATTCCCGGTATGAAACTCAGATAATGGTATTTCCTGTTTAACCTACCACCAAGCTCTAGCGTACAGGCATCGTAAAACTGCTTCAAAGTTTTGCTCTACCAATTGAGCTATCTGAGCTTAATAAAAAATTAGACATAATATCTTTATATACTAAAAAATGTTTTTTGGAAGAGCCAGTTCTAGGTTGTGCCTGAGACACTAGTATCTCTTTCGCTACCGGTGGGCAGTGTTCGACGAGACCACGTTCTGGATGAGTTTTGCAAGGCCAATCGTAAATGTTGTCCTGATGTGGCCCACGAAACTCATGGGCGCAGCACCCAAATTGTTGCTGAAGCCCTCCACATAACCAACAAGCGATAAGGAAGACGGGGTGGCCCAGATGGTCGACCACGCCTCGCTCCAGGTCTTCGGATGTCTAGTCGGCTGCAGCCAAAGCTGTTGGGCCCGCCCCGCACCATCCACCCATGGTCTCGCCTGTATAGCCTTTGTCTGAGGTGAATACCGGGAAGGAAATACTGTATTATTTCGTGCTCTAGGTGCTAGATCATAGGGAATGATGGCGATGCGATTTATACGTGCACCATTTATCAGCCCGTTTCTACACCATGCCAGAAGGGGGGATAAATAGTAATCATAGTCCTTAGCATCGCGGACGTGGATGAGTTTTGCCTGTGATCTGCTGAGAAAAGGGTGGCAAGAATCGAAGTCAGACGCATGCTGGGCAAAACGAAGTGTCAAGGGTTCTGAATTCCGATAGATTCTAGGCTCTAGACTTTACGGAAAGAGTAATGGAAGTCTTGACATGTTCACCAGCCTTTTTATACCGGGACGTATGAGCCGTTATCGCAGCCAGCTATATGCTTCCTTACAAGACACACAAAGTCCAAACTGCGCCACGGTCACCTGTGAACACTGCATACTGGAATAACTAGGATAAAAAGGGGCTGCAGCTGCTTGATTCTCTTGTCTCCTCGGCACTCTGGCGAAGCCACAGTGCTTCATTTTATAAACTTGTAAGTGACGGCAACGCTTTGCGCGTTCTATGGCTAATATTATCAATCTACTTGTTCTGGCCACTTTTAGAGCCTTCTTCTAGCTGGTGTTCTGCGCTGATTCCGCCGCCAAGCGTCACAGGCGTTACTGGATTCGGCTTTTAGCGAGATCGATCGGAGTTGAAACTAAGGAATTCGTAGGACCTGTAAAATAGTGTCGAAAGAACCCCTTTGCGACCCTAGCTCTGCCCCTCAGCTCGCAGTCTTTTGATTTCCAATCTACATAATGACACAGGGCAGACACCAAAAAAAAAAAAAAGAGCACTTGCTCATCAAAGTACCTACCTAGGCAGCATACCCGTATATATGTTGATCGGGGCAGCATATGCAGATTGCAATAGTCCATCCATTTTTGCCATAATTTTCTCCCCAAATCTTCATGTCCACCTATTTTCCCAGAACTTGACGTTGTCGTTCTAAGATTCAATTTCAAAATCAAGATTCGATGAGAATGGGACAGTGCGCTGCCCCTTTCTCACCACGCCTCTGTTGCTCTCATTGGCTGGCTGGCCGAAAGGCGCAGCTGTGCCTTTGGATCCTTGGTGCTAGCTGGATTTTGCACAAAATCTCTCAACTATGCCAGACCGCCAAAACAAACAGATCACCAAACACAATGGAACCCTTAACAGACGCAGGTACAAGCGAGGAATGGAGGCCATGCGCTTCTCTGTCCCGCATCCATAACCCAAATTACTCCAATTCGACAGCAGAAGCCTTGGAATGGCAACGAAGCGTCCATGGTGCCGGCCTTCTATCTCATGGCTATCAGGGTGCTCTCGGTGATGATCAGAGTGGTCTCGGCAAAGTGCGTAAGTTTTCCCCGCGTGGCGTGGCAGTTTTGGGTTGGGGTCGCGTACTCACCTGGGGCATGTAGTGATCCACCATCTTACTTGTCGCTCGCTGACTATCGGCTCATGGACCCGGGTCAGCCAGAGTACCATGGATCTGATTATTTTCTATTCGCCCGACAAGTGCACCATGACCTATTATATCAACACCGAGCAGGCTGGGTACAAGATCGAGTACCCTTTCGCCTACATCAAGAGCATCTTCCTCGATACTACGGAGGGCGAGGACGGCGGCATCTTGATTGAACTGCTTAACCCGCCATTCTTCTTCATAGACCCGTCGGCTACCAGTAGCGGCTTCTTCGCATGTGCTGACTTCACTGAAGATAAGCAGGCTTCGCGTGTAACGACGCACCGCCTCGCTGGAAACGCGAAGGTATTAAGCGGTCAATTGGCGAAGCTCATTAGCTTGGAGGCTTTTTTATATCGACACAGCCCTCGGAGCCCAATCCTCGAACCGTTCCATCCACTTCGGATATTGGTGCCGTCTCCCCCAATACCAGACCTTCCTCTCAGCCCAACTTTGCGCAGCCCCATGTGGGCTTGTTCCAGGAGACTCAGTTGGCTATCGCCGCTGGCGGCATGACTATGCCCGGGTCGGGCCACAAGAGGCAGTCATCTCATCCCTCAGAGCCGATATCACAACTGGCTGAGCATCAGGTAGGGGGGGAATGCCCGGTGCACTTTTGCCCCTAGTAATTATCAATGCTAACCCTAGCAGGATTTGGACGCCTCCGGCTTGATTGCACCCGTAGATGATGGCTCCGGCTGCGTACCTGGCCCATTCACTGACTCCGGATACGCGTCAGCGCTAGGTGTCATGGTCACACGCCAATCACCATCCGAGACCACGAAGAATGGAGATGAAATGACAGTGTACACCGGCGGCACCTCGATTGGAGACTCTTCAAAGCAAGCCCACATTCAAGAGCTGGCAAATGAGATCTATCGCCAGCTTCACCTTGAGGAGAACCAGCAGAAGTGGGAAGCTATCTCGAGGCATGCTCCGATACTTATCAAGGCATTTGCGATTAGGGTTGGCGGTTTCTTTGGTACTCCAACCGGTCGGAGCGTCATGCGTTTTGTGCACAAACATTCGAGGTGAGTTGAACACAGGTTCCCAAGACAACCTACCTACCGCAACTTTGACCCCCTGACACACTTTGCCAGAGACATCATAATTGCGATAAATTCACTTTTAGTTCCGGACGATGAACCGCTCGACAAGAAAGGTGGAGCCCCCGGGGGCATGTCACTGGCAGAAAAGATGGCCCTTTGGGTCGATAAGGAGGAAATTTCCCAAGAGAGGCTTGATGACCTATTCGACGGGGTTGACGGGGATGAAGATGACAAGCTTGACGTACCCGAACTATTGGGTTACAGAAATATTCTCACCGGCAGCCCACCATACGAATGGCTAATGTCAGCGCTCCGGAGAGAGCTGCAGGGCTCTGGTGCCAACTTCCCCGACTTGGAGATCAGGAACCAGATCCTGGAGGTGCTGCCTTCTGGTGAGGTCAGTCGACATCGTCCGCCGCGGGCTTACGAAGTCACCTTCGAGCTTTCGTGGGACACACTTGCGAGGTGCGGCTTCGGGAAAAGATTGTCCGACACCGAGGTGTCCGTCGATGATGAAAAGTGCGGATGTGAGTCTTCCATGACCGTCTTGCGTTATGTTCAAGATCGTTGGCCTTCAAGCGGGACGCAACTTGTGTTCCTTCTGGACGACCTAGCTCAGAGCCAAGTTTTCTTGTCGAGGTCCTCCTCTTCTTCCTCCTTCCCAGCCAGTAAGTACAACGCTCGAAGGGGGCCTGATATCGCTCCAGTCTCTGGCAAGTACAATTAAACTTACTGTTCTTCACTCCAGATAAAACAGCCATGTCAGCTCAGATCGTGGACCGAACCTTGCGAGTAGCAGTCGGCGGCTTTTCATACTCTGTTGCAGAGTGCGGCGAGCAGCTAGCTTGGTTGGCCGTAGCGTTGCAGCGCCTGTCACCCAGACGGCTTTGTGTACCGTACCTGGTTGGGAAGGACTTCAACTTGGTTGGAAAACCGCCGGGAGGAACTCACCCAATCCACATCAGACTTGGAGATTACGTAGCGTTGGACTCAAATGTTCTACTACCACCATCAAGCTTGGGCTCGGAACCATCCGCGACACTTGAAAAGACATCGGAGGGACGCGTTTCAGATGGGACAAATGTTCCCGCAAGTGGGACTTCTTTTGACTGGATCCCCAGCAATGGATCGCGAGGCACAGCACATTCCACGGTGACAACAACAATCTCCACGGAGCACGAGGAGTCGCTAGACTCTGATATGTTATCAATATCGGACCGGTCGGACCGTTTCAACCCCTTCGGCCAGGAACCAGCGGTTTCTGTTATCTTCAGCGAAATCTTCCACCGACTATTGGATGACTGGAGGCTGACAAGATGCTGCCAATCGTCATCAGAACAGAGCAGCCAGTCCTCCTCGAGCGCACCGCAGACCGGAAGTACATCCACACAGGTCCAGAGTCAAGAGAGCAGAACGCAAGGGAATCAGAAACGCCGACAGCAGGATTTGGATTGCAGCGACGACGGATTTGATGGTGACAGTGGATCTTCTCGTCCGAGGAAGAAACCCAAGAACGGCATGGTCCCGCGGAAGTGTTTCGCTTGCCCGTTCTGGAAGAAGAACCCGCGAGCTCACCGCGATTGCTTTGGTTACAAGCTGTCACGCATCAAGGATGTGAAGCAGCATCTCGCTAGGCAACACACGCCAATCCACTGCGAGCGGTGTCTGCAGGTCTTCCAAGACCGGCATAGCAAAACCGAGCACTTCAAGTCTTACGAGCCATGCGTCCGCGGGCTACATGGCGATTTGGACGGCGTCACCAACGAGCAGAGCGACGACCTACGCAAGAAGTCCAAGCGAGGACAGACCGAGCCAGAGCAGTGGTACGCCATCTGGGCCATCCTCTTCTCAAGCTCGAAACAGCCTGATTCGCCGTACATGGATTTCGAGCAGTCGCAGGAGTTTGCCGAGTGGGAAGAATTTTGTCAGAGACGGGCTTCGATAGTCTTGGTTGAACAGCTGAGTCGTCAGATCTGGGGCGGTTCGGACTCGCCCGCCTGGCTGCCTGATTTGCTTCGCATCGTCCAAGACGGATTCCGCGCTGCATTCGACGAGTTTAGATCGCAGGACGGCTCGTCTGTGCTATCTTCTGAAGCCTACGACGACGTGGATGGAACTCGGTTGGGAGAGTTGGGTGCTGTGTGCCCGGGGCAGAGTGGAAGACAAGGTGGCCAAGAGCCCGCCGAAACTCACATCCCACTGCCTCTCCAAGCGCCCAATCACTCGATGGGTTTGGTTGACAGGATCGGCGAACAATCAAATGAAGCTGGGCAGGATTGGGGAGAACTACAGAACCTTGGACAGTGGCTTAATTGGGATGCCAACTTGGATTGATATCTACTAGACACCTACCAACTTGTCCGCCAAACACAGGGACGGACTAGCCACCTACCTTATAGCCGTGATACTGTTTTGGCCCATTGCTAACGTGCATGATAAGCGAGTGCACCAGACAAGCGAGTGCACCACTTTCCACCACCCCACCACAACTATCCTCAATTACACAACCACAGCACTAGGAAATAACAATAACTGAATTAGAAACGGATGAATCAGACGATTCTGCAGCCTCCTTGCACGTGCGTGCATTATGGCCAGGCTTGCCGCATACGCTATAGCACCAAATCTTCGTACAAGACCCCCCTGCACTACTACTATTTTGTCGTATTTCCTGGGCTACCTGCTCACCCACAGCCTTCTGATCCAGTAGATCCTATGCCTCTTATACAGTAAGTGACCCTCCAAGCCGTATACGTGTTTTTTTAGCTTTCCGTCGCTTACTAAGCCCTTTATTGGCCTTTTTTAATACGGAGACCTCCGTACGTAGAAGAGCCACCTCGTGTATTACAGCCATTGTACCTTTAGCCAATTAATCTATAATAGTTAGTATTAAGGTTAAAGAGCTGCTTTAATGGTTGGAAATTCGAGTTTTTATAAGTATTAATTGTAAGGTAGCCTTTTAAAGGTTATATAGCGTTTGGGAGACCTAAGGTAGTATTATATTTAGGCTTAAGGCTGGGGGTATTGGGGTCCGAATACGTATATTTAGCTTAGATATTACCCTTTTTGGGTTATACGGTATAAAGCCGGCTCCGGTAAACCCCCCCTGGATATTTTTTTCTGTAATTAAAGTAAAAAACGCCTTTTTAAACGTATAGAGAAATTTTAGCTTGTTAATATATGTGATATTTATTCGCATTAACTGCTTAATCTAGCAGCTATACGCCTTCTTTAATAGCCCAAAACAATTAATATTTAATAGCTAAAGTAGGTAAGAAGAGTACGGAGGTATATAAAATGTAATAATATTATACTTCTAGTAATAGGTTTCGAATTTTTTAAAGTGGTAGCTATTATAGCTGTTAAAGATAAGTAGCCGATATTTGCCCTTCGTACAAAATATTATATGGAAATTAAAATGCCGAATCTAATCTATACCTTTCTTATTAGTAGTTTAGCCATTATTAGTTGTTGCAATGCGCTAATTAGCTGGAAAGTTGCACTTTTAATACCAATTGGTAAGGTGATATTGCCCGGCTAAGATAATAAATGGCGGGATGGCCCAGTTTAAGGCGTTTACTCCTTAGATAATTATAGCCTACTCTTAATTGCCAGGCTAGGCCTGTTTAGCCCTGCTGCAGCTATCTGAGGCAGTAACTACTATAGTAGTAATAATAATGCCTATTATAAAACCAGTCTCGTTGAAGTTATATATATTATTATCAAGAATTCCGTATTTAACTTTTATATTATATATAAGCGTAAACCACTTGCAAATAACTTTTGGATCTTCGTATTTAGCCCTTTAGTAGTTATATTTACGTGTAAAACGTATTTAAAGTTTTAATTAGCGTTTAACGAAATTATAAGCCTATTATATGCCTACTTTAGGCGCGTTGCGTTTACGTAGCAATTAATTAGCCATATCTTCTACGTATAAAAGCTGGGGGTAAAATACGCGTATATATAGCTTAATAATATATTAAATAATCGTTTTCTCTTTTAAATTTATAAATTTACGCGAGTTGGCTGGAATATTATATTGTATAGGTTTACTATTGCGTTGTCGTATAAGTATTATATGGTAAATATTGTAAATCTTACTTACGGTTTATAGGGTAAGGTTTTTATTACGTTAAATAGCCTCAAGGGCCAAGATTATCTATGCCTCTTTTAAAGTAGAAGATATATTAGGTTGTGGAATAATTGAGGATTAAAGGTGGAGGTAGTGCGTCGCGTGGAAAGTGGTGCACTCGCTTGTCTGGTGCACTCGCTTATCATGCACGTTAATGATAGCAATTATCTTAACAGTAAAACATTTTTATTTTTATTTTCTTACTCTTGTATAATCTAGTACTTGTTGTTCTAGCTACCTAACTTGAGCTCTGGAGAGAGTCCTTAAATACAACGTGGGGTTGTACACAGGCCGTGCGTACGCACATGCTCACAACCACCAAAAGTTCCCGTAAACACTCTGCTTTCAGCCGGCTCGATAACGGCATTCGCTAAATTAGACATCTGTAATTCCAATTCTATTCTATGCTTTAACGTTTTATCAAGGATGATGATGAGTTCAAGGTATTCAACAATGGAAGTAGGTAGGTATCTACCTAGCTATAGTCGTGTCCGAGGCTTGTTTCCTCCACCAAGTGGACATGACAAGACCTGCGGCCTGTTGAAATGGGACGAACAAGGGCCAATTGCTAGTGAAACGGTGGTATCTGGTATATGGATTCAACAGGGCCAAGGCATCTGCAACCTAGAAGGAATAAACTAGCATCTATGGACTTCAGTCTCTCCTCAGCTGCACTGGTCCTCAAGGTCCATGTAAAACTAAAACTTGACCACGGCCCCCTCGACCGCCTGCTCCTTGGAGTAGCTCACTCCATGCACCTTTAGCCCCTTGGAATTCAGCAAGGTGATCGTCCCTCCCTTGTTCGACAACGGCGCTCCGGGAACTTCCACTTTAACCTCCTTCCCGCCGGCCACCTTGACTGCATCTCCAATCTTTTGCTCTTGGCCCGTCCGGTTCTTGACCTTCCAACCCCCCAAATCCACGGGTTTATCCGTCCGATTTTTCAACGTAACCCATTCCGCATCTGCGCCGTCCTGTCCATCGGGCCCCCGAGGATTCACCAACGCCGAAGTAATCACCACAGGAGAATCCACGAGGTCATCTCTTCCTCTATCTTCGCCAGGGGAGTCTGGATCCAAAAAATTCGCCCAGGTAAGATATCCCGTCCGCGGAATCGGCTGGCCGGCATCACCGCCCGGTCCATCGTCCGTATGCACGGCCTGCGAAGCAAACCCGATAAACACCCCTTCCCAATGTCCATCCGGATACTGAATCAACAGCCCACCATCCTGGAACACTCCGTTGTCGCGGGACCACCGCGCCGGGTTTCCCTGATTCATGTGAACGTTGTGAATTCCCTTGCCATCACCAAATTCTGAGCCAAAAATGTAGATATAAACCGTGTTGGACCCCGACGACGCGGCGATGGCGCGATCGAGAATCGGCTTTAGCTGGTCGAGGATATCGTTATTCGGTCCGGGGATCTCATGCGGGAGGATACGGCCCGTGTTCCGCTGGAAGAGATTTCCTCGAATGAAATCGAGAGCGAGTCCATCGCGGGATTGTTGTTCTCCGGAAAGACGGTGGAACCCGGCGGAAAGAGCGGAGAGTTTTTCGGTGAGAGGGTGTTGAAACTGTGACGTCGTCCAGTAGGCGAGACGGGATTCGGAACGATCGCCCGATTTGATGTTGATAGCGGCGCGACCATCTCCAGAGGAGGAGTCGGAAAAGTAAAGCGACAAGTGCGGGGAGATGCTGTCGTCAGCGTCGCCCTCGTACGTGTACCGAACGGGCGTAGCCTTCCAGACGCCGTAGCTTTCGACGGGCATTTTTGGCGGTTTAAGTAGGGGATAAGGTGTTTTGAAAAGAGCTGTTCCTTGCAAAGAGTTGTGTCCCGAAAAGAAGAGGGATGGTTCAATAGTGATGCAGACAACAATTCAGAACCTGGACGACACTGATCTATGTATTAAATCTCATTTGAGGCAACACCTTTTGTTACACGTATTTTTCATGATCTGATCTCGGCAACCGCGGAGCACCCACGGAGGCCGCGACACAGCCCAGTTGCACAAGTGAGGGGTTGTCTCGTAACACCAGTTCCCTCCACCAATCGAGACAGACAAAAAAGCACAGCCGATTCGTCCTCTCCCGAAACCTCCTGATCTAGGCCCTAACAAATAAATCCAGCCAGCCACCGCGTCTCATTGCCCGTCACTGTGCTTTTCAGCCCCAGCACACACCGCCATCTTGTGACCAATCAGGAAGAGAAATAAACTGCAGGTCGGAGGGTGGCTGGCTGAGCTGCAGTCTAGGCTTTGTCGCTGCAGGTCATGTCACAAGTTGAGCATGTTTCTGAAACTCGAGGTACGAATGCAGTTGTCGTGGTTAATTCAACCGGTTTAATTCGTCCCTTTTAATTCAGCCCTGTCGCCCAAAGTGGAAGAAATCCGTTTGTATTCGTAACCCTCTCGGTGTTCCCCGGCAGTGTGCATGCATACCAACGGTAGGTACCTATCAACACTAACTTGACGGAATGTTAAAACTCCAAGTCTCACTGCGGCGCATAATGGAAACTCGGATCCAGCTGCACCCCCTCGGCAAACTTGCCCGGCCGCTTCTTCAGGTCTACCACCCTCGTCCCACTCAGGTCCCATGCCCCGTGATCGTCCGCCCACCTGGTCAAGGCATCGTAATCGGTACATAGGTGCTTTTGACCCCATCCTGTTGAGGTAGCTTCGGGGCCATTTTCTCCTTCTAGGGAGGTATCTGCAGAACACAAAATAGCTTGTCGCAAGTATTCAATACAGTGCGAGACGTGGTCGAGATGCCAATCATCCCAGGTGGCGAATTCGGAATGGGGAATACCCATGCGGGAGGCAACGATGCTCTGTGCAATGTATTTGTTAGTACATGTAATTGACTCGAGTTGAGAAGGGAAGAAGGGAACGAACAAGACAATGCAGCTGGTGATACACCGACATGATCCACCCTTTGCCGCTTCCATCCGAAGACTTTACATCATCGACTTTGATATCGTAGGCTTCGTTGAAGACTTCGAATTCAGCGTTGTCCTTATCGACAATGACGTAGCCGCGAGATTCTGTCCATCATCTCATGTCAGCGTCATCTCCACATGCAGTCTGCGTGCTTCCGTGGAGTTGGAAAGAGGGACTGACTGGGATACAAAGCCTGCCAATTCTCATGAACCTCCCGATTGTGCGTGGCATTTCGAAGCATTTCGAAATCAGCATAGACGAGATCTGGTCCGAACCCAGCGTCTTTTCCAAAAGTGACGACCTTTTTGGGGACTGTCTCCTTGTTAGCTCATGCATATTTAATTATCATCGATTTTTCAATCTCATGTGAAGAGTGGGGAGAAAACTTGCGTTGCGGTCCATACCCCCTCTGCCCACCCGTAGGATATAGTGACTTGTACCGTGCATCAACCGTCATGAGCAATGCCGCGAGAATGACCACGGCAGTAAGCAAAACTGCCTCAAACGCCACGCGGAGGTAAGCTTGGTATCCCTTTACATTCTTGGTCTGCCATCGCCGGGGGACATCATCAACAATGAGACCGCGATCGGAATCTTCAGAAACAGTATCGCTGTCGTCGTGAAAAGACCTTTTCCACATTGTCACGGAGTCAGTTGAAGGTCTGGCTTTTTCCATTTTTGTTGTGGTTGGGTAGGTGTAATCAAGTGTGTGGAGAGATGTGAGAGCAAGAGTAAGAATAGAGAATGGGGATGGGGATGGAAGAGAACTAAGAAAACTGAGGTAGACCTGAACCTGTAGTAGGATATCCATACCTACCTTAGGAGACCTAAGATACACGCTTTTACCGCAATGCAAATAACGAGTCAGGAGTTATTTTCACCTGTAACATCCTTCATCCCGACACCTCCTCTAAATCCTTGGCAATGCATTTGCTGCGGTTTGGCGGCTCAGCAATTCGACTCTGGGAATCCGTTAATTCCGGCTGGCTACACCATACTTTATCACTTCATATTCATGAGTTGTATGTTTGTCTCCATGCAGCATGCAGCATGGAGTCTAAACCCGTAACTCCACACCAATAACCAATAACCAACAAGGTTTTTGTTTTGTGCCATATAAAGTCAGACTACGCCGCAGCCCTCCCGTACGTCCTTCTCAATGCACCCATTCCAATTGAACCAAGGTGTTGATCCTACAGCCGTGTTTGATTCCACAACACACCTTCCGGAACAGGGCCTTGCCTAGCCTCGCTTGCCTCGGTTGCCTGCCTGCCTACCTACCTACCAACTAGACCTACGTAGGTTAAAGGTCTACACCACACCATGTTAATATAACATGACGCAAGCAAGCGGTCTGAGAGTAATCGCCGTTTCATATTGATCCCCTCGTGACATGGCGGTTGTGGGGTTCAAGGTCCCGGTAATTCCTGGCGGTAATTCCTGGCGCAAAACGGGACACGCGTTGCAGCAGACAAAGTCGGAAGGTGGCATGTTTTCTTGCTCCCTTGGAAGGGTCAGCCGGAAGGAGAATAGATCCGTCAATGCATGGCGAAGAAGGGTTGGGCCGGGTCGTTGTATCCTGAGAGAGGGGAAGTTGATGGTGACATGCTCGGCGGCGTAGTTGTCAGCTCGAGCCACTCTATCTATCAGGACTGGGGGTCACTTTGCAAGTTAGGAGCAGCAAGTCAATCATTGTATGCACCTCTCTGCAAGCAGGCTTCAGCTTATAACTGCTAGCAACCCTCATCACCAAACGGAATTTTATCACTGAGGCCACAGGTTACGCATCATCGCCGACACTACTTCTTTACACATCTACATTGGCACCATCAGTCAAGATTGGAAATCACAATGAAGCTCTCCGTCATCCTCAACACCCTCCTCGCCACGGCCGCCATGGCTAGCCCCCTTTCCAAGCGCACCTTGGTGACCAAACAACTCGGCCCCGTCGCTGAAGAAGACATTGGCCCCATTGATGCGCGATCCATCCAAGCTCGCACGCTGGTGACCAAACAGCTTGGCCCGGTCGCTGAAGAAGACATCGGTCCCATTGATGCTCGGTCGATTCAGGCACGCACGCTCGTCACCAAGCAGCTTGGCCCGGTTGCCGAAGAGGACATTGGCCCTATTGATGCGCGGTCTGTCAAGGCCCGGACGCTGGTCACGAAGCAGTTGGGTCCGGTGGCGGAGGAGGATATTGGGCCGATTGATGCCTAACTGGTGAGTGTGTGTTAATCAAAGTTTGTAGGGGTGATAGCACTGCTAACAATGTTTGGCCAATTTAGATCTGAGGGCTCATTGGTGCATTCTATCCGGGGATGTAACGTAAAAGCGGTCTGGTTTTAGGGGTTCTGCACAGGAAATACATGTATAAACCAGACTCAGACAATTCTCATGTATACTTGTAGCCTGCAGTGTCTTAAATCACCCAGTCAGGGAATGTCCCGCCAAACCGCCGCCCTCCCTGCCGTAGCAAATAAAATCTGCCCTCCCTTTTCTGACCCCGTCGCTCCCCTTCTTCTGAACAACTCCACGATATCCTCCCGTCCAATCAACCACGCGCATTGCAATGGCGTTTGTCTCCCCCAACCACTTTCGGCATTCACATCCGCTCCTCTGTCAAGTAGTCTCTCCACAATGCGAACATGTCCCCCGCTCGCAGCAGCATGCAATGCCGTGCCGCCACCGAGCTGACTTCCCTTGGCATTAACATGCGCGTCTCTTTGCAACAGCAACTCCACCATTCTCTCATCCCCAATGAGACACGCCGCCTGCAGTGCCGTAACCCCCTTGTATTTCGCCGGAGGAGAATTAACCTCGGCACCACTTTGTAAGAGGATGTCCACCACTGCATGATGGCCTCGCCATACCGCGCCCTGGAGCGCCGTGATTCCGGAACTTGTGGAAGCAGGAGCGTTGACATCTGCTCCAAGTTCTAGGAGTTTCCGTACAAGGGAAACATGGCCTGCTTCAGACGCAGCTTGGAGGGGAGTTCGTCCGCCGTAGCGCGTCACAGATGGGGGATTCACCACGGCGCCTGCAGCCAAAAGCATCTCCACTATTCTTTCCTGGTAAGAGGTAGTAGTTCCACATGCTAGCTCGAATGCGTTTCGCTCCGAGTTATTCCCGCCAGAGGCATGGACGTCTGCGCCATTCTCTAGGAGGATTTGGACGATCTCTTCGTGGCCTCGGAGACACGCGGCTTGGAGGGCCGTTTGGCCGTAATACCCGGACGGCGGGGCATTTACCAACCCTCCTACCTCTGCAGGAGAAGAGGAGGAAGAAGAAGAAAGGAGGGATTGTACGACGGCGAGGTCCCCGGTTAGACAGGCCAATTGGAGAGGCGTCCACTGCGGTTCGTCGGATGCATCTTCCGAAAAGGAGGGGTCGAATACGGCGTCGAGGGTTTGGGAGGGGCCAGAGCCTGAGCCTGAGCCTGAGCCTGGGCACGGGGCACCGGTAGGCCCTGAGTGAGGGTTGGTGCGCATGTTTCTGTTGGGGGCGATGATGCAAGATGTGAAAGATAGGAAGGTGTTTGTGGAGAGGAGCAAGTGAACCCTAGAACGCAAAAGTTGAGTATACCAGGCCTCGATGAAGGAAGAGGTTAAACTGTGCGTCCGGGTATTCTCGCGACAAATCGGAAAAACTGCCTTGCCGTCCCGTCATATGTGAAGCATGCAGAATCATACCTATCCAAAAGGCATTGGATGTAAAAGCAGAGAGATAAACTGTGCCTCCGAGTGATACAAAAAACGCAGGGAATTGTTTGTGAATGCTTCGTGGAACCAGACCCTATCGGGACGAAAGTAAAGGGACGAAAGTAAAGGGATCTAGTTTAGGATTGAGTATTCTATAGTGCGTGGCCGCAGTAATGCAGAAAGGATCAGCCTTGGATCAAGCTTTACCGGGCAAGACAAGGTTCTTATTTGGGATCAAACGAGCCGTCACGCCGGTTCCATGTGTGCGGCGCAGACTGTACCTTCCTGTTGGGGAATGCCGTCTGCCTGGGGGAGTTGTCGACTCGTCCTACAAAAGTGGACCTGCGAAAATACTCGGCATTATCCGCACGGTCATCAGAACTGGGGGTTGCAGTTTTGGGTAAATGGAGCTATGCATGTGGTGTTCTTGCGTTGAGAGGTCAGGGTTGACTCGAGAAGCCTTTTTTGTTGTAAGAAAACCGATTCCCACAGATTTTGTTCACATGGCCGTAAACAGACAGATAGTAGTTGACGAAGACCCTAGTAAAATGCGGTAGGTACATGACGTACCTTAGTGAAATACGTAGATACATGATGCAAATAACACCAATATCCTCACTCCTCACTATCAGCACTCTCATCAGATTCCTAAGGCGAGCCCAACCACCCCAGCGGATTCCTTCGACAAAACGGCCGTCCCGACGTCGCAAATGATATCGTGCGCGGCACGAAGCCGGGCTCCATCCACTCCAGAATCATCCGCGTACAGTGCAGAGTATGTTCATAGTCGAACAAATCCTCATCAATCGGGCGGTTATTGACCACAGCGCGATGCAGTCTCCGCCAGAGATACAAGCAATGCTTGATGTGAAAATCGTTATCCGGCCAGACTTTGTCAAATTCTCCTTTCAAGGCCTTTTCAGGAGGAAAAACCGCCGTGTGTTCTCGGTCAACATACCATGTGAAATTGACCTGCGGCTCCGCAAGCATGGTATCTAGAGCTTCTTGGTCAAAACATTCCGGAGCATACCACCGTGACGCCATGACGTCGAAATGACATCCTAGGGAAACGGCGTCTTGCCAGGAATTTCCACATTGGGTGCCTTCTGTGAAAGATCCGTCGATTTCTTCCCAGGCTTGCGCGGCAGGGACGGGAAGGATACTTTGTTGAGAATTGATTTTGGACCAGACGGAATGTTTAAACGGTTCGGGTATGGCGACACCGAGAAGGACTCCCGACGAAAAGATGGTGAGAGAAACGGCGATGACGACGAGTATGTATTTCAAGTCGGGTGTGCGGTGGTGAGGTGGGAGAGAAATGAATTCAGACTCGTCGTCGTTATCTTGACTGGATATTCGCTCAGTCGGCCGCTTGGGGACAGGCGTGTACTCGTGTTTGTTCATGATGTGACCTCTTCTTAGACTAGGCTCTGGTTTGTGATCAGTGGACGCTGGGCATAGGTTGAGGAGAAATAATACGTACTTGCTTGCAAAGGGAGGAAATATTCACATCAACCAGGAGGCCTGGTATCACTGTCAACCTTTCGAGAAGGGGGCAAGAGAAAGTGCACTGGAGACTTGAGAGGTTGAGTGCGCAGTGAGCGTGACCCTCAGACCTAAAAGCGGTCTCAGACTATAACACCACCCTAAGCACAGATAAGACACTAACAAGTAGGCAATCATAGGCAAGACCCCAAACGGGTAGGCAGCACAGGTCGTACGAGTATCGGGAACTGTCCAATAACAAGAACTGTTTCAGAGGAGAGCTTCCACTTGCCGAGATATCCAGGAAACCACCAGGGTACCTATCACCACAATGATTCAGCTACCATCGGTTGGTTTATGCGGCCATCCCATCCCGCGTCCTGCGATATGCCGTTTAGGCCCTGTAAGGATTGAGTGCGTGCGTAGACTTGTTCTTTATACGGCGTGGGGGGCGAAGCAACCTGCTGTGCCGCATGCGACGACAACCCGTTGTGTCGATATCTTGTACGCTTTGATGCATACCCGGTAGCAAGGGAGTAACTGCCTCGGTCTTGGTTATTGACCAAATTGGCCTACCTCTTTTCTCACTCATTGACCTACTCTCTCCTCTCGCTGATTGAGCCGGTTTCCCAACTTGCGTATCACAGTCAGAATTTGTCCTTCATCCAACCTAGTCTCAACCAGCAGAAAGAGATACCAGTCAAGATGTTCTTTGCAAACAAGTCCCAGTACAGGTCAGTCATGCAAGAATTATACTTAGAATCTGAGTGTTAACGGAGTTAATGTTCAGAGAGCTTCGCAGGGACTCGGACGATGAAGAAGAATCCCCCATGACCAACTTCCCCAAGCATCTGAAAACCCGTCGTTCCTTTCTCCCCATTGTAAAGGACATTTTGATCCTCGTCCTTGCTTTTCCCGCTATCATTGCCATGTTTCGCGGAAATGCTCAACCCGTCCACGGCCACGGACATGACCAACATGAAATGTCCTCTCACGCCAAACATGAAAACATGCACATGAACCACGACTCCCATCAAGACCATCATGATCATGAGCACAATCATCTGAAACAAACATCCGCATATGCCGCGGATATGCCCACCTCCTGCGACTGCGGCGCCAACACCCGCGAAGCCCTTTCCCTCGGATGCAAATACGACTCCCTCGCCGCCGCCTGGCTCCCTCCACACTGTCGAGACGATGAACTCACCGCGGAATTCGAGCGTTCTGGCGACGGCCCCAACGGAACCTGGACGTATTGGGCCGACACCGCACATACCCAACCCCTCACGCTCGACGAAGTCGCTTTGCTTGCTGATACTCCGGAGCGGAGATTCCACATGAGTAACCACTGGCATGTAGTGCATTGCATTTTCTACTGGAGGAAGGAACATCGGTTCCGGTTCACCAACGGCCAAAAAATCGTGGAACCGAGAAGTGATAGCGAGCATCACATTAAACATTGTGGAGAAATGTTTTTGGGACACGAATATGGGACCATCTCGGGAGTGGCGCTCAATACGGATGAGGAGTAGATGTCAATCTCAACTTTGTGTTGTACCTAGGTACCAAAGCGCAGCTGAGAAGAAGAAGAGACAAAATCTGTGTGCCTGTTTCTTCCTCCCAATTGTGGATGCTTGACCTCAAGAAATGTCGCATCAAGTCGAGAATGCAGTTACTTTGTTTATTTATTTTGTTTTGTCTTTAGATTAGCGTTTTGTTCTGTGCATCAGAGAGAAACCTGGTAAGGTGTGCGTCAAATTGGCTTCGCCACGGAGGGAACCCATAGTACGTATAACAGTGCTTCTTCACTTGTTTGAGCGCTTTGGTAATCATTTTTTGCATCCGTGATTTGATTCGTGGACTTAATCGATTCTACCCGGTTGATTGATGCCTCACATCGCTTTGCACAGAAGCGCACTGGAAAAAACCGTATATGTACCTGATTGTCCGGGAGTCTAGAATCCGAATGCCCCAGCCCATTTCAGTGAGGCATTGCCAGCATTGACGTACCCCGAAAAGAGAGGTGTGTAGTGCTATTCGCACTATGCCCTCGTCGTCTGTGATTCGCCAAGTCGGATGGCGCAGACAGTGGCAACAAGAATTTAGGTAGTGCGGCTGCTGATCCTCAAACATCGTGCCGACAACTGGGCAGCTCGGACCCGGTGTCAAAGTCCGATGTGGCTTGCTAAGCCTGCAAGTGCCTCCGAACAGCCACGGGAGCTAGTTACCCTGGGAATGTAACTGCGCTGCCTTGAGGGCTGCAGACAAAAGTCCTCAAGACCGCATTGATTTCTTTGCGGGAAAAAATAGCACTTTACTTTTTTCTCTCTCCAAACACTTTTTGTTCTCTTCAAGTCATGGCCGAACCTCTGTCCATCCTCGCCAGCATCACTGGCGTGCTTGCCTTTAGCGCCCAGCTCACTCGGCAGATAACCACGCTTCTCTCCGAAGTCCGAGACGCCCCCATTGAGATCCAAGACCTAAAATTCGAGCTTCAAAACCTGTCGTCTCTCATCCGCGCTTCTCATAATCTTTTGACCACCCACACCTTGCTGCCCGACGACAAACCCCTTGAAGGGACTGTCGCAGAATGTCTCGATCGCTGCTCGTCCGCCATGAGCGATATCAAGTCGCAGCTCAGTCATTTTTGGCAAGCAGGTAGCGGTGGGAAAAGCTTTTTTCGCGCTATCAATTGGGTTATTCGCAAGAATGAGATTCGCAATTCGCGGGATAGACTGAGAGATGCGAGGGCCATGTTTGAGTTGGCTTTTACCGTGTTGCATGCGTGCGTACCCCCCTGTCCACCTTCCTTGCATCTCTGCTTTTCACACCCCTGCCCCAAAATCAAAGGCACTGGTACTGAAATTGAAATCGAAACTGAAATTGACTGACTGAGAATACAGCCATCTTGTCGGTAAAAACCATACAGAAATCCTCGACGAAATGACCCGTTCCGCTCAGCGCTTGTCCCAACAGCTCAAAAGCTCCCGACGCACCCGCTCGTTGCAGAAGAAGCTCCAGGATGACGTGCAGAGCGTTACTACCTCCGGGAAACACAGGCGGAGACTATCCCTAACCGCCACCACTGACGCGGAATTGCCTATTCGGAGATTCTTTGAACAACAACAGGATGATGACCAGGATAAAAGTGAAAGTCAAAGTCAAAGTCAAAGTGACGCTACCCTCGTCTTACCCTCTGATTCTCTTCCTACAGAAATAGAGACAGAGACACAGACAGACACCCCAGCTATCGCTGCCGCCTCCACACCCGGAAATGAAGTCTCACTCTTCCAAGCCGTTCGCGCCGGAAACATGCCACATCTCCGGGCCCTGCTATCCCTCGGCGGCGCAGCCACAAACATCGACCCACGTCTCCCAGACGGACGGACCCCGCTCCATCTCTGCGCCGTACAAGACGACGTGGCCATGGCAGAAGTGCTTTTAAACCATGGAGCGGATCTCGACGCGCAAGATGAGAGGCATCGAACTCCCTTGAAAATCGCCATATCCAGCCATTCATTCGAAACTGCTGCGCTGTTTCTCAGGAGAGGTTCGACCGTGGAAAACGATGTGGCGGCCACGCCGATCTTGCTGGATACGATACGCACGGGCAAAGGGTCCAAGGGGTTTAGCGGGTTCTTAACAGCGCTGGGGAAGAGGCTGTATATTTCAAGGGGGGTATTGTTGGTTCACGAGGCGGTGGAACATGGTGATGACGAGGCGTTGGCGGTGTTGTTGGAGAGTGGTTTTGAGGTGAATAAGCGGGATGGAACCGGTAAGTTGTCTTCGTAATTCTACCTACCTACCTAACTACCTTATCTCAAACGCCAACTCAAAACGAGACACTGACATTAACTTCCAACACAGGCATCGCACCCATCCACCACGCGGTTCTTCTTCAACGCCTGAGCACCGTGGACATTCTCCTACGTCACGGCGCCGACATTAACATCTTCCTCCCGCCCGAAACACGCCTGTGGTTACGGGCAGATATACCCTGGCATCAACACTTGCTCCCGCCGATTCTCGACGTGGGAACCACCCCGTTAGGCATCGCAGCAAGGGCTATGCTTGATGTTCCGATGGTGAAGTTTTTGTTGGGGAAAGGGGCGGATCCGAATTTGGAGTTTTCAGACTGTATGTTCCCACCCCTCCGCGCCTCTCTCCCTCTTGCCCTCTCTCTCCCTTACGTGCATTCCCTTCTTCCCCCACCTCACCAGACATCTATCTCTGGACGCAGACGCTGAACTGACTGATATCAATTCAGACTGTGGAATCCTAATGGGCCTCTGCGCCTCTCAGTACAACGAAATAGCGCGTATCCTAATCGACATGGGCACCGACGTCAACCAAAAGAACCGAGCGCACTACACTGCACTCTACGTTGCGACGGAACTAAACAATTATGATTTGGCCGCGTACTTGCTAGACAACGCGGCGGACGTCAACGTTGTCTGTCGAGGAGATAGAAACTGGACGCCACTACACAGAGCGGTGGCGAATCGAAATGGGAGGATTGCGAGGCTGCTGGTGCAGAGAGGGGCGGATTTAGAGGCGAGAGATGCGGATGGGAGGAGGCCGGTGGATTTGGTGGAGATATTTGGGGATAATGGGATGAAGGCGTTGTTGGAGAGATAGCATGTTGTGTTGCGTCCTTTTCGTCTTGATATATAAGACGATTTACTCTTCATTTGCGTGTTACCGAGTACATGAGACATTTTTCCTCCGTATGCTGTAGGATGGCATATTGGAGTTAGGTAGGTAGATTGATACCCAGGGCGGAAAGACTGAAATCAAACCAAGACAACATCAATAACATCATCCTCACTCTGCTCAGCAATCCACTCCCCATCCGAAACACCATGCACATACGACTCCCCCACCAATGTAAAGAAACCCTTCTTCGCCCCCGGTTGCTGCCACTCAGTCGGGATATCCCCCTCCGCAACCCTTCGCAGAACAAGCACAACACTACTCCCCTCCAACACGCAAATCTCATCTCCAACCCGCGCCTTCAACGGAACCAGACCAAAATACCCCTTGGAGGTAATCACGAAATTCCGACCCGCTGGCCTCGCAACCACCGCCTTTCTGAGCAGGAACAGATAATCAAGAAGCTCCTCTGCGGAGACGTTCCCTCCCCGAAACTCCCTTCTCCCCATGAACACTTCAAACTGCTCTCGCCATTCGTCGCTATAGGCCATTGGCCCGTCCATAACGCCAGTTGTCGTCGGAGTGTCTCGGTTCATGGCCATGGTGCGCTCAAACGCTTCCCGCGTAGCCTCCTTGGTACCGCCATATGGGTTTTCTTCTCGAGGCTTGTAGGCTTCAGCCTCCCATTCTTTAATCTTTTCCGCCGTCTTTTGCATCAACTTTATAGAGTAATTGGTTCTGGCCTCGAGACTGGTGCTTTCGTATCTCGTAACGTAGGGATTACCGTTGACGTAGGTGATCTTGTCGACAACGAGACCGCGCACACGGAGCGCAGGGGCGGGCAAAAACGGAAATATGTCGGCCTCCTTCTCGTAGATATGAATAGGAAGCCTTTGGGATAGCATCTCTCCCCCCGGTCTAAATCCCATACCGCCGAGGGTTATGTACAGCGGTCTTGACCAAGTTGGGTCAGAGATGGGCGGTCGAGAGGACAAGTCAGCCACCCAGGATGTCATGACGACGCCCTCTTCGCCGACAGGACAGGCCGCACGGCTGTCTACGTCTAAATGGAGACATGTTAAGCTGCGTTGGCTCAAGATGAACCACATGGCACAGTGGGTGTAGACGTGCGAGGTGGGGACGTCCTTTCCGGGAAGATGACCAAGATACTGACGATCCAGATCTTTGGCGAGGCCGAGCAGGCCGAATATCTTGTCGCGGGGGTCCGTGGCGTCAAAATCATCAAGCGCATAAACCCACTCAGCAAGGCTGACGGATCCAATGCTCTTTCGGTAGATCCCCCAATCCCCCAACAAGGTCTTGAATGGGTTTCCCAGGGCGGCTGTGAAGCGTTGAATGGCGTTCTGCGTTTGATGTTTTGGTGCTGGCTTCCGCATCAACCCTCGACGGACATGATCAAATCGTACAAAGGCATCAATAGGGAGGACCTTATTGCCACATCGAACCGTGACATTAGTGGGAAGTAAGGCCTCTGTAGATCATAAGCATCCAACCAAGTCGGTCCAGGCAAGGGGCTTACCTTGAACCACCCACACCCTTGTCCACCACGGCCGTTTCAGGAGTTCAACAAGCGCTTCTAAACCTGCTTGGTCCGGGTTGTTCTTGGGACTGTCGGGGTCATCAATGTCTACCTCCCCGATAATCTGCATGGCTAGGTCGCTGTTTTTCGAGGCAGCGCCGAGAAAGATACATGTGTGCGTCGAGTGTCTGTAAATGTCGCCCATCAGCGAGATCTGGTGTCCTTTCTCCTGGAAGTCACTTTGGTTGATGGACAGCGCGTCGGCCCAAAGAGTGACTTCATTTTTCTCATCGCGAAGGTGCGAGAGTGCCGTATGCAGGTTTCGCGTCACGGGAATGTCGACAAAGCCGTTGAAGGAGATGTAGTTTGGGTCCACTGGACTTCCCCAGACGTATGAGAGAGCCATGTATTCGGGCTTATCATCGAGGGAGACAACCGAGCTGGAGCAAATGATTGGCGCATCCTGGGAGCCGGGACATAGCTTGATGAGCCGAATTTGGTGCTTTTCGGGGTCAAGCGGCTGGTCATCATACAGTGCGATATTGATCGACATTTTCCTCGAGGGCAAATCTGCTTATGAGTTGTTCCAATTTCCCTGATTTCGGGTGATTATTTTTCGTGACTGAAGTCCATGATTCAATCAGGCTCTCGCAAGCATGACTTGCCGAGCTTGCGGGGCTGTCAAGACATCAATAGTCGCACCTTTCCGGTTAGCTCCTTGATGAGCGGATCTAACGGCAACTGCGGGTAGACTATTGGCTCTTGTCAGTTGGCATTGGTCACGATGCATATATTGCTGTTCTCGCCTTATTTCGATAGTTGCTCTTTCCAGCCGTCCGCGAAACGTGATCCTCGACTTCATTTTAGTCACCAATCTCTAACGTACCTTTCCCCGAATGTTCGACTGCAACCACTGATGATTGCGGCCAGGTCCGAAACCTGCATATTGGATAGCATTTCGCCCTAGCTAGACCTCTGGTGCAAGTGGAGGGTGGAGGGTGGAGGGGGCTTGAAACACTGGCATCATCGACGCTGAGAGTTCATCGAGGTCAAATTGACCCCGCGATGAGGGGCAATGCCCAAATGCCAAGGCAGTCGAAGCAGGGGATAGGGCCTCGACCCCAACATCCCCACTCGGATTTCACGTGTCAACTGCTCGCAGTTTTCGTGCCTTGTGCCATCCGCACTGTCAGGACGCGCGATCTGCCTCTTCAACAAACACCCCTAAAGTGTCGAGCGGAAATATTGCAGTGACGTTACATTTCGCACCCATATGGCATTGAAATCCAGTCGTTTGGTGCCTACGATCCAACTACTACCCTTTTCCGGTCACAGGTGTATCGGCGCAAATTTGCCCCCAATTTGATCCAAAAGTGCGAAGATGACCAGTTGTGGTACAAGTTAAATACTCTCTAGAATTGGACAATCGCAGTAGCAGCGCAGAAAATTCATCGACGAGAAATACAAAAAAATTCCAGTCTACTCGGGTTTAGCTGGATAGACATGTTTGGTTGTGATGTGATTTCCGTTTTCATCTTTATAAGACCGTAGTGTAGTGAGGATAAGCATCCTTCTTGCTAAGATGCTCAGTTTCACTTCCGTGTTTCCCGTGTTAAACATCCATAGCCCATCACCGAGAACAGAATAGGGAAACATGAGAGAGGAACCTACGTCATGATGGCTGTCGTAGCACCGTTGGGTACATTGGTCTTTTCCATAGCTTTGCTGAAATTTTCTTGCACGTCCGGTGAGAGGTAAATACGCTTCCAAGACTTGGTCTCTGTCGCATACTTGAGTGTGATGGCCCGACCACTGTTTACAATGGTCTTGATTGTGGAACTGCTGACCACCTTGTTGGGCATCTCAAGTTGGAAGCTGGAAAGCGAAAATCGAGCAGGGGCTGAACTGATCGAGGTCAAGTCTGGTCGGTCCTGCCATCTGTAGCTTGAGCTTAGTTTTTCTATTTAAGCTGCCACTAAGGCAAAGCGATGAGGTACAACATAAACATCTCAAGAACATCATCACACCTTGATTCAGTCAGCTGGAACTTCAAAGGACTAGTCGCAACGTTACTTGACCAAGGGATACGAGACTGGCTGGCACGTCCCTGTGCACGTACCTCACGACGCTGCCAAAAATCCAGCACACCAACGTCCCCACTTTTGACCTCCTCACCTTTCCATCGTGCTGTCCGATGCCACCCGATTCACTTCAATCGTTTTGTATACTACCCACCTTTCTCTCGGCTCGCCGGCCGCGAAAGTATCAGAATGGTGTCCACGATAGTGGGCGCGTCGGGTCGCGTGTACGTGCAAGGCGACCTGCTTCGACGTCACCCTGGGGACGAGAAGTTCAACATCTTCAAAGCCAAGTGGGTCTGGTCCTGATCTCTAGGCCCGCATTTCGAGTTTCGCTATTCTGTTCTCTAACCTTGTAATTGTAGGTCGGGAAATGACTCTTTCATCTTGAAACGCGTCCCCCGCCCTTTCTATGAGCTGTCGCAGCGCCTTGCAACCGAACTTGGAAGCTCTCAGCGGCTTCGAATGCACGTGGATTGTAACCAAGAAGAGGGTATTCTATTTTATCCCTATTTTCGTGATACCCTGCTCGCTTTGATACAACACGATGAAGACCTTCATCTCAGGGAACGAAAGAAAATCCTGCGCTACGTTGGAGAGGCCATACAGGAACTTCACAGCAAAGACTGGATTCACATTGGTATATCCTCCGTTGTTTGGCAATTGGAAATCAAGCCCGCTAACTATTCGGCTTGTCTTGCAGATGTGAAACCTGATAATGTGTTGGTCAACTGGGATTGCGACGAAGAGGGAAACACTATGGTCACCGATGCCGCCCTGGGTGACTTTGATATCGCTTTTAAGTCGAAAAATGGGAAATCCCGCGAAAGCCCTTACGCGATTGGGAATGCAATGTGGCGGAGTCCGGAAGGGCAGACTGGGAAGGGCGTGACAAAGGCGTCCGACATGTTCTCGTTTGGGCTAGTGGTAGGTGAACTGACCTTGTTCGATCTGGAACAATCCCTACTAAGCTCTATTACCAGTGCATATATGCTCTCGGGGGAGGGGAATTGTTGCTCCTAAACGATTACCAGGAGCTCCTCAAGCACGGGATAAGCCCGGAACAAGAGATTCTGACTCGACATTTTTCATATTTCGGGCCAGTAACGGACGGGCTCCTCCAACGAGTCAACAGTGAGGACTGGTGTAACGCTCTAAAGTCTGCCTCTCTAATAGCCGAGAAAGCAGTAAAGGAACAACCTGAGCTCAGGTTCGAGTGGTGGGGAAGGGAGCTTGGTCCTAACGCACAAGACATGATATCTAATGACAAACATGGACCCAACGGCTAGAACAACGATAGATCAAGTCTTGACGCATCCATGGTGGCAAGAGGCTACTGAGGATGTAAACGAAAAATGAGGGCAGCAAATTGGTTTTGCCACTCATTAACATTACACGTCGACGCCCGATTCCCCCCTCGGCATCAAAGGCAGCGACCTCCAACACACCCGTCCAAACCGCAGCGACCACACCACGAATACCCCCTCAACAACCTCTGGAAGAATCGGGAAATTTGCGAGATCGGTCGACGCTAATTCCAAAGTAACAATGTAAGAGGTGCATTGACTGAGGTTAAAGAACTAGCTCAGCTGCCGGATTGTCACCGTATTCAGCTGTGACTGACTGATAAGACCAGGTACTCGGCACATGTTACTCTGCTGCAGTCGATTTGGCATGGAACAATCATGGAATATGGGATTTGTTAATAACTATTCGGATAATATGCGGGAGGACCTTGGGGATATGTCCGGCCCGGAACAGCTAGATTACGCGGCAGATTAATCAAGTACGGCTATTTAGGTTATCTCAGTATCTAGGTTAGTAGGCACTTACGCCAGCGTTATTTTATGTCGAGTCTTCTCCCCGCCCTACTTCTGTAATTTGTACAAGTGAAGTCAAAAACATCGCAAACCATGCTGTCGTCGTTGTTTGTTCCCGCGCTGTTCTTCCTCGGGGCGTTGGCTGCCCCTCTGGTTGAAGTAGACGCCTGTGCCACTTTTCCCAGCTGGACCATCACGAATTTCACCAGCAATGCTCCCGACACGGTGGGCAGCGGCGGCAAGGCATCGTTCAAACTCACCAACAACCTCACTGGGGCAAGCGATGAACTGAGCTGCCCTCTGCAAGTCAACTATCGGTGCATCATCAGCGGTATTCCCAGCGATAAGGATACGACAGTCCATATTGCCGTCCGGGCCCAGTCTCTGACTCTGCTGGTCGACAAGGCAGTCGAATGCCCGGGAAGAACAACGTATGTATTTATTGATCGGGTTGGCTTGCTGGAATCTCAGACTGACATTTGATTCTGGATCAGGCCGCTCCACATTGTCGCCGACAGCGACATTAATCTGAAGTGCACATGGGAGGAAGGCACGCATGGGGACGTTGCATGTGCTCTGGAGGAAGAAGCCAACACGGTGCACGGGAATCCGGTGGAATTTGCAGCAGTCCAACAATCTGGGGGAAACTGATGCAATAGCGCGCCTAGGTGGTAGAATGCAGCCTCCCATTATGTCCCTAGAAAACTCCCATGAAGAATTGAGAATCTCCCTGCGGATGCCGATTTCATCGGGTTGTGACTGCCGGAATAATACACGGAAGGAGCTACCAAGTTTGGTGGCAACCTAATATTCTGGCATGGGACATGGATTGTTCCCCTCCCATCATTTACCAGGCCCGGCTGATACCGACGAAGCGAACGTTCTAGACGCTTCTGCGTATCATTCGATACAAGTTATCCGATACATGTCAAAATCCGATTTGCATCCAGTCACGAATGATGCTGTTGGTGTTTTTTTTTGCTTTGCCTCGTTGCCAACGAGTCGTTAGCACGTGACTCCTCCGTCGTAACATGCGATCAAAGTGGACGCCACCAGAGACTTGAAAACTCTAAATCTCGTTTGCGTACCTAAGTAGACCGGGCCTGGTAGAAAAATAGTCGAATATTTCTTCTCTTCTCTTCTTCTCTCTCTCATCTCCTATCCTATTCATCTGAAGTCTGACAGGAGCGCCTTAGTCAGCACGAGTTGTAATCTCCGATTCTCCGCCGCAACATCGTCACGAGCCATGTCGACAAGAATTTTCACCCACGATCAGCATCGTTTCTAACCTGCGCTAGCATCTGCAACATGCTTTTCAACGGCCCGCGCATGCCTGCCGCAGCTTGGGGATGTCCTTCATGTGGATACACCGATATGCAGCAACATTTTGTCACGATAACCTCGGACTGAATCGCTGTTCATCCCTGCGGGCTCCACACTCAACGTCAATCTTCTTCAGCCCCAAGGTCCGGAACCAGGCCAGATGGATGCACAATCCCGCTTCGAGCATCTATCAATACGCCCCTCTACGTTCGTCCAACCATGGCAATCTCGAAACATTCCGCCTTGTCGAGCTGCTCCCCGGCGGCGCTAACGACCCTCTTCGATGTCGACTTCGCGAGGTAGCCATAGGGACGCATCAACCCTACGAAGCCATTTCCTACTGCTGGGGCGACTCTCACGACAGGTCCGAAATTGACTGCAACGGCAAATCCCTCCCCATCCCGCGCAGTCTCGCCTCTGCTCTTCAGGGTCTCCGCCTCGAGAACGAGTCTCGCCATCTCTGGGCCGACGCCATCTGCATCGATCAGTCCTCCGCCCTCGACAAAGCTCTCCAGGTCCCCCACATGCGTGCCATCTACTCGCGCTCCAGAGGAACCCTAGTATGGCTCGGCACCACCGCCGACAGCGGTATCCCACCCCTATCCCGCACGGCCCAGGCGGTCACTAAGTTTGCCATCCCCATCCTCGGCTTGTTTGGTCGGAGGGTCACACCCACCGTGACAGCCACCAATACGCGCACTGGGGAGGCTATCTTGCTGCGCGTAATGTCTGGTCGGTTCTACCTCGCCGCTGTCTACCTGCTCCGTTGTCCGTGGTTCCGCCGTGCCTGGGTCGTGCAGGAGGCAGCCGTGTCCACTACGGTGACACTGCTGTTTGACGGGATCGAGTATGCGTGGGATGATGTCACTACTGCATTACGATTTCTTTCGGGCGTCAAAATTCCGTTGCCATTCCTGCCATCTCCGCAGCATCTTGCGGCCATGGACCGCGAACGCGCACTGTATCGTGCCGGGGCAAGTAGTCTTCCTGGAGTGTTGATTCGGCATCGCCGGTGTTTGGCAACGGAGCCGAGGGATAAGGTATTTGCATTCTCTGGACTGATTGATCCAGACGAGGCCGCGAAGAATGTGCGGGTCACGTATGAGTCTCGAGATACACCTGCCACGGTGTTTCGGGAGTTGGCAGTGAACATCATTGCGCGCGATCGAAGTCTGGATGTCCTGAGCGGATTACCAACCGCCAAGACGTCCCGAATAGCAGCCGGTCTGCCCTCGTGGGTTCCCGACTGGAGCGCCGAGCCGGATCTCGATCTGGGTTACACGTGGAGCTCTGGCCCTGCCACGCTCGCAGGATGCGAAGATCGAACTGATGCAAATCACCAGTCGCGATTCCGAGCCAGCCGAGGGAGTAGATACCTACCGCGTATAGACGGGAACGTTCTCACAGTTAACTGCCAGCTTCTGGGGAATGTCGCTTACGCAGGCCCCATGTTCTCTGGCGTAAAACTCCCCGGCGAAGTCAGCCACTTTCGCGACCTCCGTCGGGGGTGGCGGCACACGCTGCATTCGGTACTCGATGCTCGCGATGTATTGGTGCAGTGGTGGAATGCGAACTCGGGGAATGGCACCAACGGCGAAAAGTATTCCCCGACAGGAGAGGATATGGCGGACGCGTTCTGGGAGACGATCTGCGCGGGGGAATACCGTGCCTCACCCAACCTGCAAAGTTCAGTCCAGGTGTGGGAGGGGTTGATGCGTCGCAGTTCGGTGCCATTGAGGGGGGTGTTGCACTCGTTTGGTGTGCTGAGCGCGTTGCACTCGACCATGTTATTCATGGCAGTATTGCTAAAGAATAATCCCGTCGTGGAGCACCGCTTGCAAGGACGGTATGTGATGAACAGGAAGATGGTGAGGCTGGACAGTGGACACTTAGGACTAGCAAACTGTGCGGCGGAAGAAGGGGATGGCATTTTCTTGGTCGAGGGGTCGAACGTTCCGTTTATTCTACGGATGAGTAAAACGGGCGATACGTGGACGTTCGTGGGGGATGCTTATGTCCATGGTGTGATGGATGGGGAGTGCTGGGGCGGAAAAACTCAGTCAATGGGTATCGTCTAGGGTGATTTTGTCCATCCTCCCGTCTGCTTAAGAAATCCCCACAACAACAGATTCTCTCCCTTGGTCACTTCGATACCTGACTGCCCAGTCATCAGTCTGACATCTGTGGGCTCCGAACGTCCTCAACGACAGGAGCTTGCTCGTCCGGCACGTCGAGCTGCAAGGACTCATCAAACCGGAGACGATAGTACGCCACACCAGCCCGCGGCACAATGCTCTCATACAGCGCCCTGGCCGTCGCATTCTCCTCATTAGTGATCCAACTCATTTGACGGCAGCCCATCTCCTTGGCCTTTTCCATAGTCGCCTCGAGAAGCTTCCTACCATACCCCTTGCCGCGGAATGCCTCGTCAACAAGGAGGTCTGCAGACAAATCTGTTGTTAGCTCCGGGTCAAAGGCCATTGCTGCAGGAGGGATCCAGGGAGTGGGGAAATACCTAGCACCCAACAAATGGGCTTACGACTTGTACATGTCGCCAGCGGAGAGAAATGGATAAACCCCAGGACCGAACAGGTTTCGTCATCTCGCACGACCAAGGCGTGGACGGGTTCGTCATTGTCCAAGAGTCGGGAAAACGTGTCCTGAACCTGGTCTTCGGTAAACTGTGCCCGTCCGTGGACGGTTGCTTGGTATTCTCGCCAGAGCGCCGCCCATGGGGCGAAGTCGGATTTCTGGATGTTGCCAACAGACATGGTGTGGTGACTTTGGTGCGGGGTTGCGGTGTGTGCTTGGGAAAGATGTGGTGAGGCCACGCAGAACTCGGGGTGGGGACGACAATGTGCTGAAGCATTTCATTGGTCCTATAGATGCGCCCACATGCAGCGTGTATCACATGTGCTGGGGCTCCCAGCTCGAATGTCTTCAGCTTTGTCAAAAAGTACAGTGGAAAAGAGGAAACCCTTACCCCGCTGGCATAACTGGGACCTGACACCGTCTCCTGACATCCAAGCCTCGCCTCGCCTTTGAAATCTGCGAGAGCTGCTGTTCCATGGAGCCTCTGATCCGCCCTCCGAGGTATAACTTGGTGGCCGTTAGAACCGTCGGATAGTCAAAGAACCATCCAACCTACGTGCTTTCCCATTATTAGAGGACTGGCAAGGGAAACCAAAGGCCATTGACGAGAAAATTTACCGCCTAGAAATTTATGGGGCGAAACTCATTACGGCATCCTGACACACTTTGAGGGCTTGGCCAGCGACGCATCAATTCGCCTTGACTCGCTCCCGTGAGAGGTTTCTGCATGTCGAATGCATCGTCTGGGTATCCGCGTTGGAGAATTCGGGTTTTCAGGGTAACATGTTAGGTAACCAGCTGAAGCCGCTGATGAGACGTCGGTTATCGGAAAGTTCCCGCTCTGTTTAACTTCAAGATCCCCGCCAACTTTATCAAGCCTACTCCTCTATCTGAATAATAACACTCTTGGTCTCCAAGAAGTTGTTCATGCTATACAACAACCCCTCCCTCCCCTGTCCACTTCCCTTCCACCCTCCAAACGGCAAATCCCGACCCGTCACCGGACTGGTGCAGTTCACCCCCACATAGCCACTCTCCAACTTCTTCGCCACCCGCAACGCTCGGTTGATATCCCGCGTATACACAGCCGCATAGAGACCAAACTCGGTATCGTTAGCCTTGGCGATGGCTTCCTCTTCCGTTTCAAACGTGTTGATATTCACCACGGGCCCAAACACTTCTTCCTTTTGAATCGCTGCCGATTCCGGAACATCCACAAACACGGTCGGCTCAATAAAGAATCCGCCCGTACTATCAACCTTCCCATTGCCACCCAAGGCCAACTTGGCTCCAGGAGAGTGGTTTTTTCCCTTTTCAATATACGCCATGACATTACGATATTGCACCTCATCGGCCTGCGGTCCATGGTTGGTGCTGGCCTCGAGGGGATTTCCATCCTTCACATCAGAAAACCGCTTGACGAACTCGGCGACAAACTGATCTGCAATGGACTTTTCTACATAGATTCGCGAATTCGCCATGCAGACCTGTCCGCTGTTGATTTGGATGCTCAATCTCGTTTGTTCCACCGCCTTGGCGAGGTTGGGAACATCAGCAAAGATGAGGGCAGGTGATTTCCCGCCGAGTTCGAGAATGACCTTTTTCAGGTTCGTGCGCGCGGCTTCTTCCTGGATGAGTTTGCCCGTACGACTGGATCCAGTGAATGACAAGGCGCGAACATCCACGTGTCGAGACAGGATCTGGCCAGAGGGAACACCATGGCCGGAAATAATGTTGAATACTCCTGGGGGAAACCCGACTTCGGCCACGAGAGCGGCGATGCGGGCGACGGCGAGGGGGGCCTTTTCGCTGGATTTGAGAACGACAGTGTTGCCGGTGATGAGGGCGGGTGCGGCTTTGGAAGCGAAGAAATAAACGGGGGCGTTCCACGGGATGATGAGAGCGACGACGCCGTAGGGTTGGCGGAGAGTCATGGTGACGTGCCCGGGGGTGTTGACACTGGCTTGGCCTTGGATGGAAGGCCAAGCTTCGGCATAGTGGTCGAGTTGGGCGGCGGCGAGATGGCCGTAG
>Ga0247760_1000761_pt1 | contig 33711 bp, 27 predicted proteins | sample UWRJL171409R4_FD_179936 | JGI IMG/M metagenome (GOLD analysis project Ga0247760, IMG submission 179936) | Plant litter microbial communities from Arlington Agricultural Research Station in Wisconsin, United States - UWRJ-L171-409R-4 | ecosystem: Environmental > Terrestrial > Plant litter >... | reverse complement strand
CGTATTCGTCGGCTTCGTGCGCTTTCTGGGCTACTTCGAGTACCTTCATTTTCGCAAGCGACAGCGGGCTCGCCTGCGCGATCCATTCACCGAGAACCTCAGGCGTGTGATCCCCGGTCTGATTGTCTCGATGTCGAAGACATCCAGCGAGGACGCCGCGCTGAATATTCTCGAGCGACTCACGACCGAAACGAGCATTTTGTGCGTGGAGGTGGTTGCTCCCCCGGTGGCCGGCCTCAGCTCACGTTGCTGGACTGCTCCCGGTGCTGATTGCACCTCACGGGACCTAGTGGAGATGGTTTTCCCGATCGGCTCGGAGTCGATCGCGATCGCCAGCGTACGTTTTCGGTGGAGCTCCGAGATGGAGGACCCCGCTCCTCAGGTAGACATGTTGTTACAGATCTTGGTCGACGAGCTCTCGGGTATGCTACTCGCGTTTGGCAGCAATTTTGCCCCAATCCCGCAGCACGCCCAATCCGAGCTGGCAAACGAGCGCGTCGCCGTTCCAGTTTGAAAACGTTAGGCTAATCCTTCATGGATCCATCGTCGCAATTCTCCAACACGGCGCATGAGCCCGAACGCGGCTTCTCGCCCGCGCTCGTGCTGCGAGCTGTACGCAAGCACTGGGCAATCCTGGTGCTGTTCTTCGTCGCTTCGGTCGTTGGCACTTCGATCTACACATCCCGCCAAGTCCGGATTTACGAGGCGGTCGCGACCATCCAGCTCGACCCGCAACCGCTCACTCCGCTCGGTCATCAGAACGCCGAGTCGGGCACCGATAGCTATTGGAGCAATCAGGAGTATTTTGCCACTCAATATCAGGTGATCACGTCGCGCCGAGTGGCCGAGCTAGTCGTCAAACGGCTCGGCCTGGCCTCGGATGAAGCGTTCCTGGCGAACCTACCAGCGGACACTGCAACCAAGGAAAAAGGCGCCCCGGTAGCTTCACTCGAAGACGCCGCAGAGGCACTGCGGGGTCGGCTGAAAGTAGAGCCGATTCAAGACAGCCGCTTGACGCGAGTCAAGTTCGTCGACGCCGACGCCGCACGAGCCCAACGCCTGTTGTCCGCGGTCGTCGACACCTACGTCGAACAAAACCTGGATACGAGCATGGACGCCACCAATAAAACCGTGGAATGGCTCGATGTTCAGCTCAAGCGTCTGAAAGGAGAGCTCGAATCACAGGAGATGGATCTCCATGATTTCAAGCTCAAGTACAACCTGCTCTCCGTTTCGTACGACGATCAGTCCAATATGGTGCGTGCCGAGATCCAGCAGCTCAATTCCAATCTAACGGATCTAAAGGCAAAGAAGGAAGCCGTCTCCGCGCGTCTTGCCATCGTTCAGGCCATCGATCCCCGAGATCCCGGCGAGATCCCCGCCACCGAGCTCGTGGGAAATGACGCGCTCGATAACCTCCGCACTGCCTTCCTTCAGTCGAAGCGCGAGCTGCTAATGATAAAAGCGGGCGGAAAAGAGGACAACCATCCGGAGGTCCAGAAGCTCAATGCGCAATTGGAGAGTGCGCGAACGGCCATTGCGCAGGAACTCCAGAACATCAAGAACGGCGCTCAGATTGAGCTCGCCAATGTCAACCGCCAGCTGGCGGGGCTATCGTCCCTCTACGAGGGCGCGCGCAAAGAAGCCTTGCAGCTCAATCTCAAGGAGCTCGAGTACAGCCGCTTGCACCGCTCGAAGGAGAGCACGGAGAAGCTTTTCGGAATCGTGCTCGAGCGCTCGACCGAAAGCGGGCTGTCCAAGATGGCACCTTTCAACAACGTGCGCGTGCTCGACCGTCCGTTGAAACCGGTGCTGCCGGTGTATCCGCGAACTGCGACGAATCTTGCCGTCGGCATCGTGCTGGGTCTGTTACTCGGCTTCGCTGGCGCAACGGGCCGGGAAATGCTGGACCGAACCGTGCGCAACTCGGAGGACCTCGAACGGGAGCTCGGCGTGGCCGTGTTGGGATCACTCCCCGACGTATCGCGCGATGGAAGCGGCTTGAATCTCGGCTATTACTACGGCCGACGGCGTGCAAGACAGAAGGAGCGCGCGAGCAAAGCACCGACGGGCGTGGATGCACGCCCTGAATTGCTCGTGCACACGCACCCGAAGAGCGTCGCAGCAGAGGCCGCTCGTGCGATCCGCACGAATCTCATGTTCATGTCGCCGGACAACCCCTATCGTTGCTTGCTCGTGACCAGCGCGGGGCCGGCCGAAGGTAAGACGACGGTTGCCGCGAGCATCGCCATCGCCATCGCACAGACGGGGCAATCCGTGTGTCTGGTTGATTGCGATTTGCGAAAGCCGCGCGTGCATACCATATTCGGCGAACGGAACAACCAGGGCGTGACCACCGCCCTGCTCGAGCCCGGTCAGATTGAATCCCTCGTCGTCGATACCCCCATCCCCAACCTGAAGATTTTGCGATCCGGCCCAACTCCGCCGAATCCCGCGGATTTGATGCACAGCGAAGCATTTGGCAGGGTTCTGCAGGAGCTCCGCGCACAATTCGATCACCTAGTCATCGACAGCCCACCCATTGGCCTGGTGACGGATGGCGTGATCTTGTCGACCCGCGTCGATGCGACGATACTCGTCGTCAGGGCGTTGGCGACGAGACGCGACGCAGCAAAACGGGCGATGCGCTCGTTACGGGATGTGGGTGCCAACTGTGCAGGCTTCGTCCTCAACGCGGTGGCATCGAGCGAGCGTTATTACTACTCCGGGTATTACGCGGCCTACGGGGCATCGGACGCTGAAACGTCAGCGAGTTAGGCGACTCGACGGATAATCGAGTCGCATGCCCGTCGAGGCCCCAGCGAAGGCGGGCGTCTGAGGAGAGAGCGCGGGATCGCGCCCTACTCAGGTAGGCAAAGCGCGCAGCAAAGACGCCGCCCCGCCGAAGCGAGCGGATTGGTGGGGCGCATCACCAGTCTACTTTGCGAGGGCGCGGCGCACGCGGGCGTTAGCGCGGTGCAACCGAAGTTCGTGCAACACGCTCCCTGAGGAGCTCGACGCGAGCTCGGGTGGTGGGTGAAGCATCGAAACTACGATTGGCCCGATCCAATGCCGCACGCGCGACGCCATCGAGATGCGCTTGTGCGGCCACCTCCGCAACCTTGAGCCAGCGAGCAGCCGATGGTTCCGCCTCGGCGGCCCTGATGAAGAACTTATTGGCGAGCGTCAGCTGGCCGCCGGACTCGAGATCGCGAGCGAGCGAGGTGTATATACTGGCGCACGATTCCATGCCATCACAGGGGCGCGCCGCCAAAGCATCGGCGGCCTTTGAAATCGTATCGATAGATCCACTCTTGATTGCCAACGCCAAAGCCTCGTGCCAGCAGTCGTCGCCCTCGAAAGTCATCGGACAGGTGCGCGCCAAGAGTTGCGCTGCGCCGGCGCTGTCACCCCGCGCGACTAGAACCTTCGACAGGAGATACCCGGGACGCCACTCCTTGGGTTCCAGCCTCCTCGCCGACCGTATGGCAACCTCGGCTTCTGCGGCGCAGCCTTCGCGCAGCGTGTCCTTACATGGCGGCTGTTCCGCCTGCATCGCCCTCACCAAGGACTGTGCGAGTTCCATTTGAGCCCGCATGGAAGCGGGATGTTCTGCGGCCCCACGCCGAAAGCAAGTGACTCTTAGCTCGCTTGCAGGCACTTTCGCACACGCTTCCAGAAGTAAGTCCAGCCTGTAGGGACCGTCGGGAATTGCCGCCATCAGCTGGTCCGCCGATTGAGCCCACGCCGATGCGCGGGTGCTGACTGCGCCTGCAAGGGTGCGGTCGTATTTGCCGGCCAGCCGCAGATGCAACATCGCTTGCGAAGTGACGCCATGCAAGTGCATCAGCTCGGCCAGCACGAGGTGCACCGGACCGTTGGTCGGCGCCAGCTCGAGTGAGCGAGCGAGCCAGCTAAGAGCGTTGCCTTCGCGCGTTCGTATGGCTACGAGCGCGCCGAGCAGCGGGAAAAATGCTTCCCCGGGGTGGCGGAGCACGGCTTGACGAAGCCGACCATGAAATTGCTTGAGGTCATCTGCGCCCGTCGCTAGCCCGGTTGGGCTGTCTGTCGGCAGCCCGCTCGGGCTATCTATCGTCAGCTCAGCTGCCCGGCGCATAGCGAGCTCATCTGCACGGCGCCTGGCGAGCTCATCTGCCGTACGCGTCACGGCCCCGTCCTCGCGGGATATCGATAGCTGCCGGTACGCGGTCGACATTTCACGCCGTTCGAGGTCGACCGGCGAGCGCGACCAGACCCCGACAGCAACCCAGACGGCGAACGCCGGAGCGGAAGCTACTAGGGCCAGCCTTCCGAACCGCTTGCGGTCTTCGCTGGTGGAAGGAACAGCCGCGGCGCGCTCGCCCGCTGCGAGCGCCACGACCGCCGCAATGGCAAGTGCAGGAATCTCGAGGCCAAGGTCGGAAAAATTTTGCAAGAGCAGCGCCGCTAGGCCGGTCATCGCCATGAAGCGCAGGCGATCGCCGCTGTTGCGGTACCATTCGCGGAGCACGTAGCCAACGATTACGACCAACGCAGCCACTCCGACCGGAACTCCCCACTCAGCGATCCACTGGACGACGAAGTTCTCCGCGTGAGTGACGACGATCGCCCAATCGTAGTCTAGGGCGCCTCGATACTTCGGAAATGCCGTTTCGAATGCGCCCCGCCCCACGCCAAAAAGAGCGTGTTCGCGGATCATCGGCAAGGACCACAGCCAGACGGACGCTTTTCGTTGAACATCGAACGAAGCGAGCTGCCCCGCCTCGTTCGCCGTGCCGAGCGCAATGGCAACCGCCACGCCGATCACGAGGGGCGCCATGCCCAACGCCAGACCGCGGAAGGAAAGCCGGGACGATTTCGCGCGCAACCACCACAGCAGCGCGACGACTCCGGCGATCAATACGCTCAGAACGCCAGCGCGCGAGCCTGACAGTGACAGCGCGGCCGCGATCACGCCCACGCCCAGCATCAACGCCAAACGCGGCACAGGGGCGCGACCGCTGAGCAAGAGGCCGCCGCCCGTAAATAGCCCGAGGATCGCATATCCTGCCAGGTTGTTCGAGTTCAGTAGCGGCCCCACGTTCCAGCGGCCGGGACCGAAATCGGGATGGTAAAGGCCGTACAGCTCAGGGAGGTCTGCGATCCCGTGCACCAACGTGATGAGCGAAACCGAGGTGACCGATCCGAACAGCAAGACCGCGAGCCAAGCAGAGCCCCGGCGCAGCCGCGTCCGCATTGCCATGACGTAGACGGATGCGTAGGTAAGCCATTTCAATGCCTCCGCGATGGATGCCGAGGGGTCGATCGACAACGGAAAGCGGGTCAGGGCCCGTTCCCCGAACGGGGCAAGGCATCGCGACCAAACCTCTGCCGATGCAGGCGACACGCGGCTGACCAAGGCGGCGGGTAGCGGAATCGCTTGCAAGGCAGAGAACAGCCCTAGAGCTGCCAAAACCACCGCTGGCCATGGCACACGTCGAAGAGTCAACCCTTCGAGCACAGCCCCGAGCAAAGCAAGTGCTGCAATCGCAAGCAATGCAGAAACATGCACGGTGCCGATTGCCAGCGCGGAGCCGATGACCACGATGCCCAGCAAGGCTTCGCAGATCACATCCAGCCGCTCTGCGATGGGCTTTTGGGCCTGCCGCCTGCGCCGGCGTCGCGAGTCGGTCTTGAGGTCTGTGGAGTCCATGGCGTGTCCGCGCAAGCTAAAGCGTTTCGAAGAAGGACAGATAGTCGCGTGCAATCACCGGCCAGGTATACCGCGACCGTGCTAGCTCGAGCCCGATATTGCCCAGCTCTCGACGTTTTGTTGGGCTAGACAGCAAATCTTGAATGGTATGCGTCCACGCGGCAACGTCGTTCTCGTCGACGATGACACCCGCACTCCCGACTACGTTTGCGATTTCCCCGCTGTTACTCCCGACCACCGGCACGCCGCAAGCAAAGGCTTCGACCAGCATGCGCCCGAATTGCTCACGCCAACCAGGCGTTGTTTGGCTCGGCGCGCACAAAACGTCCATCGCGTTCATGTACGAGGGAACCGCGTCGTGCGGAACGCGCAAGATTCGGACGTTGTCGCCGTACCTTGCTGCCCACTTGCGCAGCTCCGGTTCCATTTTGCCAGCCCCCAAGAACAGGGCTCGCCATGGTTCCGTGCATGCGTCGAGTGCTCGCATCAGCAAGGACAGTCCCTTAGCGGGCACTAGGCGACCACTGAATCCGATCACGGGCGGCCCCTCGCTCTTCCATCCCAACTCGTCGAGCGCTCGAGCTCGTTGACCGGCGTCGGGCTTGAAAATTTCGACATCGACCCCAAGTGGACTTAGCAAATGGGGGCGTTCGTAACCTTTGCGAGAAACGAGATTCTGTTCGACTGATTGGCCGGAACAGATCCAGCCGCAGGCTCGCGCCATACTGCTCTGTTCGAACCACGAAAACGGTGGGGGGTAGCGCTTCGAATTGCTTTGCGCGGTTCGATAAACCAGCTTACTACCAGTCTGAATCCAGCGAGAAATCTCCCACCCCGCGACGACATAGGGCTCCTCCCAGGCGTGGACCACGTCCCAGTGTCGATCCATGAGCGAGCGTAGTTTTCGCCCATACGAAAAGACATGCACGCGCGAGGTCAAGTAAGCCGGTACGCCTTGGAAAATGTAGGCGTCGTTGGGACTCGGAGCGAGCGTCAAAGGACCGAGGTCATTTCCCCCGTGAAAGTACTGGGGTGCTACACAGGTCACCTCCCACTTACCGCGTCCGGCAACCGCCATCTCGTGCGCGAGTCGCCGATTGAGCGACACCACGTACGAGTGCCCAACAGTGAGCAGTTTTCGCATCCTCATTGAATCAGGTGGATGGCTTCGCCGACGGCGGCTTTTACAACTTTACTTTTCGAAAACACTCGGTGGCTCCTCGGCATTTCTGGACAAATGGTAAGTACGGCCCGTGCCATCTGCCCTCGGTCCCTACTAACATACCGGCAAGCTCTGGCGATAGCGCTCGCCAACGAGCGAATTTCGCGCAAATGGGACGCGCTTCGACACGCGAGAAACCTCCCACGCAACGCAGGGACGGCAGCGAACCAAGCGACCGGCCCGCCGCAGCGCACCCGCGTGCGCCCTCCACGCCCCCGATCGACTCGCTTGCGAGCCGGCCTCGCGCGGCGCTATGTTACTACATGTTTAGCCTAGCCCGAAAAGCGAAGGCCATGCGGGTGAGACCTCTCGGTTTTCGCCCCCCTCGCCTCGGGCTCGATGCTGGTTTGGAATGGGTACTTCAGCGTGCATTGGGTCCACTGACGTGGGCGCCAACAACCCCCGTACCTGGGGAAAGGACTGTGGCGCTTGCTCTTAGGCTGGACGTCGCTGCACGCATCGCTGCTCGACACCCCCGCCAGCTCATCGAGCGGGAAATAGGCGTCACGGCAGCTCACCGTTTGCGAGAACAGTACGTCGCTACGGTTGCACGAGAAGCGCTGCTCGAGCACGCTCTGAACTTGCTTCTCGACCAGGCGAGAGCTTCGAAAGTTAGCTGCATTCTGCTCAAATATGCCGCGCTGAGTCGAATGGGGATTTTGCGAGTCGGCTCGCGCGTGGCGAGCGATCTCGACGTGCTCGTGCCGGAGCGTGACGCGCGACGATTCCACGCCATCCTCAAAGAATCAGGCTACCAAGATTCGGGCTCACCCGAGTCGAGCCACCAGCTCGCAGCGCTGCAAGACCCCAACGGGGTTCTGATCGAACTTCACGTCCACGTGCCATTGATCACCTTGGCTCCTAGGCAACCCTTCGTGCGCGCCGACGACTTGCTGACGGCTGGCTTGACCATCCAATCGGGCGGCGCACAGCTGCCCAGTGCGGCGGTTGTCGCAGCTCACGCGATTGCACACGGCTTGATGCAGCATGCGCAGGTGCCTCACGTGTACTCGCCACTCAAGGCGTTTGCGGATCTAGCAGATTTGCAACAGGTGATGCCCGACCCAATCGACCAGGCTCGGCGGTACCTATCCGGGACAATGACGTCGGAAGACCTAACGAGCGTGCAGACGCTGGCACACGCGCTGATAGCGGGAGACCTGGAGGCCGCGATGACTGACGGCGCTGGCGTCATCTTGCGTCACGCGCTGGCAAGCCAGCTCGATCGCCGGTACGCCGTCCGGCTTCGCCTAGGTACACTGATTCACTTTCGAGGAACCTCCGTACGGCGCAGCCCGGCTCAGTTTTTTCGATCGCTCCGAGCAGCATGGGCTTGGGCGTGGTCTGATCCGAATCGTGCACTATGACCACTCGGGCGCGTTTGATGAGCTGGAGCTTCGCGCTGGATCGGGCAGCTCGGGCTTTGGCGATCCTGCGGGAGGAGTTGGCGTTCCGCATGTTCACGGAGCAAGACTGGCTAGAGCTCGGCCGCTCGCTGTATGGCCGAGCGACTAGGTACTCCGAGGGGTCGGCTCACAACGAATCAGGGCTGTTCGCATTCGAGCGCAACGCCATCGAACTCGCGTTCCCTCCACCACCCGCGGCGATCCTCGTTGGTGCATGCGGCGGCGGAAGAGAGATCTTCGGCTTGCTCGAACGCGGGTACCGCATTGCGGCGGCGTACGACCCGGTCGGGCCTTTCATCGACGCGCTACGTGAGGATCCGCGGCTCTTCGAAATGAGAGATCGCCTTTGCCTGGGCACTCACCAGACGGTCAAGGCGCTGCCGCCACTCCGGCAGCTGAGCGAAGCCGGCACTCCTGTCGACGCGGTGGTGGTCGGTTGGGGCAGTTATACGCATCTTCGAGGCGCGCCACGACGCGTCGAATTTCTTCGGGCGTTGCGCACGCTTTGTCCAAGCGGCCCGGTGCTGCTGAGCTTCTTCGTCGAGATGGGCAGTGAAGGCGAGCCCTCCGCCGGACTGCGAGCCGGGCTGCGCCGGTTCTTGGGAACGACCGGCTCGATGGTGGAGCCGGGCGACGGACTGAACCGAGGTCAGGGCGCCGTCCACTACTTCACGGAAGCGGCTTTTGCAGCAGAGGCGATCGAGGCCGGGTATCGCGTTCAACACTGGCAGGAACACGATTTTGCTGCGGGGCATGCCATTATCATCCCCGAGATTCCTAGCGAAACGCCATGACCGAAGTCGTACTGCCAACGACCGGGGGCTGCATGCGACCGTGGATTTGGCCCAACGGCAAGCTTCACGTGCAGCTGTGCACCATGGATCAGCTGCGGCTCGGTGACATCGCGGTTTGGTTGGACAGAACGAACTTCATCGCCCATCGCGTGGTCGCACTTCGAGTCGATGAGTTGGCCACGCGCGCAGATTCCAGCCGGCGTGACGATCCCCCCGTGCAACCGAACCAGCTGCTCGGCAAAGCAGTGCGTTTCACGAGAGGTCCCGTCTCGTACCGGCTCGATGGGCCGCTCCTCGTAGGCTTGTCGCGCATTGGACGCGAGCCCTGGGCGCGATTGATGACCGTTGCGCGTTGGGGGCGAGCTCGATTGACGGCGCGCTAGACAGTACCCCCGCACACTCGCTTCGGGGACATTCGATAGACTCGATCCGCGATCGCAGCAAATGCCTCGTCGTGCGTGACGATCAGCATTCGGCAATGTTTTTTCGCGGTGCGGAGGGTTGTCATGACGCGCTGACGAAGGAGGGCGTCTAGATTCGCCTCGGGCTCGTCGAGGATCACGAGCTCCGATTTGCGGAGCAGCACTCGTGCCAGAGCGATGACTCGCCGTTCGCCAACGGAGAGCGACATCACACTGCGTTCCAGGAACGTTCGAACGCCGTCCACGAGATGGCCCTCCAACAACGAGGAAACCAGTTCCTCGATTTCACCATCCGCCGCATCCGGCGCGATGAACCGGATGGCGTCGCGAACGGTCTGCAGCTCCTCGAAATAGGGCTGCTGCGGCAGGTAGGCGATGCGTCCCGCTAGCGCAGATGGCGGATGGCTGACGCCATCTACTTCGACGTCGACCACGCCCGCATCCGGTTCGATGATCCCCATCAGGAGCCACGTCAGCGTGGTTTTTCCTGAGCCATTCGCGCCGCCAATGGCCAGTGTCTCGCCTGGTTGCCAAACCACGCTTGCCTCGACAACCGTGGGCGGCTCCCCAGCACGACGGCCAGGATATTGAAACCGTACGAGCTCCGCACGGATGGCACCGGCGGCCGCGTGGGTAGACATCTGGCTGCCCAGCGCGGCCTTTTCTTTCCGCGCCAATCCGACGAATCGCGCGAGCGCGGTGAGATGCGGCCATTCCGCGGACCAATCGGCAATTCCGCTGGTGAGTGAACCGAGCACCGGAAGCGCGGTGAGCGCTAGCAAGCTCGCAGCAACCACGGAACGATTGGGCTGCTCCATCGCCTGATGCATCAGCGCGAGGGGACTGTAACCAGCCAACGCGGACAGGGCGAGCGCACACAGGGCGGTCGTCGCAGGCACCAACCGCCCCGCCACGCTGCCCCACACGAACAGCCGCCGTTCAGCGACCGACCAACGAGCGACCGCAGCCAACAAGCGCTCCCGGTGGGCACTCGAGCGCAGGTGGATCGCGAGCTCGACGCGCCCGCGAAAGCCACTTTCGACTAGGCGGGCCACCGGTTGATAGCTGTCCCAAGCGACGGTCCCCAGTCTGCCCACTTGCCGTGCGATGAGCGCGCCCAACACAGCTCCGCAGATTAACGCCCCCGAAGCGATCAGCGTAGCGCCTGTGCCGACGCGAACCCAAGACAACCAGGCAATGATCGGCAGCGCGACCGCGTTGCCGAAAATCGCTGGCGCCGTCACCGCAACCATCGCCTCTACCCAGGGAACCCCCTTGGCGATCTCACTTTCGAGCTGCTCAATCGGTGGGGCACCGGGCGGAGCGAGAGCGGGATAGTCCTCGATCGCAGCAGTGAGCCCATCGAAGACCTTCGCACGGACCATGCGCGTGACGCGATCGGCCGTCAGTCCTCGCAGTGCAGAGAGTCCGATCGACAGTGTCGCCAAAGCCAGCGCCGAACCAGCCCAAGCCTGCTCGACGAGCACGATGGCCGTTGGATACACCAACCTGAGCAGCGCTACCTCGAGCGTGAGAACGACGCACCATGCGGCGAGTCCGCCCGACAGCCAGCGACCGATCAGCCGACCTCGCTCAAGCATCCGAAGCGCCTATATCGCCGGCGCGGCACGGCGCGTTGCCGATGCGGGAGCCCGACAGCAGAGCCGACCACCGCGCGCTCCGCCAGGCGGGGTTCTGAGTTAGTGCTTCGGGGGTTTGGGTTTGGCGTTTTCGCAGGCGACGGAGATGGCGCCTGTAGAACCCAACACCACGAGGGGTTGGAAAAAATCCCGAATGGTCGGTGCCTCGTAGGCGCGGCGCTCCGTGCACTCGGGCGATTCCTCGTTGAACTTTTTCTCGTTGCTCATTTTGCCTCGATCGTGGCTACCACAGCACGAGCACGCGGCCAGCATAGCCGTTGCTTCTCTGCCATTCACCAATCGCAATATCGCCGTAGCCATCTGCGTTAGAGTCGCGGATCGCTCCACTCAAGAATGCGCAACCCTTCCAATCGCTGGGCATTTGGTAGCTCACGTCCGCGGCCGAAACGATATCCCTGGTACCGCTGGTCATGGCGTTCTGCCCGGTCATGAAGTAAACGCGCGTCGCAGCGCCGGCTTCCGTCAGGCCCCCAACCACGACATCCGGTGCGCTGTCGCCGATAAACGAGGTGGTAGTCCCGTTCGCAAACCCCCCGCCGACGACCATTAGTCCAAAGGCATCGCCAACCGTCGTGGCCCTTGAATCCGTATAGGTCGAGTGCGCCCCACCAAATGGTCCAACCGCCACGTCTCCGCCAAAGAAGTCGACCCGGCCTGCGGCAGGGTTGGTAGCATACCCGGGGCTGCCAATACCCAGCAACGGGGTCAGCCCGCCTCCCCCGACGAACGCCAGGCCAAGCCCCGTTCGTCCACTTACCACCGGGCCAATAAACGTTTGATCGGGGACGGTGATGGGAGCCGCGCCGGTAAGCCCGTGGAACGCCAAGACGCTTCCCGCTGAGCTTGCCGCGCTCGCGACCAACGTCGACCCACCGCCCGCGTAGATACGGCCTAGACCTGCAACCCGCACTCCCAGGCTTCCGCCGGTGCCAGCAATCTCGACCGCTTTCGTGCCGTAATCTCCTGGCAAGGACACGACTCCCGCCGTTCCGAACGGTTTGCCCTGGGCAACGCCAAACACTACTGAAACGCGCCCGAGAGATCCGCCATACGAAGGAGCACCGATGGCAAAGTCATCGATCCCATCGCCGTTGAAATCACGAACCCCCACCACACTGAAAGCGTTCAAGGATCCGGCAAACTCAGTGCCGGCCTGCACGATGTAGTCCGCGGCGCTCTGCTGGAGCGAGCTGGGCCAAGGGTGCCTGCCCTTGAAGATATACGCGACTCCGTTACCATCAAACGGCGAACCGACTGCAACGTCAGCGAGTCCGTCCGAATCGATGTCGCCAATGACGGACACGCTGGACCCGAAGCCGGTCGTAGCGCCAACAATCTTTGCCGTGGGAGCGCTCGGATACCCGGTCGCCGACCCCATGTAAATGTACACGTTCTGCGAGTTACTCGCGCCAACGATCAGATCCGAATAAGCGTCCCCATCGAGGCTAGTCGAGCCGTCGACGGCGTAACCATACAGCTCGTCGAAAACCCCGTTGGACAGGATAGTCGAGTTGAAGTGCGCGCTCGTGGGCCCGGCAAAGGCCATCGGGCCCCGATTGCCACCTTTGTCGACCGCAGCGACAGCGAAATAGTAGTTGGTCTCGATTAACCGATCCGTAGCATCGACGCCATCCACGCTGCCGATCGGCGACGGGGCCGCCGAGTAGGCGATCTTTTCAGCGGCATCGAAGGTTGCGCCAGTGATCGCCGTCTTAGCGATGCGGACGTCATAACTGGTCACCGCCGCGCCATTGTCGGCCGGCGCAGTCCAGCCGAGGTGGAACGTAGTTTGCCGACGCAACGCTGGGGGCACGACTGCGGTGAGGGCTGCAATCGCGCTCGGAGCCTGTGTGTCGACGACAACGGTTAGCTTTGCGCTGCCCACGCCTCGGCCAGGCACATCACTCGTGGTCGCGTCGACTGTGAGTGAGGCAGCATCGGCAAGAGTTAGGATTGGGGTGGTCGCTTTACCCGTTCCGTCAATCGCAACCGGTGCTCCCAGATTGCCAGCCGCAGTGGAGAACTGAACGGTTGCGCCCGAGCCACCGACATCGGTTTGCACCGAGAGCGTGCCCTGCCAACCGGCCGTGGCACCGTCCAAATCATTCGAGATGTTGAGCTTTGATACGCTGGGCGAGGCCCACGTCACGATCGGTGGGTTGCCCACGGTTACCGTGCAAGGAGAGAGCAATGCCCCGGGATTCCCCGCGGGATCGACCGTAGTGGCGACGAACGTATTCGCCCCGAGTCCGAAGGCCACCTGACCCAGATTGGCTTGTCCGAGACCGGCCATTGCCGCCGAGTAGTTGGTCGGTGTGCCGTTGTTGGTCACGACTACGAGAACCGGGATCGAGTTCGTCAGCAGGGTAACCGGCCGAGTTACTGCAACAGTGCTTTGAATCAGCAAGCCACAAAGCGGATTCGGGATGTATTGGTTGATCGATGGCGAGACCGAGTCGACCCAAACATCGACCGCAGGGCTGGTTCCGACGGTGCCTTGATCGCTCACCGTTACCGTAAGCTGCGTTGGGTTCAATAGGTCGCCAAAATTACTTTGCTCACTCTCGGGCAAAGTCGCGGCAGCAAATTTACCCACATACGACTTTCCTGTTGGACAGTTGTCGCTGGCGACCGCTGCGATGGCCGTCGTCATCCCGAGCGTCTGTGCCGGCTGTCCCTTGATGGCGCCCAGCAGGGTCATGGGACCACTTGGCACATCGGTACAGGCTACGACCGTAAACTGGGCACCGGGTTTCAGCGCGTCTTCGTCCTTACGCCCGCTCGCAGCGGTGGAAGCAAGGATATGAGTCGAGATGTCGGCGCCAGTACCATCGACCGGGTTGATGATCGCGACGCCGGGCAGCTCTGACGTGCAAGAGATGCCCTGCACGCTCGTCCGGGCACTGTTGCCAGCTAGATCACCCAGCGTCACATTGAGGTCGAAAGGCGCGCGATCTTTGCAAGTCAGGGTCACGCAAGGCGCTCCGCTGCTGGCACCCGTGGCCGGCACGCACAGCGGCGTGGCAGAGCCCAACGCAACGCAAAAGTTGTTCTGCGGTGCGCCCAGACTGTCCGGCAAATTCAGAGCATCTAGCGACTGCGTGGAGCCGCAAACCTGAAATTGCTGACCAGCTGTCGTGAGGTCGGAATCTTCGCTCGGACCAAAATGCTTCCCCGCAACAGGAGCGGTAACGCTGAGATCTGGTGATGCCGTATCGACCGTGAATGTCGCCGTGCCGGATTGCGAGGTCTTGCCGGACTGTGCAGCGCACGTCGCAACAACGGTGAAGTCACCATCAGGTGAAAGTTGGACCCCGGCAAACGTTGCCTTGCCGGCGCTCGCAAGCGCGGTGATGAGCTGCGTGGAGGAATCGATCTGAAGGTTGACCGGCCTGCCATCCTCGATGTTGGTCGTCACCTCGAATGCAACCTGGTACGGGCTACCCGCGGCGCTCGAGCGGTCGCCGCCTTGGGCAACCGGCACTCCGTTGAGCGCTGGGTGAGTGGCCGAGATAACCGGCTTCGTGATATCGCAGGTGGGCAGGCCCGCGCACGATACATCTACGGTAGCTTGGGCTTGAGTGCAGGAATTGCTTCCGACCTGAACCTTGAGTACGTCCGTACCGATGGAAAGCTGTACCTTCGCGAAGGTCGCGAAGCCTGCTTTCACAGTAGTTACCGCGACTTGACTACTACCGGAGAACAGCGTCGCCTTCGTGCCGTCGTCGGCCGAGGTGGATACCTTTACGTCGTACTGAAAGCCGTCGGCGCAGGTATCTCCAGCCGATCCAGCCACGTCGTCGGCCTCGGTCAGCTTGGTACCATCCGTCGGACTGACGAACTCGACGGTCGGACATGTGGTGCCAGACACACCGCCATTGCCGCCCTGTCCCGACGTTCCTTGCCCGCCTTCGCCAGCGTTCCCGCCCGCGTTGCTTCCAGCACTCTTCGGCGGCGGCACAGTGTCGCCATCGCCGCAACCAATAGGAGCCCAAAGCGATAAGAGAACCCCACCCGCGTAAACAGAAAGCGCACGCCCGCGCATCAGTTTTTTCACACCGTACATTGTCCCTGTAACCGTGGGCCGGTCGCCTCGACCTCGTCCAGTCTCTTGTTTAAAGCGTGTCATCGTCTAGAACCTTCGTCTGACTACCTTCGTGCAGCCCGTCGCAGTTGGACTAAGCCGCGCTTTTGAAGGGCGGCGTCAGCACCACATGCTGATGATTGCAAGCCCTCTCGCGTTGGGCGAAGCCAAGGGAAACGGTCCGCCAATGTTTGATCATAAGCGGAGTGTTGCGCTTTTGCAGTTCGTAGATCTCCGTTCGAATTGAATCGATACGGGCCAACCTTCGCGTCGCGGTCGATGGTGCAGCCTTCACCCAAGGCAATTGGCGTGGTGTTGCCGGTAAATCGCCGGTAACGAGCGACGGTGAGTTCGCACGCGCCTCGGTAGGGCGCGAGCAGATCCCCGACCTCCGCGGCGGCAGAAGCAAAGCAACGCCGACAATGTACGCGCAGGTCACACTCTCGGCAGCCAGGAAAGTCTGCCCAGGTCACGTCGCGAAAGAACTGGGCGACGTCGGACTCTCTCGCGCGGGCGAGAGCCGTGGAGTCTCCATCGATCTGAGCCATGGGAGTGTTGAGCTGAGCGCAAGGCTGCACCTGCCCGTCGGATCGAACGCTGAGCTGATCACCCGCGCCGCACGGCTTACCTGCCAACGAATCTCGTGGCGCCGGGGCCGATGAAGGCACGTTTGAGATCGCCTCCTCGGGTGAGCGGCGAACGTGCGTCGGCTCCGTGCGCCCCGCTTCACCTGCGGTTACTAATTCAGCGACAAACAGGTGTGCATCCAGCTCGCGGGCAAGAACAGCGAGCTGCTCCGCGGTCGAGGTCGACAGCGCGGTCGGCGTAAACTTGAGGACCACATTGACCCCCTTAGAGCGCAGCAAACGGACACCTTGGGTGGTTTTGGCCCAGGAGCCCGAAACGCGTGTCAACGCATCGTGCTCGGCGGCATGATGAGAATAGAGACTGATCTCGACCCGCCACACGTGGCAAGCCGCGATCGCGCTCGCCAAGGCCTCAGTCATCGTGAACCCGTTCGTGTACAGGACGGCCGCCAGACCCAGCTCGTGCGCGTACCCCAGGATAGGGATTAGGTCATCGCGCAGGGTCGCTTCGCCGCCACTGAAGCTGACGATGAATCCGCCTCCGGCACGAAATTCGCGGAGTAGGCTCTCGATTTGGTCACGCGTCAGCTCACCCTTCAGCCCCTGCACTTGGTAGCAGTGCTGACACGAATGGTTGCACCGATCCGCGAGCAGCACGTGGAGCCAGAGCTGCGAGCCTGACGCCGAAGCCAAAGCCAGAAGCGCATCATCCAATGAAGCTCTGGTTTGGATCGCTTCCATCACGGACCTGAAGGACGCTCGAGCAGTCCCCTTGTCTGCAACTCGGACAGAAAGATCTCCACATCCACCCGCAATTGGGTGCGTTCGACCTCGAATTCGTTCACCAAAATGTCGAGAATCTCGGCCAATGTCCGCCCATCTGCGAGCGCCCAGATACGTCCGCCAACTTCGTTGAGCACGCGAACCGCGCTCGCCGTGGGCAATATCACCGCCACCTCGTGATCGAACTCCCTCGAGAGAGCAGTCGACGCGCGCCGAATCATCGTTTCATCACTAAACTGCATTACTAACGCTCATCGGCAAAATGGGGAGCCAGCAAGATCCGTTCGGGATGGGACGGAGGAGCGATTGCTGAATGTATGGGGCCAGAGGCGCTCACGTTCAGACTTCGCGGGGGCATGACCTTGCACAGGTCAGAGGCCAAGCTCAGCAGCGTTTCCAATGAGCTGGGGGGTCCCGTCGAGCTGAGAATTGCTCCACACCAAGTCGCCAAAGGATCTTTCACCCGACCCATGTCCTGTGTGACTGATGCCCCTTTGCGGACGTCATACGCGGCTCGAAGTGGCCAGGAACGATTCTCGCGGCCAGGCAGACGCCCGCCCCGATCGAAAGCACAAGGCTCGACGCGAACGGCTCCCTGCTCCGGAATGCGAATTACCACCACGTCATCGGCAAACCGGAGAGCTCCCTCACGACCGATGCGACGCGCGGTAGTCGTCTTGCCCGCGCCCGAATCGCCCAGAAAGACGACACCCTCCCGCTCACTGACGACGCCACTCGCGTGAACCAGTACCGCTCGCCGAGAGGGGAGCAGCATCGACGCCACGAGCCGCAGGAACATCCCCAGACTTTCCGGCGCTCCCTCGGGAAAGATGCGGAGCTCGGCCTGGAGCACGTCGCTAGCGCGTCCGGACCAGTCGATGGTTCCGTTGGCACCGTTCGTCTGAACCTGAGCATGCGTCCCGCTCAGCCACTCGATGCGCGTGTAATATTCGTGGAGCAAGAAGCGCTTGCTCGGCGCGGCGGAATCCGCTGTGACTAGTATCTCGGCGGCGATCGCACCTGAGTTGGCTCCGAGGCTGGGCGGCGGGAGTACGGCCATCAACTTCGCGACCGGCTCGAGCGTGGAGAGCACTACCACCGATAGATCGTTCGCAAGGCCCCCTCTCATCGGGTAGCCTTCACCTGCTGCAAAATTGCGCATCACTCGCCCCGGCAGCCTAGCACGACCAGAACGGTGCGATGACGTGGGAAAAGCTCGGAAAAGAAGGCCCATGCCCTCGGTCTCGGCGAAGTTCAGTGTCCTCGATCGACGAGCGTTTTACTTGCTCGCGGTAGCTGCCCAGGTGTGCGCGGCCTGTGCTGGTGCCAGTGAGCCAACTTCGGTTGGTGCCGCCGCGGGCAGCAACGCGGAAGGAGGGAGAGAGGATCTCGAAACCGGCCGCGGCGGAGCTTCGGGGAACGCGGGCACCGACCGTCCGGCCGGAGGACTCGCCGGGGGCGGGCGAGCGGGAGCGGCCGAACTAGACGGGGACGGCGGGACAGCTGGGCGTGGAGACGTGGAGTTCGCCGGAGCGAGTGGGGCACCGATCGCTGGCTTCGTCCCCGCCCCGCACGCGCCGTTTCCATTAGTCACCGATCATGGCGGACCACTGATAAAAAACATTGAACTCGTGCCGGTGTACTTCGGAGAGGATCCACTGCGTGCAGATCTCGAACGGTTCAATCGCTGGATCGTGGGAAGCAATTATTGGCAACAAACAGGCGCCGAGTACGGCGTGCACCCCGGCACGCTGCTGCCTGCGGTCCAATTCGAGAGCGTGACCGCGGCGTCGATCTCGGATGCCGAGATCGCCAGTTGGATCGACGCACGGGTGGCCGACGGCGGACTTCCAAAACCAAACGCGAATACCGTATACGCGCTCTTCTATCAGGCGGGGACCACGATCACGTCGGGCACGGCGAGGAGCTGCAGAGAATTCGGCGCGCTTCACAAATCCGTATCGCTCGCCAACCCGACATTTACAGGCAACGTACCTTACGCCATCATTCCGCGTTGCTCGTACTCACCTGGCGACGAGCTCATGATAGCCACGAACGTGGCCTCGCACGAGTACATGGAGGCTGCGACATGCCCCCTCCCGCTCGTCGACGGGACCTGGTTCATGGACAACTCTAGCGGACCGCTCGAGGCATGGTGGGGCCTGAGTGGCCCCGCGGTCGCCGACCTTTGCTTGAACCAGTCCTATGACGTGATCGACGGCTTCGCAGTGAACGACATCTGGTCGAACGTCGCGGCACAAGCGGGCAACAACCCGTGTCAGCCGAGCGATCCGAAGCACCCATTTTTCTCGGTTTCGGCGGAGGAGACGATTTATCACGCGCAACCTGGCACAACGCTAACCATCAAGGCCCGAGCGTGGTCGAACCTTCCTACGGAGGACTGGTCGCTGGGGATCAATTGGGGCTGGGAGCCTGACCGCGACTTCGACGGGCACGCGGTCCTGAGCCAGGAGACCGTGAATAACGGCGACGAAGTGACGGCCACAGTCACCATTCCCGTAAATCCCCCGATCGTAGATGGGCGCTCGGTGTATCGATTCACGATCGACTCGATCGATCCCATCAACCCGAATTTCTCCCATCCCTGGCCGTTCCTGGTGATCGTTCCCTAGCCGCACTGGCTGCGTCTACTCAGCATCGGCCCTCACCTGCGGTTGGTCGACCTGATGCTGATCGCTGGAGCTACCGAGCAACGATTCGATCCGTTTACGGGCCACACGTAAGGGCAACGAGCTGAAAACCCGCACTCGCGACTCTGCTCCGTCTCGATCGATTTTGACGAAAGCGCCTCTTACTCCGACGTTCACGGCCTGGCGCTGGACGCAGAAGGCCACGCAGTCGATGATTTGACCGATCGGGTTGACCGATCGGGTTGACCGATTCGGGAGTATGCTGCAAGCCCTCTTGAGCAGCGTGTCTCAGGGGCCACGCTGCGTCGCACTCCATCCGCGCCCGTCAAATCGGCGCCGCGTGGCCGTCGTTTTCGGATATCATGCGCCGGAAATGAAGTTGAGTTCACGCTTTCGCTTTTCCCACATCGTGTCTTCTGTTCCTGTCCAGATATTCGTCGCCTTCTTCGTCATCTACGCGGTTACGTCATCTGGCGGACTAGAATCGATAGATGCCGAGGTCCGCTATCAAACAGCCAAGTCGTGGCTCGAGGGAACTGGCGGAGCGCTGCCGCCCGGCGAAGAACACGGGGTGCCCGGTCTCGATGGCCGCACGTACTCATACTACGGACCGTTTCAGTCGGCCCTGATGACGCCAGTCGCCGCGCTTACCGCGCGGTTATCGCGAGGCAACTCCGACCAGCTGTTCAAGCTCGTGTTCGGGATCGTGGTAATCCCGATGGTCTCGGCATTTTCGCTAGCGATACTGTTTCGTGCTTTGCGCACGCTACGCTTCGGCGAACGTGAAGCCTTTCTCACGGTTGCGTTCATTGGGTTGGCCACGCCGCTGTGGCACTACGGCAGATCTGGCCAAGAAGAGAACATCGTCGGCTTGGCCTTCGCCCTCTACTTGTGGGGCATGGGGCTGCTCTTTCTCGAGCGCTTCGGGGGCCTCACGCTGGTCGCGCTGTCTGCTGGCGTGATCTTCGCTACTCGTTGGTCCTATGGTCCAACACTACTCATCCTCTTGATCCCAGTGGTATTGCTGCTTTGGCAAAGGCGCGCTGACTGGCGCCGCTGGTGGCAGAGCCTGGCCATCAGCTCCGGATTGGGAGGCACGCTAGTCGCAGCGGTGCTTTGGTATAATAACTACCGGTTCGGCCGTCCTTTCGAAACCGGCTACGGCATATATGCCCGGTTCAACCCCTTCTTTACGCCGGAGCAAGCGCCAGAGCACCTGCTGGCCTTGGTGTTCAGCCCATATCGCGGACTGATCTGGTTCTGCCCTGCTCTGATAGTTCTTTTCGGATTGAGGAAGGTCGCGAAGCACTCGCTCGACGGTCGACTTTGGAAGCCAACCCTCGGAGCATGGCTTTTCACCTTGTTCTTCATTGCAAGCATCGCGTTTTGGAGTGCGGGAGGAGCCTGGGGGCCGCGCTACTTCGTTGCCTTGATGATCCTACTCGCGCCCGCGTTTGCGTCGGTGTTTGCATCGGGACAGCGCTGGAGAGCGGTGATCGCCGTCTCGATCGTGGTGCAATTCTGTTCCACGCTTTTGCCCTGCTCTGCGGAAGACGTCGTGTTCAGCAAAATGAATAGCGAACATCCCGGGACGTGCACGCCGTGGGTGTGCGGCTGTTCGGCCTTGTGCCTACGCGGTCCATGGGCGCTGCGCGTGATTGGCAATACAATCTCTTCGCGAGAATTGCCGACCATCGAATTGACAGCTTCGGCTAAAACCGCAACCGGAGCGTCGGTGCTAGAAACCTCCGACTTCAACAGCGTCTATTGGTGGCCGGTGCGTGCGGCTTACCGCGCACACAAGCTCGATCCAGCGCTTGCTTTCGCATTCTGCATGTTAGTGCTGTGCGCCGCTTGCGGCGCCCTCTGGTTATTCTATCGGAGGCTTCCGGAGTCCTTGCGCAGCGCACGCGCCGTGACGCCAGACGACTAAGCGGTCATTTTCGACAGAGTACTTGGTATTGCGCGCCCAACGGCAAAGCCGTGAGGGCGCGCTCGAACTTGCGTAGCGCGCCAAGCATCTTTGGAAATACGAACAGGAAGTGAGTGTCGAGCACTTCGAAGCCGGCGGCCAGGACTAGCCTCCGCGCTTCGCGCGCCGAAACGAGGATCGCGTCGCGGTCGAAGGGGATCCGACTCATGACAAGCCGCGTTCCAGGATTCCAGGGGTTATTTTCCCAAAAGGAAAAGAGCCCTCCGGGGCGCAGCGAGTCCCGAATCGACTCGATCGCCTCAGCGCGCTGGTCCAGTGGAATGTGATGAAAGACCCCGTTGCAGTACGCAACATCCACATTGCTCTCAGGCGTGAACTCGCCCATCGTAGCAAAGGTGAGGCCATTTTTGGCATTGCGACGCGCCAACGCAATCTCTTCCTTCGAAGTGTCCACCCCAATCACGGAACTAGCGCCGAGAACACTCTGCAAGAGCGGCGACGTCGACCCCGTACCGCACCCATAATCCAACACGCGTGCCGGTTGAGCGCCGTTGAGACACTGCCGCAACCATTCCACTCGACCCCGCGCAAAAAAATCCTTGTCCTCTCCCGACAGAGAGATACCGCGTTCTAGCGCCGCGTCGTATTCGTTCGCGAAAGCGTCGAAGTCCACGGGCTGCCCTTTGTTGGCGCTGGGGTTCATGTTCGGCGTATCGACATGATGCTGATCATGAAGCTACCGAGGATGGCTTGGATGCCGAGCGCGATGAGCGTCACCCCAGGGATGACGAGGCGCATGGTTTCGCCGTAGTCGAGCCGCCCGAATGAGACCTGCTGCCATTGGACGAAGGCGAAGGTCAACAGGATTCCGCCGAGCAGCGCAGCCGCCAGCCCCAAGGCCAAGCCCTTCTCCAGGGTGAAGACCTTGAAGAATCGCTCAACTCGGGGGTCTGAAGGCAACAACCCTTCGTTGAGCGAGAACATTTTCGCGAAGGCCGCGAATAAGATCGATTGCTGTCCAATCAAGAGCGCCAAGCTCGCAACGAGCAGCGTATGCGCGCCGAGCGTTGCTTGCCCAATCTCGGCGCCGGGAACGGCCAAGGCATAACCGACGAGGCCGATGACGAACGACAGAACGCCCGGCCACAAGAACAACCAGCGCGGGCTACAGGTCAAAAAGAAGCGCAGCGTGCGCCAGCCATCGCGAAAAGTTTTCAAGTGGGGGGCGTGCGCTTTTCGCCCGTCTGGGTGCAAAGTGATCGGAACCTCGCCGATTTTCAACCCGAAGCGGCTGGCCTTGATGATCATCTCAGTCGCGAATTCCATGCCCGTGCAGCGCTGTTCGAGACCCAGGTATGCTTGCTTGGTAAAGCCGCGCATTCCGCAGTAAATGTCGTGGATCGGCGCTCGAAACATCATACGCGCCATGATCGAAAACATGGGGTTGCCCCACCAGCGATGCAAAAAAGGCATGGCGCCAGGCAAAACCGTCCCGCCGCCCGACGGCAAGCGGCACCCCTGCACCACCTCGAAACCGCGCCGAAGCTCCTGCACGAACTTCGGAATTTCGAGAAAGTCGTAGCTGTCGTCGGCGTCGCCCATGATCACGTATCGGCCCCGCGCTGCCGCGATCCCGCCCATGAGCGCGCTGCCGTAGCCTTTGGCTTGTACGTTCACGACGCGCGCACCGAGTGCTTCGGCCAGCCGCTGCGAGCCATCGGTGCTTCCATTGTCTGCAATCACCACTTCTGCGTCGAGGCCAGCCGTCTCAATCGCGCGCAGCGCCTTGGAGACGCACACTTCGATGGTGTCCGCCTCGTTCAGGCACGGCATGACCACCGACAGCTCGCATGCCGGGGCGGGCAGCGGAGATCCAGGTCCAGGCGAGCTGCCGTCGCGTGTTAAGTCGCGCTCCGCAGGCTGCGTCAAAGTCAACATCCACTTCTCCAAGGCCAGCAACTGCGCCAGCACGCGAATGCCTCAGATAGCGTGCAATTTCGCGAGAAACAAGCAATTCCTATGGTTGTGAATGCGGCCCACCGGTCGCGCAACGTATCGCTTACAATGAGGCACGATTGAGCACGACGCAGAAGCGCTCGGGGCTTCCCGCTGCCAAACGAGTGACGGTGAAGCCTCAGCCTCCTGGCGCTGATTGACGGTTTCGACCGATGCCCGCAAAGTAGCGCGCTGTCGCTGCAATCAACGGAAGGTCCGCGGTTCATGAACGTGCTCGTGACGGGCGCTTGTGGTTACATCGGCTCCCATGCCGTGCGCTGTTTGCTGAAGGCGGGGCACCGTCCCATCGCCCTCGACAACCTGAGCCGAGGGCACCGAGAATCACTCCCCCAAGGAGTGCCGTTCGCGCAGCTCGACGTCCGTGACACCGATGCCGTCGTGAGCGTGCTGCAGCAGCACTCCGTCGAGTGCGTGCTGCATTTTGCCGCGTTTGCGTACGTCGGCGAATCAGTCGACGAACCCTTGGTCTATTACGACAACAACGCTCGAGGCACGCTGAGCATCCTGCAAGCGCTCGAGCGTGCCGGAGTTCGGCGCTTGGTGTTCAGCTCTACCTGTGCCACCTACGGCGAGCCCGAGCTCGTGCCGATCACCGAACAAACCGAGCAGCGGCCCATCAATCCGTACGGCTGGTCCAAGCTGTTCTCGGAACGGATGATATTCGACTACGCGGGCTCGAAGAAGGATTTTGCCTTCGCGGCATTGCGCTACTTCAACGTAGCCGGTGCCTCGGAAGACAGAGCGGTCGGCGAGGATCATGCGCCAGAGACCCATCTCATTCCAGTAATCCTGCAGACGAGATTGGGGCGACGCGAAAAGATTACGATCTTCGGCGAGGACTACCCGACGCATGACGGTACCTGTGTGCGCGATTACATCCACGTGGAGGATCTCGTCGAGGCACACGTAGCGGTCATGGTTGCGTTGAAGCCCGGCGCGCAGCTCGTCTATAACCTTGGTATCGGACGTGGCTACAGCGTGAGGGAGATCATCGCGGCCGCGCGCAGCGTGGTCGGAGATTTTCGCGTCGACAGCGGTGCGCGCCGTCCCGGCGATCCCCCAGTGCTCTACGCAGATGCAAGTAAGATTCAACGCGAGATCGGCTGGGCGGCACGGCGCACGGACATCCGAGGGATGATCGAGAGCGCTTGGCGGTGGTTCGAAAAGTACCCTGACGGGTATGCTGGCAGAGGCGACAGCTACGAATGAAGGGGCTATAACCCGCGCGTGCGACTCTGCTCCGTGTCGATCGATCTGGATGAAATTGCTTGCTATGCAGCAATCCATGGCCTGGGGCCGAGTATCGACTGCCACGCCGTTTACGATTTGGCGCTGGCACGGGCCCTGGATTTTGCGAAGGGCCTGGCCCTCCCCCTCACCCTGTTCGTGATCGCACGCGACTTGGACCGCGAGCAGAACCTGGCCGTGCTCCGGCAAGCTGTCGCCGACGGGCATGAGATCGGCAATCACTCACTCGACCACTTGTACGATTTGACGCGGCGTGAATCGTCCGAGCAAACACGTCAGGTAGTCGACGCGAACCGCCAGATCCACGCGCTGCTCGGCGTGCGGCCGAAGGGCTTCCGTGCGCCGGGCTATGCCGTCAGCGACCGGCTGATGGGCGTACTCAGCGAAGCTGGTTTCAGGTACGACTCATCCGTCTTTCCATGTCCGGCTTATTACGCTGCTAAGGCAGCCACGCTGCTATCCATGAGATTACGGCGACGCGCGTCCAATTCGGTTCTGGACAGTCCGCTCGTACTCCGTGCGCCAACGACGCCTTACCGGATCGGGAAACCTTACTGGGCCCCAGGCGCCGGCATACTCGAGCTTCCCATCCAGGTGGTTGGTCCGCTTCGCCTGCCATTCATCGGCACGAGTCTCACGCTGCTCGGTCCGAGCGGCGCGCGCCTACTCACGCGAGCTGCGGTGGGGCTGCCATTCGTCAACTTGGAATTGCACGGCATCGATTTTCTCGAAGCGCGCGACGTTCCGAGGCCGCTGCTCACCGTACAGCCCGACTTGCGCGTTCCCCTGACTGGCAAGCTAGACGCTTTGGGAGCAACCGTAGAGACCTTGCGCGCTCACGGATACTCGGCAGTGCGCTTGGACGAGGCCGCGCGCGTCCATACCGGCGCTGTTCGCTAAAAATGACTTCCCTACTCCAGAAAATCGAGACCAAATCCGCTCGAATCGTCGTCATTGGCCTGGGCTACGTCGGCTTGCCCTTGATCGCCGAGTTCGCGCGCGCGGGTTTCCGCGCCACGGGTTTGGACAAAGATCCGGAGAAGGTTCGCTTGCTCAACGCGGGAGAGTCGTACATCGCCGATGTGCCGAACTGCGATCTCGCGCCGTACTTGCAGTCGCGGATGCTGGACGCCAGCAGCGACCCCGGAGTGCTGCGCGAGGCTGACGCCGTGATCGTCTGCGTACCGACGCCGTTGAACAAGACCCGTGACCCGGACATGCGCTTCATCGTGGCCGCGACCGAAGAGATCGCGCGCCATCAGCACGACGGCATGTTGGTGATTTTGGAATCGACCACCTACCCGGGGACAACGACTGAAGTGTTGGTTCCCAAGCTAACGGAGAGGGGCGCCGTGCTCGGGCAGACGGTATTCATCGCGTTTTCTCCGGAACGCGTCGATCCGGGCAACCAGGTGTACAAGACCAAGAACACGCCGAAGGTTCTGGGCGGTGCCAGCCCCGAGTGTTTGACCGTGGCGGCCGCCCTCTACTCCCAGATCCTGGACGAGATTGTGCCCGTGTCATCGACCGAGACCGCGGAGATGGTCAAGCTGCTAGAGAACACATTTCGAGCCGTAAATATCGGGCTCGTGAACGAGATTGCGATGATGAGCCGCAAGCTCGGCGTCGATCCATTCGAAGTGATTCGGGCGGCCGCGACCAAACCGTTTGGATTCATGCCCTTTTATCCTGGTCCGGGTCTCGGCGGCCATTGCATCCCGGTTGACCCGCTCTACATGTCCTGGAAGCTGCGGACACTGCAATACCAGGCGCGCTTCATCGAGCTAGCAGACTCCATCAATAGTGGCATGCCTGCATACGTGGTAGAGCGCACCAGCGAGGCGTTGAACCGGGAGTCGCGACCAGTCCGTGGCTCGAAGATTCTGATCTATGGCGTTGCGTACAAGCGCGACGTGCGCGACGTGCGCGAGTCCCCCGCTTTCGCGATCATTCGCGACTTGAAAAAGCGGGGAGCGCACGTATCGTACATGGATCCACACGTACCGGAGTTGAATGAAGACGGCACGAAGCTCGTGAGCATCGATCCGAGCGTAAGCTTTGCAACCTTCGACGCCGTGATCGTGGTCACCGATCACGCGCGGTTGGACCGCGCACGCTTGCTGCGTGAAGCAAACCTGGTCATCGATACGCGCGACGCACTCCGCGACGTCCCGGGAGACCGAAGCAAGGTCTACGGTCTTTGATGCCACGGGCCGGCAGGCTATACGAGGATCGGCATGGCCATTTTTTTCTGGGTTAGGCGACCGTGGCTGATACCACGGCGAATCAAATACTGGCTTTGGGAAAAGCGAAACCCCGACAAACCTTGGCTCTGCCCGGGGACGGTCGCGTTCTGCGAGGCAAAGCTTTCCAAATCGATGAAAGCCTTGGAATTCGGGAGTGGCAGAAGCACGCATTGGCTCGCCCGGCTGGTTGGACACGTGACGAGCGTCGAGCACGACCCCTCTTGGTACCGCGAAGTCCAGCAGCAGCTGGCGCGGGCACAGGTCACGAATGTGGACTACCTGCACGTCGCTCTGGACGACCATGCTCCCGAGCACTCTTGGGACCAACCCATCCCCAAGTACGTGGCCGTCGCGGAACGCTTCGCTGATCAGAGCCTCGACCTGATCAGCGTCGACGGGCGGTATCGGAACGCATGCATCCGCCATTCAGCGAAAAAGCTAGCGTCTGGGGGGTACCTGCTCGTCGATGACGTCGAGAGGTGGCCCTCGCTAGCAGCGCTCGGTGTCCCACCGGACTGGCATATCGTCGACGACAGCAGCAACGGCATCAAGCGCTGCGTCATTTGGCAGTCGAGCTAACCTGTTCGATCTGATCGCGGTCGACGGCCGAGTGAGTCATCGGCAAACTCGGCTTGACGCAAATCCGCATAGGGGCCCGAGGTAACCCCTGGGTCGCCCTCACGCAGTTGCGGTTCGCTTCGATCAGGATGACCTCCTTTCGGCGGGACTTGCACCCGCAAGACAGCGCCATGCTGGGCGCAACAAAACACGAAAGGCCCTCGGTCTTCGACCTTGGGCCCTTCGTCTCAATCACGCTCGCGCCGATGGCGAGCGCCGTTGCTCTCAGCCGCCGGCCATCTTCGCCACTTCGCTGGCGAAGTCTGGGGTGGTCGGCTTCTCGATGCCTTCGCCGAGCTGGAAGCGCACGAAGCGGCTCAGCGTGACGTCGGTGCCGAGTTCTTTGGCCAAGCCCGCGCGCAGCGCTTCGACGGTCTTGTCGGTGTCGATCACGCTCTCCTGCTCGAGCAGGCAGACCTCTTTGGCCCACTTGGCGAGCTTGCCTTCGATGATCTTGGGACGAGCCGCATCCGGCTTGCCCTCTTCGATCAGCTGGGCGTCGAAGATCGCGGCTTGCTTGCCGCGAGCATCGGCCGGCATCTCCGAGACGTTCAGGAACTGCGGGGACATGGCGGCGATCTGCATCGCGCTGTCGTCCACGAACTTCTCGAACGCAGGCGCTTTGGCCGCGGCGTCAGTGCCGGTGCGGACGGCCAAGAGCACGCCGACTTTGCCGCCCATGTGCACGTAGGAGTGCACACGACCAGCGCCGTCGATCGATAGGCGATCCCAGCGGCGCACGGTGATGTTCTCACCGAGTTTGCCGACCAGGGCCGCGCGGTTTTCTTCGATCGTGCCCGCGCCGCCCGGGAAGGGCTCGGCACCGAGATCGGCGCCGAGCTTGGCTTTGAGCGCGGCTTCGACGACCTTGCCTGCGAAGGCGATGAAGTCGGCGTTGCGTGCTGCAAAGTCGGTTTGGATGTTGACCTCGGCGATCGCGCCGAGCTTGCCATCCGCGCTGACGCTCGTGATCACGAGGCCTTCACTGGCGATCGCGCCCGCGCGCTTCACGCTCTTGGCGAGGCCCTTTTTCTGGATGATGACGACGGCGTTTTCCAGATGGCCTTCGGCCTCGACCAGCGCGGCTTTGCAATCATTGAGCCCCGCTTGAGTGCGATCGCGGAGCTCCTTCACTAGCTGCATGCTTACTTGAGCCATGTCTACCTCTCAGTTCGAAGAGTCCGAACCACCGCGGCCGCCGCGGCCGCCAGCGTAAACGACCTGAGCATCGTTGCCCGGGCGGCCACCTTGACGACCGTCATTCGAGTTGCTGTCGCGGTCGCGCTGCTGCTGGAACTCGCGACGACGTGAGGCGCCGGCCACGCACGCATCCGCGATGGCGCCGGTGATCAGGCGCACCGAGCGAATCGCGTCGTCGTTGCCCGGGATCACGTAGTCGACCAAATCCGGATCGCAGTTCGTGTCCGTGATGGCGACGATTGGCACGCGGAGCTTGCGGGCTTCTTGCACCGCGATCGTCTCTTGTGCCGGATCGATGATGAACACGGCGCTCGGAACGGCGCCCATGCCCTTCAAGCCACCGATGTATTTCTCGAGGCGCGCGCGCTCTTTCTCGAGCTGCACGGTCTCCTTCTTCGGCAGTTGTTCGTAGGTGCCGTCTTCCTTCATGCGCTCGATCGAACGCAGACGGTCGAGGCCACCCTTGATCGTGCGGAAGTTGGTCAGCGTGCCGCCGAGCCAGCGATTCGTCACGAAGTAAGCGCCGGCACGGCGGCACTCTTCTTTGACGATTTCTTGCGCTTGGCGCTTGGTGCCGACGAACAGCACTCCGCCGCCGCGCGAGGTGGTCTCTTGCACGAAGTCATACGCACGCTTGAACAAGCGAGCCGTCTGATCGAGATCGACGATGTGAATGCCGCTGCGCGCGCCGTAGATGTACTGGCGCATCTTCGGGTTCCAGCGCTTGGTCTGGTGACCGAAGTGCACGCCGGCCTCGAAGAGCTCGCGGACAGTCAGGGGGTTCGCGGGATCGCGCAGTTTGGTTGCGATCTCGCTGGGGCCTTCGAACGTTTCGCTGGGCGAATTAACACCCGATACTGATTCAGCCATGACGCTTGCTCCTCTCGGTTTTTCCTCCGCCCCGCCTTCGAATCAACTCTGTCTCGCTCCTGTGGGGAGGCGAGAAGAGCACCGGATTCGCTTGGTCGCGTGTGGGGCGTGTGGTTTTTATTAGGGTTATCGAGCCTTGCCCGGACGGCAAGGGGCGCGGAACTTACGGCACCAGCGGGCGCTGCGCAAGCACCCAAATGGCGGGCGATTTATAGGCCCGAGCCGGGCATGTCCGGGTCGCTCGGACGCCGCGCGATGTTCCGGGCAGACGGGACGGAGGGCGATGCCGGGCCCAGTGAGCGACGCGCGAGGGACGGCGGGCTCAGGTGCTTAGTATCGAAAATCATTCGTGAATTCCTGGCGGAGCCGCTACTGGCCGGCGCCCCCGCGAGCTGCGCTGAGGATGCGGGCGGGCTCACGCTGGCGGTTGGAGCCGCCAGCGCCGGAGCGGAAGTCGTTTCGCTCCGCGCGCCGGTCAGCGCAGGCGGGTCGTGGCGCGGAGGTTTTGCCACTGCGAGCTCCGCCGCAGTGACCGGTGCGTTGGCGCTGTCACTGGGGAGCGCGGCCTGACGCAGCACGAAACCAGTCGCGATCAACAGGCCTAGGCCTGCGGCCGCCAGGCCGGCCCAGCGACCCATGCGAAGCCACGGGGAGACCTTTGAACTTTCCCCACGCCCGGTATCGACCACCGGAGGTGGCGTGATGCTCAGTGGGCGCACTTGCTCGGGCAGCGGGACATGAGTCCGCGTGTCCGGCGGTTCGAGCGGGACCGGCACCTCCCCGAGCATTTCGGTCCGTTCGGGCGACTCGGGCGCTGAAGCGTTCGGCTGTGACACGGAGCTTTGCGTGTGCGTTGGGGCGATGGACATCTGCAAGGTCGTCGTGCCGTCGAACGACGGCAATGACTCGAAGGTGGTGTTGGGGACCGAGCTGATCGAAAACGCGTCGCCCGCTGTCACGGCAAGCGTGGCCTGCGTGCTGGTGGGCGAAAGCGAGATGCGCTGCGTGAGTGTGTCGTCGGGCCGGATGGTGTCGCCAGCGGGGACGGTTGGTGCGCCGTAAGCCGCTTGAGTGGTCGTCGCACCCGTGGTCGGAGCAGACCGTTGACGACGCGCGAAGCTCCGCAATCGTTCGGCCGCTTCACGCGCGTGCGCCGGGCGCTGACGACAATCTTTGGCCAACATACTGGCCAAAATTTGCTCGAGTTCCGGCGATACGCCGGCAACCAAAGACGACAGCGGCGGCGCTTTGCGCGCCAAATGCGCGAGCAAGAGCTGGTTCGAATCGCGCGCGTCGTCGAACGGTCCAACACCGGCGATCATCTCGAACAGGATCAGCGCGCTCGCGTAGACGTCGGAGCGGCCATCGACGCGCTCACCGCGTGCTTGCTCGGGCGACATGTAGCGCGGCGTGCCGACCGCCAAGCCGCGGGCAGTGACGACGCCGGACGCATCGGCGATCTTGGCGATCCCGAAATCGAGCAGCTTCACGCCACCCCCCTTGACGATGAACACGTTGGCCGGCTTCACGTCGCGGTGGATGATGCCGATCTCGTGCGCGGCGCTCAGCGCTTCCAGCACGGAGGCGGCGATGTTCACGGCCTCGAGCACGTGAAGCCGGCGTTTTCGCCGCAGCAGCGAGGCCAGGGTGTCACCGTCGAGGCGCTCCATCACGTAGAACGGCACGCCCCCACCCGAGGTACCGGCGTCGGTGACGTTGACGATGTTGGCGTGCTGCAGGCGAGCAAGGGCACGCCACTCGTTCCTGAGCCGCTGCACGAGGTCATCGCGCCGCGAGAGCTCACGCAGCAGCGCCTTGAGCACGAACCGCTTGCCGAGCTCGGTGTGCTCGACCTCGTACACCGAACCCATGCCGCCCACGCCGATCAGCGAGAGAACGCGGTAGCGCGTGCCCGCGATGTCTTCGCCGTCCTGGAATTCGCGAAACTCGGTCAAGTTACTACCTCGGTCGCGCGCGCGGCGCCGACCGCTTGTACGCTGGAGCATATCGGGGAGGTCTCCTGTCGTCGAGCAAGTCGATGGCTGCCAAGGGCTCGGCCAACCCGAGCCAATCGGAGCGGTTGGGCCGCGAGTTGCGAACGGACTCGTCTTCGGATCGAGCTGAAATTAGGCCTGAACAGATGCCCACGCGGGTGAACCGCCGCGCGCACTAGGTCGGGTTCAAGAACTGCCCAATGGCCAGCGCTAGCGCCAACAGAGACACGACGAGATTGACCACGCCGAGCACTAGGCCAGCCGTGGCCATGCCGTGACCGCCTACGCTTTGCGGAAACTCGCGGGCGGCTTTGCGTCCGAGCAGGCCGGCGATAATCGCCGGGATGCCTGTGAATGGACCGAGGCAAAGGATGATCCCGCACACCAAGGCGACGACCGCCGAAGTGCTGGCGGGTGGCTTCTCGCCACGCGGCAGTCCAGTTTTGGGATCGATGGTCAGGGCGTGCATGGCCATCGTTGCGGCAGAGCCCGTGATCGGTTTGCCCGGCGGTCCCGCTGGGCCATGGCCGCCCGCCCCAGGCGGGCCGTAACCGCCGCCCGGCCCCGGTGGACCATAGCCACCCGGAGGGGCACCCGGCGGACCATAACCGCCTGGTGGACCGTAACCGCCTGGTGGACCGTAACCACCCGGCGGACCGTAACCGCCCGGTGGCGGCGCTCCCCCGCCCTGCGTCTTCTGAACGCCAGGCGCTCGGCCTGCCAGCGGAATCGGCGAAAACATTGCTCGACGATAGTCGAATCCGGGGTGCCACGTCGAATGCAGAAGGCCGCCCATGATGCTAGCCTGCGCGCCGCTCATCATGGCCATTACTCGTGAAACGGTTCTACACGTCGCCAAACTCGCGCGACTCGAGCTCGAGGACAGCGAAATCGATCGCATGCAGAAGGATCTGGGCAACATCCTCGAATACGTGAATTCGCTAGCCGAGCTCGATACGGCGTCGGTCGCAGAAACCACTCAGGTCGCGGTGCTCGGTGCTCCGCTTCGGCCCGACGCGGTCGAGCCGAGCTTGGCCAATGAAGTGGCGCTGGCGGAAGCGCCACGCAGCGCGGGTGGAGGGTTCGCCGTTCCGGCGTTCGTCGACGAATGAGCGACATCCTCGATCTGCCGATCCCGCAGCAAGCCGACAAGGTCAAGAGCGGTGAAATCAGCGCGGTGGCCCTGACCGAGCGCGCCTTGTCGCGTATGGAAGCTCAAAGCGGGCTCCACGCATTCCTGCACGTGTCGCGCGAAGCGGCGCTCGCGGCTGCGGCCGCGGTCGATCGCAAGCGCGCGAGCGGCGCCGCTCTGGGTAAGCTGAGCGGCGTGCCGATCGCGATCAAGGACGCACTGTGCACGGCGGATGCGCCGACCACCTGCGCCTCGAAGATCCTGACGCGGCGCAACGCCGAAGGCAACGGAGGCTCGGGCGCAGAGACCGGCTGGCGCCCGCCCTACGACGCGACGGTCGTCGCGCGCCTACGCGCGGCCGACGCGGTGCTGGTCGGCAAGACGAACATGGACGAGTTTGCCATGGGCTCGTCCGGTGAGAACAGCGCGTTCGGTCCGATGAAGAACCCCTGGGATGAAGCGCGCACCGCGGGCGGCTCCAGCGGCGGCAGCGCGGTCGCGGTCGCGGCCGGCATGGCAGCCGGCTCGCTCGGCAGCGATACCGGGGGCTCGATCCGCCAGCCCGCCGCCCTTTGCGGCATCGTCGGCGTCAAACCGAGCTACGGGCGCGTTTCGCGCTATGGCTTGGTCGCGTTCGCGTCCAGCTTGGATCAGGTTGGTCCGTTCGCGCGGGACGCGCGGAGCGCTGCACGGCTGCTCGAGGTCATTTCCGGCGTCGATGGCCACGACTCCACCTGTGCGGACGTGCCCGTCGGCGCCTACGAAGCCGCCTGCGAGCGCCCGGTAAAAGGGTTGCGCATCGGCATCCCCGAGGAGTACTTCGGCGAGGGATTGGATCCGGCGGTCGCCGCCAGCGTCAAAGCAGCGATCAGCGCGCTCGAGCGCGACGGCTGCTCGGTGCATCCGGTCGCGCTGCCGCACACCAAGCACGGCATCGCCACCTACTACATCGTGGCCACCGCCGAGGCCTCGAGCAATCTCGCGCGCTTCGATGGCGTGCGCTTTGGGCTTCGCGTCGAGCCGCCGCGCAGCGATCTGCAAGCGCTGTACGGCAAGACTCGCAACGCCGGCTTCGGTCCTGAAGTGAAGCGGCGCATCCTGCTCGGCACCTACGTGCTGAGCTCGGGCTACTACGACGCGTACTATCGCAAG
>Ga0247760_1000760_pt1 | contig 33736 bp, 29 predicted proteins | sample UWRJL171409R4_FD_179936 | JGI IMG/M metagenome (GOLD analysis project Ga0247760, IMG submission 179936) | Plant litter microbial communities from Arlington Agricultural Research Station in Wisconsin, United States - UWRJ-L171-409R-4 | ecosystem: Environmental > Terrestrial > Plant litter >... | reverse complement strand
GTTTCCTTTTCAACATTCTTTTAATACATCCAACCGCTTGGACGGTTCTGTCTTTTTCTACCTTCAACATGCAGGTCAAGTCGTTCTTTATCGTCGCTCTTGCGACCATGACCGAGGCCCGTTTCGGCCAGGAGGGTCTCATCCAGCCTCTGATCCAGGCTCTCTCCGACTTTGGTAATCCGGGTGCCGCCGGTACGCTCGCCGGCCAGAGCCCCAGCGTGCTCCTTGCTGGTGCCAGCGCCTGCGCCAAGGTAAGGCATCCGGCTTGACAAGTGGGACACGGCAGCTAACGTCCACTTGTAGCTCGAGCTCGCCGATGACATCGTTGCTCAGCTCGGCAATGACGCTCAGGTCATCGCCGCCGCTGCCGCCCTCGTGGCCGCTGAGAAGAACTTCAACCCCTTTGCTCAGGCCATTCCCACCATTTGCAATAACGCAGCCCTTCCAGCCACTGAGGCCCTGCGCGGCATCGTCCCTCTCGTCGACCCTGCTGTGGCTGGCGCGGATGTCCAGAACGCAAACTCGGCCCAGTCATTGACCAATCCCTTCCAGGCTAATGGACTCAGCGTTGCTGACGTCACTCTTGCCAACGGCTTCAGCAACTTTACGGAGCAAGCTTGAGGGAGTGGGGGAGATATCATGGCTCGAGGAGGATCGGTGGGGCTCTTGGAAATTATGCCCAACTTATAATTGTACCATAGGGCAATGAGTATATGTGTGCGATGATTCCCTTGCTTATTTTATTTATAAACTTGAAACTGAAAACTGTCGGTGGAAAACTGCTGCGAGAAACCCGTCGCGTGATCCAATAATGCCATGCCATGACCGTACAGGAGAGAATGTCGGGCGTCGTAGCGCCCAGGCATCTAATGCCATGCTGTCGTGGAATGCAGAATAAAGTTTTTCGCTTTTGTTTCAGGTCCGATGCAACAGAAAACCTAATCCAGTTAGGTAGATATTCAAGGTGCATGAAGGGAAATATATATCGCCTTGGTACTCCAGCCTGTTCGGGAGGCGTAAAAAACCCCGTGCATATGAAGAGGCAACATTGAGGGTAGGGCACCGGATCAATTGGATTGGATATTGAAAGTCTTGAACTCCATAGATCTGTTCAACCTCTCTTCTCTCTGCTTGTCAACGAATAGATCAAAAAAAAAAAAAAACCCCTCGTGGTGTTGTGATTGAAGCTGGCTATTAAGCACTTACCTACGTTTAGCTGTAATTGTATTATTATTATAATAGTAGATCCTAAATCATAAAATTATACACCGAATAAACTAAAAAGTCACCAGCTCGATTCCGGTCGAGGGGAGCATTTACTAATTTTTCAATTTCTAACGTCGGATGTGGCGTTGTCCCTTTTTTTTCTTCTTTTTCTTCCTTCCTTTTGTTCTATGTTTTGTAGGGCATACCACACCGTACCCTGCTCAACGACTAATTTGCGGTATTGCTAGTCACTGCTTGGGATAAAATATCACCTAGAACTAAAGCAGACACCCAGTCAAGAAACCCAAGGCCACGATGCATCCCCCTGAGATCCAGTCTCTCTCGAGCAACCTCGTAGTGTCTATATCCGAGCCCATAGTACAGCACCGGCCGATACCCTCACCGATTCGGCGGCTGTTATCACTCAAACTGTGAAGTAATGAAATACAAATACCGTACACATCCTTACGGTTCTGATTTGCCGCAAAAAATCAAGTTGTATCCTATGCCTCCTATCCAAGTATCTAAACACATCTTACACTAGAACCTAGAAACCTGTTCTCCGCCTGAATACGCTAATCGTCTTCTCCGTCCTATGATGTCGAGTGCTCCAGTGCCATAGCCCTACAGAAATCAAAACAACAATGGTCAACGGGATCGCCACAGCCCACATAATCCCAAATAGTGGTGTGATGCGGATAGTCCATTCGCCGCCGTCAAAGGAACTCGTGAATAGCTGGCTCCCTACAATTGCAGCTACCGCTGTAGTTGGAAGAAAGACTGTGGTTATGGCAGCCATGATCTTCATGATGTTGGAGTGCTGAATCAAGAGAGTTGAGTCAGCTGAGGTGAGCAGGTTGAAGGACAGAGCAATAGAGTTTGCCACCCGCTTGTTCAAACTTTCGAGTCGGAGTTTAGTTGACTGAAAGACTGACTGCCGGTACAACATAAGATCGCGAAGTTCCTGGCGGATACGGTTGAAGTTGCCTTGTCCCGCAGAGACTTGGCCAGGGGATGAAGCTTGCTGGGTGAGCCGATGCGAGTCCGATGTCTTGACTCGTAGGATAATACTCTCGCAGAGGAGGAGACAAGACTCAACAGCCTCTCCAAGGTGGGTAATATGCTTGGCCACGTTGTGCAGCTCGGCAAACGCCAATTCCCGTGTCGGGGCTTGCACAAGCCTAGTGGTTGATGCAAATAGCAGGCGCTACAAGGATTTCTGGTCAGTATCCTGCGCGGTACACACGGCTAGAGGCCCATCACTCACATGTTCCAACGCGCCGAAAATCTTGTTCATGCTCCAAACGTTCTCATCAACCTCTAGGTACAGACCATCCATAATCAAGTCGAGCAGAATGTAAGACTCAACCAAAGCCTGGCTCCACGCGGGGCTTTTCAGAAACCTCTTCAGTCTGCCTTGGACTTGAGGGCTGGCACCGAAGCAGCACAGTGTCACTGCTCCGGTGCTGCTGGCGCTGAGGAAAAAGCTGGAGCGGGTGTAGCTATAGTCTGCCTGAGGGAGAACCCTGGAATCTGAAGGGTTCTGGAGAGCGATCTCGGCTGTATCCTGTGAAACTGCCCATGGCTGGAAGCCTGTCGGGTGGTGGGCAACGGCTGGAACTAGACCTGCAGATGTTTTGATTGCCGCGACTCTGATGTGCTTGCACAAGAAGTGGAACCATGCGCAGTGTCTGTCGGCACTGGTCAGGGAGCCAAAGCTGTGGCTGACAGACTGGAGTCTTTCCCTGATAAAGGCCGAAGGGATGCAAAGGGCTTCAAACAACTCGCGAAAGTCTTCTTTTGTAGGCCTTTGTGGTAGGTCAAGCGGTGCAAACCTGAAAGGATGTTAACTGGGAGTTTTGCAATTCACCTAGGTGGGCATGAATGACGCACACGATTCTCAATCCCTTGGGTGCAACTCGAAGACGAGAGGGATCTTTCAGCCCCTCCTTCCACCCTCCTGGTTGGTGCAGGTCAGCCAAGCCAACTTTGCTTGATCGGGGCTAACGTTACCGGTGTCTTCCCACATGTCGTACTTGAACGGTGAACTTTGGACATTTTCCACGTCAGCTTGTGCTTCAAATTCCCGGATGGGGTCATCATCAGTGGCCCACGACATAGCAAATAGCACACTGGATATTAGAGAGTTGCCAAAGGAAAACTATAGGAACAGAGAAAAACTGGGGAAGAACTTGAAGCAGGAGCGAGGGGTACCCTCCAAATCGGAGACGGGGATTCAGGGGGCAGGGCCTAGATCGCTCCTTCCGGCACTTGCAGCCTGGTCGATATTTGGCTGCCGGTGGCTTTCCATTTTCATTTCCCGATGCCGTTCTGTTGGGTGGGGTGTTCATGCAACCGCTCCTAGAAAAGCAGCTCTGCGATAAGGCTCTGGAGAAGCAGGCTCGCCAATGGCGCGTTAGGTCACCCTGATATCGACGCCACCTCCTGAGCGTGATACACCAGCGGCTCCAAAAATTGACAAGCTGAAGCGCCCAAAAGAAATTAAGACAACTATTTGTATGATGTGGTCAATATCTCATGCAGCTCACGGGCCGGACAACCATTTCGCGACAGACAGACTTCCGGTTTTTGGTGACAGCCTTGCCCCTCTCCGCCCCTCCTTCCGCCCAACCCCTGTTTCGATGCCACCCACCATGCGCATCCCCGCGGGAGAAGCCGACTCGGAGCGATGCAGACAGATCAACGATGGTAGTTAAGAGGGACAGACAGGTCGAGACTTTGCATGGGCATCGTAGACAAATTCCGCTCCCACTTCTGCTTTTTCACTCTCCGCAGACCTAGAGAAGAGCAATTCGCCAGCCATCTTCAGTCTGACAATGCACGGAGGATCGTACACTCCCCAGGTGAGGATCAAATTCCCTGCTAGCAGCCAACTAGTCTGGACCAGCCCTATCTAACCTACGCGACCGGAATAGCCCGAGGGCCGGCCCTCAGCTTGGGCTCAACGTCCTGCTCGTCATGGCGGCAGCTACACTCCCAGCTACGCTCCATCCCCACTTGCCGTACGTCTATCTTGTCTTCAACTATCAGCAAGCCGCGTACTCCCTCTAATGGTCAACGTCACCAGTCAAGCGTCGATCAAGAACCCAAGCCTTGGTCCCACCCTGCGCCTTCTACCTCCTCAAGTCCAGCTCCCGAGCCCACCAAGCCGGCCGTGGACAGCCGGAGACGCGATGGCATTCAGATGACACCCATAAGCCGCACCTTGACCAACGAGTCCGTCCCAATTTCACAAGAGCAGGCCCCTCACCTGCCTGCCCTTGGGGGCATCCGATCAGACTCTACATCATCAAGGGTATGTCGGCCATTCTTCCGTCATTACTGCTGTCGAGAAGATAAGCTGAACGTTGATGTAGACAGCTATCGTCACTCCAGCCGCCTCTATGGCGCCCTTGAATACCCAAAAGACCTTCTAGTCTACTGCGAGCAACGGGAATATTCCTGAAGACTACACGGTAAGCTTGATCACCCTTGCCACCGCCGACAAGGTCATGCGCTTACTGGAGATGCTCACAGAAAGAGGAACGCGAGGTCCCAAAACATCTCCAGGGTGGTCTCAACTGCTGCTGTGCTGGCCTCCCCTGCAGAGGCAAACGCCCTCACCACTATCTGCCGCCGCGGTGGGAATACGTTCCGAGACTCGCCCCGGGACAGCAGCCCATATTCTATCATCGTGATTTTGCGGGGCGTGAGACCGCTCATCCACTTACTGACCGCTACCTCCACCATGCCGATGGAAAGCTTCGCACACTGATGGTGGCATGCTCTGACGACATCTGGCAAATGGCTATGGAAAAGAGGAACGAAACCACTTGGCGCCGTACCTACATCCGAAAGATGGCGTCATATAGAACGAGGATGGCTTCTTGGATTGTAGACTACACGAAAGAGCGCAACTGCGGTACTTACTCGGTTGAATTGTTGCAGTCTCTGCTCTTCGCAACGGCCATGATGCTTCTGGTAAGGCTCTGCCTCCGTTTACCAATTTTCATAATTAAATTGACTAACATTCAACCTCAAGCCCCTCTCAGGAATCAGAGGTCCACCAAGTTGGCGCTACGGCGGCGACTACGCCCCAGTTTTACATCGCTACTGCGGCAACGCCAAGGTCTGGAGCAATCCGCTGGAACAAACGCGGGGAAGATCCTTGCCGAGTGAGAACCATGTGTATCGCGCCCTGAAGCCTCGCCACCTATGCTTCCTCCGAGACCCAGAACTTGCAGAGTGTCAGGGCGTCGACGTCAGGTCGGTCCAGGAATGGGAAGCCGCCGAGATCAGCGCCGGCCGGACTCCCAACCTGAAATATCTGTTCGTCGCGTACTCAACTGAACAGTTCAGTCATGAGAACGCCTCTGATCTTCGGGCACTCCACAAGATTGCTGAGACCGCTCCAAGAGAAGCCTGCATTCCTTCCTACTATGTTGCTTGCAGCTGTATGAGAAACCCTATGTGATCAGCAAGAGCCAATTTGCCGCCCAAGTCTGGGGTGATGCTGCCGAGGCACGTCAGCTCACCGACCATTATCTCGGAACTCAGATTCTCAGCCGGATCGAGCTTGCTGTCTTGGGTCTCCGCTGCTTGTACCGCCGTGAGACCACTCAATATCTTGCGGGCGACCAAGCGTATGCTCTCATGGGTCTATTACGCCTGCGGCCCGAAGTGGATAAAACGGACACGCCATTCCAAGCGTTTTCGCGGTGAGTGTGAGATCATCTGTCGCCACATCTGACCACTGCTAACCCGTCAAAGACTATCCACCGCCAACGATTCCGATTCTCTACTCGAGCGGTATCTTTGCATGTTACCCCCGGCCGGTCACACCGAAGCATGGCACTACATGGCTGACGCTTACGGCTGCTCGGCCTGGGATGTGGATCCCTACGTCCAAGTAGCGGGCATTTGTGACAACGACAGTGTCGTCCTAGATGGCGCGTACGGCGCCAGTATCCGGTGGAAGTCGTTCCACCCTGTCGGATTCACCCGCCTCTTCTCCTGGCGCCGCTTCTTCGCCGCGTTCCTTATCCAGTACAACGGCTGGATCCTGGTAGCGGGCAGTATGTGGCTCGACAGCATCGTTGGCCCAATGATACGCGCCGCTGCTGCCAGAAGCGCCGCCGCCAGTAGCAGCGGGTCGTCGACAAACTTCTCCTTCAGCAGCTCCAGCAGCAGCAGTTTCGATGCCATTTACCTTGCCTACAACTCTCTCCCCCTATTCTTCGCCATTATCTTTGTTGTGATCGGCGTTGCCACCTTCTTCTGCACCCCGCTGCTAATCCGCCTGCTCCTGGGTGGCCAGTTTCGCAGCGTCGAAGCAGCTCTTTTTGGGGTCGAAGGATATATTGACCCGGCCACGGCGGAACGCTCCATCTTTGGCACCGCACGTGGCAGAATGGGATGGTCGACCAACGGCTCGCCCCTCAGCCGGTCGTACCTGAATGACAAGGGCGAACTGGTTGGGGTTGATCCCCTGCGCGACCCAACTGTGGCGGAGAAAGTCGATCACGCCAAGGTGGCGATGCCCGGTTCCAAGAGGGTGAGTTCTCGTGCCCGAGCCGTTCCCTCCAACATGAGCTAACAAAACAATCTGCTAGATCTTCAGCATCATCAACACCTACACCATGGAAGTAACGCTTTTCGAGGCCTCTCGTCCCCCCACATGTCTCTTCCTTTGCGCCGTCGAGGGCGGCATGCAGCGCGCCATTGGGTGTTCCTACGATTTTACAACACAGACTTTTTACCGCGAGACGGTGCTGCGGGTTGACACGACGGCGCTGGACAGGATGAGCCGCGTGCCGCGGTTCCGGATCGGGATTCGTAAGCCTGAGGTGGGCGTGCGAAAGAAGTTGTAGGGAAAAAATGGCCTTTGTTTCAAGGGAATGGATGGGAATGGAACTGGAGTAGAAAAGCATGGAAGGGCTAACTTGGCTGAGGGAACATGAAGGGATAGCGTGGGGGAGTCCGGCGCTTGAATATGGTTCTGGAAGTAAACGCATGGGCATCGTAGCTGCAGCACAGTAGTCCAGTCCCTTTGTAACCACCAATATACACATGGCAGTGCAGTCAAGCCTCTGAATGAATGTTACTGTGGGACTCGAGAGTCAAGGTGCTACAAATAAACATGCTCTCCTCGTGTCACTGGAGGGGGTTAGAGGACTTGGGAGTTGTCCTTATTTTCTTTCCTCTCCTCTTGAGTGGCAGAATATCTATCGTGATCGTGCACAAGAATAATGCACATCTGCTATAGACATAGCAGATTGGAGCGTGTTCATAAGAAGATATACACGAGGTCTTGGGTTCACTGGCAACGGTGCCTCTGCAATGGACATTTCCGATCACCCAAAATCATCACCTGCCTCAAACCCAGAAACATCTTGTGAACAGCCTCGATTCAAAGATACCTGATTGTAAGCTGCCTATGTAGGTAGATTCCATGTGCCCAAGGGAAAAAAAAAGAATGAAAGAAGTCCGCTTCGTACAAAAAACTCCGTCGTCCGAACGTAAGTCCTAGCTAAAAAGCTTCTTCTAAAAGCCAAAAACCCTTCCTTCCCCAATGGTATATGGCGAGAAATTAAACATTGTCCAGAGCCCGTCTGAACCCCAGAAGTCTATGCTAGTAATACATCACTCATGATCGTTAAAAATTGTCCTCGTCTTCGTCCAAACGTATATGTCTCCAAACCGCCCAAGGAAAGCAAAGATCAAATCGCAAATGACAAAGGAAATTTCATCCGGGTAGGTAGATAGGGTAAATCGACGTTACCTCTCAAAACTTTTTGCCCAGCCATTACTCCTCGCTCGATTCAACTTTAAATCGTCCAGCGGTCCTTGATCCTACATTCGTGTCGTTGTTTGTCGGTTGTTTAGAAGCCCTCTTGCATACCGGTGCCGCCAAACATGGCTCCCGGCCCTGTCCCCATGCCGTTGGCACCCTCAATGCCGATGGCCATGCCTCCATACGAGGCCCACTCTCCTTGTCCGGGGACGAATGCGCCATGCTCTTCTCCAACAACACCCATACCAAAGCCAGCTCCCATGCCGACCATACCATTGCCCTCAAACATGGGCGTACTTCCATGGACTGGGGTGTGCGGCATGCCGGGGTGGTTCATGCCTTCCGGCAGTGTCTTGCTGCAGCTCGGACAGTAGATATTCGTGCATGGTCCAGGAGGATGTGCCTCAACCAGCGTTTGGGCAGAATCACGGTTGGCGTTGAGGTTAGATGGATCACGAACCCAGACCGAGGTGAGAGAAGAGCGAGGGGTAGAGCCAAGGAAGCGGGAAGCACGGATAGTTGCCGAGTGGCGCGAATCAGTCACGGAAGCGGATGTAGCAGGGTCGGGATGCATGCCATCAAGGTGTGCCTGTTGCTGCTGGTGTTGATCGGCAGGGGTCGTAGGTTCAGATGGGAGGAATGGGGACGGCGGAATGGTCGACGTGGGGTAATGCGGCGCTGGGATTCCCGGACTCGAGGCCATAACTGTGTATGGGGGACCATATGGAGACGATACTTGTGGATAATCGGCCCAGTGTTGCGGGTACGATGGTCGCGGGTTGTGGATCGGCGGGTTCGGAGGCAATGTTGACGGAGGCAGGGTGCTGGGAGCTTGGGTCGCCAAGACAGGAGCACCTGATGGGCGTCTCAACGAAGAGCTGGGGGTCCGGGTTTGCGGCTGTGGCGTTCGCGCCTTCTGGATAGGCACAGGTAGTTGGGTCTTGGGCACAACATCCGACCGTCTAATCCTCTTTGGCGGGTTAGCTCGACGAGCACCAGCAATACCGCTAACCGAACTCTGGCTCGTCGACTCGGGGCTGTCATCCCTGGGCATAGCTGAAGATGTGCTAGAGTCGGCAGTCGGTGCAACTGTTGGCGTAAGGGCCGGAGAGGGAGGGAGAAGCTGTGAAGTGCTAGGCCAAGGTTCCTCGGCTGGGGGTGGTTGGTTGTTGAGTGATTCCAACTGAGAGAAGAGCGAGACAGTGCCTGTGAATCTCTGTTCCCAGTCCTGAATAACAGTCTCGACCCAGTTGTAGAAGGAATTCGTGCTGCGGTCAAGTCCCTGTTGGATCTTGCGATCCACATCCACAGATTGGTCGGCTCCATCGAGCACATAACGGTACTGCAGTTCTAGAAGCTCTCTCAGTTTATTGAGGAATTTCTTTGACTCGGCAACGAAGTCAAAAACCTCCATGACAGGAATGAAAGCTGTGCAGGTTAGCACCATGGCAAATCGAAGCGGTGGTGGTGAAACATACTGGAATCGGGAATGGTCTTGTCTGCAGGAAACAAGAGCTTCCACAAGGAGATCCAATTATCGATCTTCAGCTTCAGCGTCCTGGCTTCCAGCGAAACAATGATTTTCTGGGTGATGCCGTCCTCGGGGTCGGCGCCACTTTGGTCAAACGTGATGCGGCAGACGTCTGGTTGTCTCAGATGATCATCCAGATCATTCTTGGTGGGGAACCCCTGGAAACATCTGGGGCAGGAAAAGGGGCCCGCATTTCTCTGAACCGGGGGATGGTGCGCACGGATGTGTTTTCTAGAAAACGAAGATCAGTTTCACCGCAGCCATGGAACGGCCGGACGTGCGAACTTACTTGAGCTGCGACATGTCGGCAAACGAGTGCGTAGCGCACACGTAGTAATCGCGGACATTGAAGCGGAGAGGATTGCGCTTGCGATATGGGCAGCTGAAGTTGGAACTGTTGCCAGGCCTGCCAGCGGGCCGCTGGACTCCAATCGAAGCATTGTTGTTGCCATCCTCATCTCCCCTCCCGGTATCTTCGTCACCATATCCATCACCGTCCTCGCCACCTCCGTTGGCTTTTCGCTTCCCCTTGCCGCTCCCGGTGTGGATTGGGGAGCCCTGGCTGTTGAGCACACTGCCGGGGGACGAGCCTCCTTGCTCGGGGCTCGCTGCTGCATTCCGCAGCTTCCCGTCTTTGGCTGCTGTCCATAGTTCCTGTAGATATCGCTGGGTGCAGTCGGCAATCAGCAACGGCGCAGCACATTCATCAACCTCTGTCCCCCAAAGTGATCGCATCACCCAGCTCGAGATTTCGTTCACCACACGCGTCTCCTCCTGAATTCCATCTTCACCCTCGCAGTCTGCGTTGATCGTGATTGGGGTGGGACTGAAGGCGGGGCTGGTGGTTGGGACGAAGTGGGTCCCACGAGTGGGCGTGGCCGAGTCAAGCAGCACCAAGTCATCTGCGTCCTCATCGTAGGCGTACTTGCTGATCTCCTGCAGAAGGAGATGACTGGGAATTGCGTCAGGCTCATAGTGATTGACTCGGTCGACGCGCGATGCGGGGCGGCTGCATTCAGATTGCGTGTTCACACATGTTGTTGACGAGAGCATCGAATCGATGGAGCCAATCCCACGGTGATGTCTCCGAAATGCCTCCACCGAGGGCGTATCGTCCACGTCGAGGGACTTATGGGGCAATTGAGGAAGGGCATCCCGTCGCAGGTTCTGAGTCGATTTCGATCGGAATAATTGATGGGTCAAAACGGGCAGCGAGTGTCCGGAAGCGGCGGTAGCGGGGGATTCGGCCACGGTCGGACTGCTTGGGGCCGTGGTGCCCGAGAGGGACGATGTATCGAGCAGATGGTGTTTGATGGTCAATTCTTCTCGTGGCCCGGTGCCAGCGCGGAGTCGAGGACGGTGAGGTAGGGACACGACAGCAATATCGCTGGCGAGCTTGTGTGCGACACGCGAAGTCGCAGGATACCTGCTGCCCCTGCTCTGGGACTCCATCTCCCGGCGTCACACAGGAGGCTTCCCTCTAGACACGACGGCGACGAGCGGAGAAAAAACGAGGGTGATGGTCTCGCGCCAGCGGCCCGACCCTGCGGGGAGACACAGAGACTGACAATCGGCGGTTTGCAACCGCTGGGGGCGACGATAGCGACAAAGCACAAAAAGAGAGACGAGAAGCGGGAAGTCCAAGGGACAATTCAAGACGCGGGGAAATTCACAGGGTGGAGGGCGCTTGCATGAATGAGAAGAAAGAACCCATGAGGACTGGGCTGCCCCATCCGAATTGACGCTTTCTGGGGATACAGCGAAATTCCGGGAAGTTGGCGACCAGAATTTTTACTTGGGTGCTGCTCCTGAGTTCCTGACAGCGCCCCGAGCGCCCCGAGCGCTTCGCTTCTCAGCGACGTGGTTTGTTAATTTCCATGATCCGAATCCAGAAGCTGCACGTCCTCCAATCGAGCTCCCAGCCGACCCCCAACGCGTCAACGAGCCGGCTCTCATTGGCTCAGTCCCCCGCGCCTGGGGGGCCAGCCAACCCCTTAACCACACAGGCCAGATCCTTCCCTCCATCCCTTTAGCGGCTGGCAGCCAACCCGATTGGGAAGCAACCCTGCAACGGAACCGCACGAGGCGTCCAATCCGGGTTAATCGATAGGGGGTGTTTCCCTGTAGGGCACTCGACGTGGACAGCCCTGGGCCATTCGTCTCTTCAAAGAATGGAAACGCGGTCGCACGGAGGAGTCCCATTGCTGAGAGAAAGAAAGAAAAGCGGAGAGCGGGCGGAGGAAAGAACAAACGGATTGTTAAGCTTATCGGGCCGGGACGTTTGTTTAGTGCGTGCAGTGCGGGGCTAAGGGCAGTCAGGGACAAACACTTTGGGATGCGCTGCTTCTGAAACGACACCCGTTTGGGAAGAGGCCGGTGCTTGCAGACTGCAGTCAAACAACGTGTCCCGCCGCAGTTGCAGCAACACACTAAATTCCACATGGACACATTGACGCTAGAAAAGCAAGATGCAGCAGGCAGTAGCAGCAGCAGCAGAAACAAGGGGACTCGGGAAACATGGCAGATCTCCCAGATCTCCCGATGATCGCCAAGGCTGGATGATACCACACCCCTGGGTTTCTGTCGTATCCACCAAGAGAAACAAACGAGCGCCCCACTCGGGAATGGTAATACGAAGCAGAAGGAGGAGCTGGCAGATGTGCTGCATGGGCGGGATTTGAAGTCGGCCTATCCCTGAGGCCAGGAGCAGTATCGCATCATCACGGTTGATCGGTTCGAGCGCGGGTGCATGATCTTCGGCGACAGGCCACGGTAGAGACATTGGCTCTTGCCGTTGTGGAAGATTTGGGGGTGGAGCCATGATCACACATGGGCACAACGGTGGCTGTTACCACGACGGCGCGTGACTGCGGAGCACTCTCCGAATAGAAGCCACCATGGAGCGCTGATGGGCCTCGAGGGCCTTCTCGAGATGACTCGGCTCGTGATCCGATCTCTCTTTTGAGATTTCGGAGCAGAACCAACAAGCAAACCTGGTTCACACCTGGTCTAGAAGGAGTAGGTCGATTGCACAGTGGGGCTCCAAGGGACTTCGTTACCAGACTGACCATGGTGTTCGAGGCTCTGCCATGTGGCAGCGCGCCTTTTGGTCTCCACAAGAAGGATAAATACAGCCTCAAGCCCCAGCCAGCTCGCCATTGCCAAGAAATATAAACTGCGACACCTGCACGTCAGGACTCAGTGCAGGATCAACGAGACGGTGACGCTGCAGACTGCCTAGGTCGATACTAATAAGAATCAACCCTGGATCGCCCTCACGACGGCTGGATACCACGCGGTGGCGAGCTTCTCGTTGCCTGCGTTGTTTGGATGCACGCCATCGCCGGTATCGCGCGGCGGGTCGAAGCCCGTCCAGCAGTCCACAACCACGATGGGGCTCTCGGTCGAGTTCTTGGACATGACCCACTCGGGAATGGCCTTGTTGAGGGCGACAACGCGGTCACCGCATTGGGCGCAGTTGGAGGGACGCATGGGGATGATCTGAGCGACGAGAATCTTCATGGTGCGCTTGCTCTCCCGCATCCAATCCACCATCTGACTGAATGCTTCTAGGATCTCGGTAGGGCTGCGGTTGTTCCACACATCGTTGGTGCCTAGGTGCATCAGCACCACGTCGGGCGTTGTTTTCGACAGCCATCCCGGTAACTCTTTGCGAGACACAATGCCCGTTGCAAGGATACCCCCGTGGCCTTCGTTGGCTCCATCATACGTGAACCCGCATCCCTGCCCGGGAAGTGTGCCCACAAACTTGGTGTCGGTGATGCCTGCTGTTTGCAACTTGCGCCAGAGCAGTGCACGCCAGCAGCCCTAGAACACAGATTGAGGTCTGGTCAGATTCGGGACATACTCCATCAAGTGTGTTTGGAGAGATACTGCGTACCGGGCTGCCCGTGATAGAATCGCCCAATGCCATGATCCTCACAGGGTTTCCCTGCCCTGACACGGTGGGTGCCACAGCCAGAGCCGCCACCAAACCACAAACGACGGATCGAAGACGAAACATCTTGAATACTGCTCGAGATTCGCTTAACAACCCACAACAAAACAGCAACGACCAAGATATGCCAGGGGCTATATATATGAGCCACCGAAGACCACACTAGCCACTGCCAATATAGGAATATCGGAGCATTTCCTTCTCCAGAAACCGCTTCCTCCACGGCAGCCACTGAGTGCACTGCAGCCGATTTCCGGGGAAGACATAACATGGCAATCCCCACGAGTTAGGCAAGCGCCGTGATTGGTTTCGTCCGTCTTGCAAGTAAAAGGCGGGCGGGGAGGCTCCGCGGTTGCGGTTGAATTGGGTGTGCGGCTATTTAGAATAGATGTCCACCAACAAGACAAGACTGCATTGTATGGTCCGTTACTTGGATGAGCGGGCTTGTGAAAAGGTCAAAACTTCCTGGAATTTGACTTGCACCGCTAAAGCTAGCATTAAGTCTTGGGGATTCATCCATTCGGGGGGATAGCATCGGCGTGTTTGCATTTTCATGTTTGAATTCGGTGATATGTTTGCTCGACAGTGGTGCACATCTTATAGCAACAACAACACAGTACTCTCGACGTAAGTAGGTACCTAGCTAGCAAACTTGAACACATATCTGACTCCCCCTATCAAAGTGCGTTAATGGCCTGGACATGATCCGTAATCAGACACGTCGCATCAGACGAACCATAGTAAATGGTGTTTCCGTCATTATGCGTTTGGCCAGAACTGAGCCGATCCCCCCATTGCCAAAATGCATCACCGCCCATGCCGTCGGCGTGGAGATCCCGGGAAGTTTTCTGCCATGGCTTCTCTTCGGTGCAGTGGTTTGATTGGGTGCCGTCTGTACATTTATTGGCCCCGTTAGCTCATCTAAGAGAAGGAGAGAGAGGGAGAGACAGGTCTGTGTCAGAGACGCGGTATGGGCGTGACTTACACTCCTCAAGGAGGCAGGGCTTGCCTGCTTTCTTGCAGGCCGCAGCGTGGGCGCTAATCCAGCCTGGACCGAAGCTATTCTGTACACCCCCTATTATTATGATTGGCATTTGTTAGCAAGGACAGACGTTGACGCACCCGTCAAGTCAAGTCACGACATGAACGGCGAGATTTCGAGTTTCAAACTTTCAACTCAGCCTGGAGAAAAAAACCGAAACAGAACAATAAAAGAAGGGGTAAGGCATGAAGCAAAAGAAAGACAAGACAAGGGACATACATGAATGGAGGGAGGGGAAGGAACATGGAAGAAGGGAAGGAGAGAGGGAAAAAAACATACAGCTACTGGGATACATGTGAAAAGTCCCAAAGTCCAAATCCTTAATGGCGAGATTCTTGGCAAAATCCACACCCTCGCTCGTGCCATAGGGATAGCTCGTTCCTCCGGAAATACCGAACCCTTCATCCCCCAATGTGATCATGTGGTTGGGATCGAGACCGCGGATGTAAGCGGATGTCTCGGTCGCCCATTTGAAAATCACGTCCGTGTTGCAGCCCTTGCATCTCGGCTCGTTGGCCAGCTCCCAGGCGAAAATGGCGTCTGAATCGATGTAGCGGCTGACCACGGCGGCAATGTATTTGCGGTATTGCTCTTGAGCGCGTTGGTTGGTGTACCAAGTTTCCTTGGAGCCCCCAAAGGCGGTGACATAGGCTTTCATACCGCCTGGATTTTGTAAGCAAGCATTATTGAGTAGAGGTCTGGTTGATGTGTGGGGGGGGAAAAAACCTCACCATAATCATCCCAGTAGTTGACAAAAGGGATAATCAACTTGACCTTGTTCTTCTCGGCCGATTTGACCACAGCATCCAACCTCTGTAAGCCATTGGCACCCGTGTTGATCTGTGACCCCGAAGACGATAGGCGCTGGTAGTACACTCCAGAGCCTGCCGAGTTGACGTCGTAAAACCCCCACACTCGCAAGATCTTGAGACCCGACTTGGCGATGTTGCCCATGGCAAGGTCCACATCGGCGTTGTTAGTTAGGAAACTGATCCAGTATGAGTTGGTCCCCGCAACATATTTGGTCTCGCCATCGATGGAGAACTTGGTGCCATTGGTTGTTGATTTGGCTGCCGCGGCCGGTAGGGATTCTGTGAAGAAAAAGAGAGAAAGTAGCCCGAGGCCGGAGGTAATGATGGACTTCATCGTTGAAGCGCTTGGGGAGGTCGGTGGCAAGAGAGACGGCATGAAGCCGGCCGACTTGAAGAGCTGGCTTGGTATAATATGTACTTGGTCTTCATCGTGGCACTCTGCCGTTGGATTGAGTTCCAAGACCAGACGCACGGTGTGAGAGGCGCCGTGAGCCCCAGGAATTCGATTTTCCGTACGGGATTTACATACTCGTTAGATTAACCCGGTCCGTGAGGGCGGAAGCGGGGTGTCCGTTACGAAGCCGGAAAAAAGTCAATAATGACTTGAACAACCTGAGCCCGTCTCGGGGTTTTGATCGAGATAAAAAGGGTCTTTTGGTCTGGGATTGTGTGAATGGTAATGTATTTCATCGTGGTTGATATTCCGTTTGATTGAGCTCAGAGGTGGTCAGTGTTGAACAAAACCCCCTGTCTTTATGTTCAATCCAAATTGGTTAGCGCAAGCAGATCAAGCTCACCTTATTCTGGAAGCACCTCACGGCTGAACTTGTACCAGTTGAGTTTTTCAAGTATCGGTGGTCAAGTTCATTCAGTCATTGTAGATGTCTGGCCTCGGTCTTGAGCTTTCGGGATTGAACAGGACTCGACCAGCAACTCATACGAATACCAGGTTCAAGGGTCCATCTGATTGTCTCGAGTCGAATTACTTGCAGCAAAGAAAGATTCAAATCACCCGAAGTCCAGAATGTGGTTTCCGACGGCGGGTTTGTCTTTTAGGTGGCATTCGCAATTTGGAGCTAAGATGGGGAGAGTTTCTGGTTGGTGTATCTCGCACCGGAAACACGCAAAGTTCGCAAAGCTGGACCATGTCGACCTGAAATTTGCGCTAATTGGACCTGAGACACGTGGAATATGTCAATTTTTCTGAAAAGAGAACCTCAGCGAGACAGGTTGCTCGCAGGGGTGGAGTTGGGGACTGGTGAGAACAACGGCGGGGTCATCTGATGATTGCCCCTCACGGAGCGACGTCATTTGTTCCCTGTTCGGTGGGCTGTTTCAGTGGTCTTCCAGCCTTGGAATGGCTCGTGCTGGCGCGTGCTGGCGGTCCGACTACCCCAGACCCGTTTGGCTAGCGCCACGCAATCCCCGAAGGCAACCGCTTCGATCCAGCTCTCGATTGAGTTTGCGCTCGGCACCCTCTCCTCCCTCACCTATCCAAATTGCTGCTGTGCTTGCTTTTTGATCTTGCTTCACCAGCTTTATAATTGCATTGATTCGAGCATAAACAGTCCTATTTCTTGCCGTCTTTGATCGAAGCGGGATCGCGGAATGCCTCTACGCGTCAAATCGCGTACGGTCGGGCAAGAGGCTGGGCTAAGAACGCCCTCGCCATTTGGCCGACACGTCCAGGTCCGTTTTGGCTCTGAGCTACCCGACATCAGCATCGACGACACATTCCGCGAAGTTGTAAAGAAGCTTTCAGTGTGAGTGGACACTGCGCCGTGCCGTCAGCTCGATTGGATCGCTGACCAATGCCAAGCTATATCGCCGAAACCATAACCCTGCCTTCCACGTTCGAGCAGCTTCGCACCACGACTGCCGGAGAAGGCCTCAGGACGCTGGTAGAACACCTGGGCCGAACTTGCACGCATCCTGCCATCGTGAACGCACTGCTGTATGGTCTTGCCCCTCGGACTGGAACTGCATGACTGACCACTACCCCGCAGTGCGCTAAAATGGCACTATGGCGCGTCAACCGAGGACAAAGGACTCAGCGACGCCAGGGCGAATGCTTGTGAGATTGTGGCCTGGCGCTTCCTTACCCATCTTTCCGAGCGGGAGGCTGTTGACTATTGTCTTTTCGAGATCCCCGAGCCAGACTCGTCCGAGGCTGGCCCGCAGCACGACGAGGAAGAGGGCGAGGTCGACGAGAACAGTGCGCTGCTCGCTCAGGTATGGAGCAGCACAAGCGACACGGCGCGCAGAACCGTCAACAGAACAGGCAGTGTCAAGAGGAATCTCCTCCTGCAGTCCATTTCGCGTCTTACTATGAGCATGGCGGCTGATTCGGATGAGGATGAGGAAGACGACCCAACGGCCCCTTTCACCAACCTCAATGCCCTTGAGATTGCCGCTATTGCCGATGCAAAACGTTTCCTGAGTCAGACAGTGGTGCAGAAGATTGTCACCGGCATCTGGAATGGCGACATTATCTTCTGGGACAGCCTTTCGGTTAACGCAGTGAAAAAGCCGCGTTTTTACAACCGATCCACCGCTGACCCCTACTCCCGTCTGCGTGTCCCCAAGTATCTCAAAGCCTTTGAGGTACTGTTTTTCGCCAGTTTCTTATTTTTGTACTACTATGTTTTGGTTGAGAGGAACCCTCATCGTATTTCCGTCACCGAGACTTTCCTCTACCTCTGGTTTGCCGCCTTCACCTACGACGAGCTTAGCGAGTGGATCGACGCAGGTTCCATTTTCTACACGACCGATGTCTGGAACATCTTTGACATAATCATGCTGCTGATTGGTCTCGGGTTTTTCGTCTTGCGTATGTTCCTCTCGACGTGTCATGGCTTGTACTGACATCTGCGGTAGGTATTGTCGGGCTGAGGACTGGCGACGACTGGCTTGTCGGCCTCGCCTTTGATATTCTCGCACTCGAAGCCCTTTTTATGGTTCCACGCGTCTGCTCCGTGTTGAGTCTAAGCCCATACTGGGGTGTAAGTTTGGCGAGTTCCCCAACAGGTGCTCTGCTGACCAGAATGCAGACATTGATTCCGTGCCTGAAAGAGATGGGCAAAGACTTTGTTAAGTTCATGGTGCTCGTCGTCATCATCTACTTTGGGTTCCTCACGACGTTCTCCCTCATCGGGAGAGACTCGTACACGTTTAGAGACATGATATGGTTCCTGACTAAGATCTTTCTTGGATCCAGTTATGTTGGGTTTGATATCATGAAGGGTATCGACCCCATCTTTGGGCCTCCTTTGATGCTGCTCTTCATTATGCTGAGCTCCATCCTGCTAATGGGCTCCTTGACGGGTATGCTCTCAAACAGCTTCTCTCGGGTCATTACGCATGCACGCGAAGAGTACCTTTACGTCTACAGCGTCTATGTTTTGGAGGCATCGACTAGCAATCGGCTCACTCACTTTTACCCCCCGTTCAACTTGCTGGCTCTCGTCATTTTCCGGCCACTCCGTCTCTTTCTCCGGTCAGGCGATAAATTTCGCGGTGCGCGCATCATTTTGCTGAAGGCTACGCACTTGCCGATCGTTGCGGCTATCGAGCTGTACGAGTGGATTCTAGGGAGTTCATTGAAGAGCACCCAGTATAATGGCTTCAGGGGGCCGCGTCATTCAATGATGGCAAGCCCAGCGCCGCCCCAGAAGAAATGGGGATCCCATGGCCGTCCGGGGGTCCGGCAGCACGCTTCAACGTCATCACTGCGGCCTGAGGCTGCTCATCCTGCTGCCATGTCGAGTGTGACAAACCTGACATCGCGGCAGGCAGCAGCTGCAGAGCAGGCAGCGGAAGAACGGGCTTTTGGTGAACCCTTGACTGATGTCGAGGTCCGAATTGCGGATTTAGCATTCAAGATTGACCGTCTGACTGAGCTTGTAGTCGCGATGCAGACAGCACAGGCGTCACAGTCCAAACCATTGGCGGAAGTTTCAATTGGTTGAGTGGGGGTTTGGAGTGTCCAAGTGGACCCGGAGTGGACAGGGCGCGTCATCAGGACTGCGTATATCAAGTACAGACTAGATCTTTGTTGATGAAACATGCAGCGTTTTCTGATAAAGATTGCCACGAGATAGATTGCTAAACAAATTGCTACTTTACGGGGGTTTAATAACGTTTAAAACACATTTTGCTTTTCGTTGCCGTCAGTCCCCCTATTCCCTTGGAACCTTGTTGACAACGGCCATGACTTCGTCGTATGTCTGTTGCACAAACTTCTTGTCGTCTAGGAGCTGGTTCATCCTAGAAATTGATTTGTATCAGCTCAGCCCACCAACAAACATTCAAATGGAATACTCACGGGTAGAGAATGGCATTGTGCCAAAACTTCCCATGACTCTCAGGTCTCAGGGCGGTAGCACTGACAAGGGACCTCGCTCCCTCCTCGGCAGTCCGATGAAGAAACAACTGCACAGGTGCCATCATAGCCTGGGTGGTCCACGGGTAATCCCGACCAAGATCTGTCTTGCACAACCCCGGACACACGGCGTTGACAATAACCTCGGGAAACCCATCTCTTTCCTTCCTCGGAATCCTCTCCGCCATGTCCATCATGACGGCCAACCCAACCAACTTCACCACCGCATATGTCCGCATGGCGCTCCAGGATTGGGGATCATTCGCCATCCTCAAGGCACTCCCGTTGTGACGCGCAAGCCACTCTGCCTTGACCATATCATTCCCGGTACTATTCACAAATGTCAAATGCGGGAAGCTCATCGGGGGAACCGCCTTGCGTCTTTGTAGCAAAGGTAAAACCATTTCGGCCATTAACGTCGTTGAGAGGATGTTGACTTGCACGGCAACATCCCATGTTCTTTCCTCGTCACCTGCTGCGACGGCCTTGTAAGAAGGCGGCGCCACCCCTGCACAAAGTAACGCGGCATCGAGACCCGTGTCGCCGACTTGGGCGTGTAATTCCTTGCAGAAATTGACAACAGAATCAAAGCTGGATAGATCCACCGTCAGAAACGAAATACTTGAAGGATCCACACTCCACATCCCGACCCGTTTGATTCGTCGCACGACTCTCGGAGAGGATCCTCTCTTTTGGTAGATACGCCTTTGTCATGGCTGCGCACGGCCAAGATGAGTTTCCCCACACCGAGCTGAGCATATTTGACTGTAGCGTGAAAACCCAGACCCCAGTGCCGTATTGGCGCTGTTGACGAGGATGGTTTGCTGAGAAAAGGAACATGAAAGAGAAATAGGATCGAGAGGTGGGTGTTTGGCGTTCCATCGCGTTTTGACAAGCAGTGATAGGTTAACAGGGCGATGTGGTGAGCCCGGCGGGGGGGAGGTGGATGCCGTGATTAGGTTAGGGATGGGGGTGGTCATGATGGTTTACCCAAAAAGACTGGAGAAGTAGAATGATACGGGTTGAAAGGTACCTGGCTTTTTGTTCCGGTTTGTGTGTTTGCGTGTTACAAAATCAGGTTTGTTAGGACGTGTGAGGCCAGGCCCCCTTGTTTACCGTCGTGATCGGTGGATCGTTTCGCCATATGTCCGAAATTGAAATCAAAACCATCCGAATGGCTGGCTCACCACTTATCCATGTATTGATGGATTTTTCCCATGGCTTGGCTGGGACTTTTGTTCCAGTCTGTAGTCTTTGAGAGCTTTGCAGATTAGCAGCAACCAGTTTTGTATTGTTTAAAGAACTCTTGTATATAGGCACCTAGGTACCTATTCAAGCAGTCATAACCACCAATTTACGTCAATCCTCCTCAGGCTCCTCTTCCTCCTCCTCCCCATCTTCAACGTCTCTACTTCCAAGGGATGGCAGCAGTGAGCGCGTCAGGCTCCCCTGCAAAAGTTCAAGCTCGCCGGGGAAAAACTTCTTGCAGAGATCTGTCATACGATCCTTGACGCTAAATAGCATGCTTGTTAGGATGGAAGAACCTGAGGGATTGCTATACTGACACTTGACGGAGATTGCAACCTGGGATCAAAATGGCGGTCCCAAGGTCAAAGCGGAGTGAGTACAGCAGATTCCGGTCATCCCATTCATCCTCTGTGGAATGAATTCTACGGTATCAGCCAAGACAGAACCTGCCTTCCACACAGTCGGCAAAGCTTACCTGGTTCTGAAGGGAGAAAGTTGCGCTTATAGGATTTGACATAATGTTTGCCACTCAGTCTGTGTCGTACGGCGCGCCAGTTTCCGATCTCATACTCGTTGTGGGCATAGAATGAACCTGCGTCAAAGACGAATGGCTCTCCAGTAACCATGTCGGTCGCAGTGTTCTCATCCCAGAGATCGCCATGTACCAGACAAGGTTTTATGCTACGACCTTCGGACTGCAGCGGCCCTAGGAGTCTCGGAATGACCTTCTCGAGGGTGAGCTGGCAGACCTGATGGAACTCGGGCCAAGCGCCGTGCTTTTCCTGGTCAAGGCTGATCATATGGGCCAACTGCTTGCGGTACAACGCCTCCCAGGAGTCCTCCCAACAGTTGGTAACCTGGGGCAGCTTCGCGTGGCAGGTGGTAATATGAAATCCGAATTTGCCAGTTGGGGAGATGGAATTTTTGTGCATTTCGGCGAGCCGCTTGGTGAAGCTGGACGGGTCTGGCGGCTGCTCCCCGACTTCGCGGAACTCGACGAGGAGGAAGTACGTGTCCGATTCACGGTATTTTCCCCAGGCATGGCAGCGGGGAGCGAAACTAGGGGACACGCCGTGAATCGCCTTGAGAGACTCGAATTCCCCTTGAATCATTGTCCGGCCCGTGTCACCGAGCTTGACGGTCTGTGATTGCGGCGCCAAGTGGCCAGCGTCAGGAGCGCTCGCTGCAGGTTTTTGTGGGTAGGAGCACCTGCCTTGAGGAAGTATACCTCCTTGCTCTTGTCAGGGAGCTCTACCGTGAGCTGCGCGGTTTCACCCCAGAGAGACATGCCATATGATCTCGCAGATGCAAGGGTAGACCCGGCAACCGGCAAGGCTAGAGAAAATACATTAGATATATGCTGTTGATGACGACACGCAAATTAGACGGCGACGGACCCCCGATCACGGCATCATCCACCTTGAAGCTGGCACCGAGTTGGGGTCTCGGGATGGGCTCGGTGGGCGCCGACTCCCCGGCGTGGCGGTCCACGTCAACATCTTCCCGGATAGCCGTAGCCATTGTGTTGTGTTTGAGGGAAACGTGGTCCGAGTTCCGAGTGTTCGGCCTATTGATCGGTCGCTGATCGTCCATCATGAAGGTACGAGGGACCTGGGAGGGGTTGTTGGGCAGATATGTCAGGGTCCCGCCCCTGCGCCGGCAACGCGCATACAGCCCAACCCCTGAAGGATTGTTCGCGCGGTACTTCACCGCTTGGCTGCAGCTTCCGAGCCAAACAACCAACTTGCCCCCGGCATTCTTTTCTATTGTTGAGGGGTTATGATGGAAACTTGAGGCCCTCAGGAGTAAATTTGAAGGCCTTCAATGTCAGAATCAAGGCCTAAATATTCTGGCTTGACCCGTCGCACAATGGCTTCCTAGCTGTTCATGTATCACACAAACCCCTGCTGGATACTCACCAAGTCCCACGCTAACAATCTTTCAGGTGTTGGATTTTACCAAACCAATAAGACCCTAGCCCTTGCCGCCGGTTTGCGCCCATCTTGATGCGCCGAAAATAGCCTGTCAGGGTCGCCCACAACGTTCTGTCGTTGCCGGTTTACGCGTCGCATCGCTTTCAATAGATGCGACAGCGGTTGACTGAAGTAGCGTTATTGCCCACGATAATTACCATGGAGGTAGGTGTTCTGCACGTCGAAAACGCCGCGTGAGCTGATAGTTGCGCATCTGAGACAGTTCCAGAGAGTTCAACGAAGAACTGCGATCAGCGAGTCCAAGTCACACGAGCAACCACTCGTCAGTCCAGACGATTTCACAGTGCGCGATGTCCCCGAGCAACACCGAGATTCTTCGCTCGAGACAGCCAAGCTACCCTTGAGATTTTTCCCACGAGCGCTCAGCAAGCAAGGCACCTCAACAACCCGTTCGGCGTTTTCCTTACGCCGGGCCACTTCCACCTCTGTGGCTTTCGACCCACCGCGAAACGCCCAAGGCCTCACATTGGTTCACAACCCCGACCAGCCCACGGCTGATATTATATTCGTGCATGGCCTTGGTGGATCCTCTTGGACAACATGGTGCTGGGAGCGGAATCCCGAATATTTCTGGCCTGCATGGCTCCGGCACGAGCAGGGGCTGAGTGGCCTCCGAGTCTTCACGTATGGGTACAATTCCGACTTCCTAGGTCCTGATACTACGTCGGGCGTTCTGGACTTTGCAAAGGGCCTTCTTGTCCGTATGAGAGGCTACGGAGGCGGCGAGTCGAGTGCTGCAAGACCGTTTGGCAAGGTGTGTGTGTCAATCACGTAGGGGATCTGATTTCGGTGATTGACAGTTCGCTTTTTTCTTCTTCTTTCTAGCGGCCCATTATTCTCGCTGCTCACTCGATGGGTGGCCTTGTGATAAAGATGGTAAGCGTTGCGTCCTGGTAATCGATGTTTTGCGACCAATGCGGAGCTGACCGCTGTTGGAAGGCGTACATTCTCGGAAAGCATGACGACCATTATTCCAGCATGATGATTCGCGTTCATGGCATGTTCTTCTTTTCGACACCACACCGTGGCTCCGACTATGCTGGCCTTCTGAATAGTATTCTTTCGGTCACCATCGGTGCTTCTTCCAAGGTCTACGTCGCCGAGCTGGAGCAAAACTCAACCTCGATCAACACCCTGAACGAGCAGTTTAGGTCCAACTGCGGCAAGCTTCATCTCATTTCAATTTACGAGACATTACCAACCAAGGTTCCTCTAGGCTTCAAGAAGATAGTAGGTTTCAGAAAAGGTTGTACCCGGCTTTTACATTCTGATTTCTGTCTCCTGCAGATAGTGGACAAGAGCTCTGGGGTTCTCGACTACCCCAAAGAGATATCCAGTCCAATGAACGCCGATCATCACAGTGTCTGCAAATATAGGAGCCGAATAGACGACAATTACCTCCTTCTGATCAGTCTTCTCAAGCAGATGACACGGGATCTTGAAACTCCTTGTGTGTTACCCCCTGCCATGGTGCCACCTCGATGTCCGCCTCAATGGTTACCCGGGCATTCCGGGATTTAGCTCGGGCCGCGTTTCTCTGATAAATACTCTTTAGATTCCCCCTTGGTGCCGTTTACCTCGCCCTCTGATCCCCGAACCCTCCGGTCAATTCTTGGTATCCAGGGGGACCCCCGGGAAGATCTAGATGCCTACACTGGTCGAGCGCTCGCGGGCACCTGCGAATGGGTCCGAAATTGTGACGACTTTGTACACTGGCTTAGCGCCCCTGAAGAGGAGCCCCGGTTGCTGTACCTCACCGGCCTCCCAGGGACCGGTAAATCCGTCCTAGCAGCGAGGACCATCACCCACCTGAAAAAGGTGTTTTTCGACCAAAGTTGCCAATTCCATTTCTTCATGGATTCTTCCCCCCATAAGAGAAGTATTTCTCATTGCCTGCGCTCCATCGCCTTCCAGATAGCGAGCACGCACGAGGAATTTTCCCGGATGATTTTCCGGTCACTCAAGGATATTGGGGACAGCCTGGAAGCTCAAAAGCCACACGTCATATGGGCTAGGATATTCGAAGGAGTTCTGTTCCGGTTAGACCTTGGATACACGCTTCATTGGGTTATCGACGCAGTCGACGAGTCAGAGGACTCCCATACCCTCCTCAAACTGCTAGCTCGAATGCGTCCATACTCATGCATCAAGGTCATGGTCCTCAGCCGTCCAAATAAGGACTTGGCAAGCATTGCACTGCACAACGACCGCATCACATACCGCATGGTATCCGTCAGAGATACGGATGAAGATATCTCTCGATACGTCCGCGCTGTTGTTAAAGAAAACATCCCAAAAAGGCAGGATATCCAGAAGCAGATTATCGAGAGAGTCATCACCAACGCGGAGGGCTCATTTCTGTGGGCTCGTCTTGCCCTCGATACCTTGAAGGACAATTGGCACACCGACGACGACATTGAGCGAGCCATGAGCATTATTCCGAGTGACATGGAGTCTCTATATCAATCCATGGCGGCGATGATAAAAAAACAGGGGCCAAGGCAGCAGGAGATATCAGGCAGGATTTTGACTTGGGCGGCATGCAGCCTCAGGCCCATAAAACTGACAGAGCTACAAGTCGCTCTGGAGCCGGAATTTGGAGGGTTTGTCAGTCTCCGAGATACCATTACCCAGATCTGCGGCAACTTCGTCAGGGTTGATGGCTGTGCCGTTTCGTTGATCCACAGGACGGCGCGCCAATTTCTTGTCATGTCTGTCAAGGACCAGCCGGAAATGGTGCCGTACCATGCCGGGCACGAATATCTTGCCACGACATGTCTCAGATATCTCTGCGATGATCGCTGGCGACGAATCCTGTCGCAAGTGCCTGAAAGCCCCGCTTCCGGGGAGGAATTTGGATGTCGCCGATTGGACTCAATCCATGAAGCTTATCCATTTCTGCAATACGCCGCAAGCAACTGGGCGTATCATGTACGACACTCGCCCGTCAACTCGCTAGAGCTTCTTCGACATTTGAAGCTCTTCTTTTCCAAGTACGCTCTATGTTGGATTCAGAGCTGTGCACTGGCTGGGAGGCTCCAGGACCTACCACGTGCCGCGCAGCACATCAAAGGATACCTCGTGAAGGTTAGACGAGGCAACCCCTACTCATGGTCGCCTGTGACCGCCTCAGGAAGCGGTTTTGATGGTACCGAGATCGACTTCCTCGACAGATGGTCCATAGATCTCATCAGGGTGGTTGGCAAGTTTGGTGTGAATCTCTCTCAAAACCCATCCTCGATATTCAAACACATCCCCCCACTCTGCCCGAAGGATTCTATCATATCGGAGGTGTATTCTCGTCAGGAGAATCCGCTACTGCGACTCGCTGGACTGTCGAAAACTACCTGGGATGACAACCTCGCCAGGCTGTCGCTAGGTCAAGATGTCACAGCTTCAAAAGTTCTCTGCGCCGGGCCGTATTTTCTGGGTTTGGTGTCCAGCACCGGCACCATTGTCCTGTGGTCCGCGCAGACGTGTGAGGAAATCAGGAGATTCTCCCACGGCGAGTGGGTAGTTCTCGTCTCGGCAAACCGCAGCGGAAGCCTGATGGTGTCCAGTGGGCGGTTTACTATCCGACTATGGGACATGGCCACAGGAGAACAGCTTCGAACAATTTCCAAGGACCCTCAACACCGGGTGATGGATATTCAGATCGGAGCCAACGACGACGAGCTAATTGTCGTATACGACGATTGCTCGGTGGTCTGGTATGACATAATTCTGACGGAATCGAGCGAATCAGGACGTTTTGTCCCACAGGGGTCTGAGGCGAGCAGCCATCATGGCTGTCCGAGACTAGCCGTCCTCAGTCCCGATGTAGACCATCTCGCCATCGCCTATCGTGGGCGTCCAGTAACAATTTGGGACCTGGCCAGCAGTGCCGCAGAGCAATCCCCACGGTATTGTATTCGGGCATCCGATGAACGCCGGTGGGGTAGCGGAGATTCCGAGGTTTTTAACGCCCCTGAGGTTGCCGTGTGGCATCCCGATGGCAATGCGCTCTACATTCTATACCAGGACGCAACGGTTGTCTACTGGAACTTTGTAGAAGACGAGCGCTCTGAATTCGTAAACACAGAAGCGCGCGAAATGGCCATCAACAATGAAGGCACCATGCTTCTCACCAGCGATTTTAACGGCAGCTTGACGGTATGGTCGCTACCGAAGTTCACTCCCCTCTACAGACTCGGCGCGGATGAGTTCGTGCGAGACCTTGCCTTCAGCCCGGACTCGCAACGCATTTACGATGTTCGAGGTCACATTTGTAACGTCTGGGAACCCGAAGCACTGGTGAGGATGGACCTGGATCGGCAGGACAGCCTCAGCAGCACTTATAGAGGCCTAAGCCTTCCGGAAACAGTGCCAGAGACATCCTATGCCGAACCCAAGGGAATAGCCCATGTCACTTCCCTTGTGCCCGAAAATGACGGCAGGTTTTTCTGCTGTGGTAGAGACGACGGCAGCGTCATCATTCACGACATGGCCAGTGGAGAACGAGTAAGGAAGGTTACTAGTCACACTGCTAATTCGGACGTTATCCGCCTGGCATGGTCGGCTTCAGGAAGGTACCTTGTTTCGGTAGATGATTCCGGCAAGATTATCACCAAGAAGCTGCGGTTGAAGGAAGACGGGAAATGGGCTGTCTATCCAGTCTTTGAGGCCAGGTCAGGGTTGCAGGAGACGGTCAACCAGCTCCTGTTCAGTCCTGATGAGGGTACTTTACTCATAAGCACTGCAACAACCGACTTCATGTGGGATCTGACGGCCAAGACGCAGATGTGCAAGCGACGTCGAGAGGCAGGGCCTGGGGGAAGCTGGATTAGCCACCCATTCGATACAGCCAGCTTGCTGTGGGTTACTCATGACCACCTGTTCGTTCACAAGTGGTCGAACTTCGAACACGGGGAGCCAGAAAAACTGTCGGCGGCGGCTGAATCGGCCTCGCCTGAGACGGAAATGCAAGCGGCGGCAATCCAAAACCTCTTTCTGGCATCGAACAACCGCTTCCTTGGCTACCAGGCTCTGTCTCCCCTCGGCAGGCCAGGCAGCGTGGCCGAGATGGGGGTTTTCCTGGTGGCAGGCTTACAAAGTGACGAGCCCATCAGCCGACGACTGCTCCCTCAGTTGTCAGGCAAAATGCAATGTTTCCTCGGTTGTCACCGGGACCGTGTTGCGTTCGTCGATCAGTGGGGTTGGATTTGCACAAGCGATGCAGACTGGGACCTTGACACGGACAAGATAAGGCGTCACTTTTTTTTGCCGAGGGACTGGCTGGGTGCCGAGGCGCTGCAGTTGGCGACCATGACGCGACAGGGAGTGTTCTTGGTTCCGAGGAATGGGGACGTAGCGATACTGAGGTATGCTAAAGGGATATAATCCAACCCCTGAAAGATTGTTAGCGTGGGACTGGTGAGTATCCAGCAGGGGTTTGTGGAATATATGAACAGCTGGAAAGCTATTTTGTGAGGGGGGTAAGCCAGAATATTTAGGCTTTAACTTCAATATTCAGGGCCATGAAATTTACTCCTTCGGGCCTCAAGTTTCCATCACAACCCCTCAAAAATAGAAAAGAATGCCGGGGGAAGGTTGGCCCAGGGGCCGCAGCCATGCATGATCCCCGCAGTTCCAAATCCGACAGACGTCCTCAGCCGAGTCTTCCCGGCCATGCACCACAAGCTCTGCCGCTGGCCGAGAGGCACGGCCCACCTTTTTCTTTCACCGTCTTCAACTAAACGTCACACAGCCGACTCTTTTGTTTGGGGCCGACACCATGTCCTCCCTTGCGAGTATCCGCTCGCAATTATGGGTTTTAGGTAAGTCTTTCGCACCTATTCTTACATTTTGGTGACGGAGTAAGACAATATATATATATACATTTTGGTGTTCCAGTCATGGCTTGTTTCCGCTCACCGCTATTCACACCTCAGGCATGATTCGGGCCACCGAGGCCATCGCATGGACAAGCATCTTTCCGTACGCCTATTACATGATCCAGTCGTTTGACGAGGTGCTAGACCAAGACATTGCCTTCTACGCTGGCCTTTTGGTTGCGACGTTTACCTTTTGCGAGTTTCTCAGCGCAATGGTCTGGGCCAGAGTTAGTGATCGCATTGGCAGAAAACCGACATTATTGATCGGCTGTGTCTGCGGAGCGGTGGCTTCCCTGACTCTTGGGTTGTCCAGCTCCATTTCTATGGCCGTTGCGTCCAGAGCCTTTGGTGGTCTCTGCAATCCAAATGTCAGTCTGGTGCAAACGTGTACGGGCGAGATTGCCAACAAAGATCAGCAAGGTGATTATCTGGATATGTGCATCATTCCCCTTTCGATGAAAGTGCTTTGCAAACTGACATCCCATGTTTGATTAGCGAAAGCTTTCTCGCTTGTTACCTTTATCAGATCTCTGGGAAACCTTCTCGGCCCGGCCCTCGGTGGTCTCCTGGCCAATCCGGCAAACCTCTACCCGTCATTGTTCGCCTCCGACTCAGTGTGGGCCAAGTACAGATACCTGCTTCCAAACTTGGTCGTATTCTCAATTCAACTTTCCACGGCAGCTGCGACTACCCTCCTCTTAGATGAAACCCACCCAGTTCACTCTTCTCGCCGAAATCCTGGAGTAGCACTGAGACGGTGGCTCGCGAGGCTTTTCGGAAACAGCGCTGTGAGTTCACATCGGCGCATGTACGACGCTCTTCCCGAAGATGATATCTCTGCAATAGATAGCGCTGTCATTGAGGACGACCATGAGCTTGAGGCACAAACCACCCCCATCGCCGGCCCTCCAAGCCCTCCACGTGGTTCCGAAGAGAGGGAGCAAGTGCATGTCGAGCTTTCAGAGGAAACAAAGACAGCACCCAAGATATTCACGAGCCAGATCATTCTGCAAATTTCATCAGTGTCTTTCCTGGCGTATCATAAAGTGTCTTCCGACGCCGTCATGGGAACGTTCCTCTCCCTCCCGCCAGCACAACCTACCTTGGCCATCTCTTCAACGACGACAAGCCGTGGAGTGCTTACCACAGAGACAACTGGCGGGTTTGGACTGAGCGCGCACTACATTGGCTTAATCTTTCTCGCCGAGGCACTCTTCCGCGTGGCCATACAGCCCACGTGTATACCGTGGGTGATCGGTCGACTAGGGGCTTTGGGTGCCTACTGGCTGGTTCTTGCCATGTACCCTATCGCCTACCTCTTCACGCCCTTTCTTCCCGGGTTGCCGCGTATTCCAGGGATCGCCATTCTGTTGCTCGACCTGTGCCTCAAGGTGGCTCTATCTTCAGTCGGATACGTCTGTTCCGCAGTCTTGTAAATCACTCCTATTGAACAATATCTGGTGATGTTATGGGATATCACTGACATGTTATTGTTCCCCAGAATCACAAATATGACTCCTTGTAAAACAGGCCTGGCCAAGGCAAACGGAGCGGCCGCATCGCTCAGCTGTCTCGCGAGATCCATTGGCCCTCTCATGACGGGGAAGTTGTTTGCCTTTGGGGTGGCTACCAGACATCTGGAGGCTCCGTTCTGGGCGCTCGGGGGAGTAGCACTCATTGGAGCGGCTCAGTCACTGTTTTTCAGAACCAGTTGAGCGCTGGATATCCGGACAAGTAAGAGAGACATTAATCAAGGCAAAACTTCTCGATATCATCTAAAGACATAGGGAAACCGCCAGAACACTTTTGCAACAGCTGCTGCCGTCTTTTACCCGAAAAAGAAGCGAACGGACACCATGGTAGCTGATGCTCGATTTTAGGCTAGATCCGTCGGGACTCAACGAGTGAGGAAGAGATCTTATTGGACGCCACCGCCATCCTCATGCAGGTCAGGCTCGGATCTCGTGAGGATTCTGTGCAAATGCGCAGAATTCCCCGATGGCATACCCTTCTGCCTAGTCAGCGAGCGGGGGAAATTGCGCAAGTGCTTCGAAGCATCGGCTGATGGTTTGCTGCGAGGGAAACCTCGATAAAATCTCTCAAGTCGCCGATCATTTTTTCTCTTTCTGATCCATTCGCCGAACATATTCACCTTAGGTACCTTGGATTCCTACCTACCTATCTATCTAGCCGCCTGTGATGCTATCTGAACCCACCCCTGAGCTTGCAAGCTCGTTGGACCTCGTGAGTGCATTTTCTGGAAGAAATAGCCTCAAAGCTCACCTAACTTGGATAGATCAACATGGTTCTTCTCTTGGCCTCGGAATCTGGACCGGCAGTCGCCACGTCACCCAAGGTTTTCTACTCTCCGCCTGGGGTTCCATCCGCCTGCCTTGCTTGTGTAAGTGGATTCTAAGTTTATTTCACTTTCCGTACAGTGTCACTTCGTTGCATCTCGGAAAACCCCTGGGGGGAGAAGGGAAAAGAAAGAAAAAAATGGAGGTAGTCATGGCGAACGAATTACAGAGAGGAAAGCACCTTTAATGCGATGGTTCTCAACCATGTGCTCGCTGCGAATATTCCGATACCGAGTGCGTTTATATTGCGCCTCGAAGGGGATTCAAAGGTTCAAGGAACACAGCTGCTATAGGCACCACATCCACTACAGCCACTACGGCCACGTTCCGTCTCAAAATGACTACACCAATAAGGTTTGGTGAAACCAAGCCGCGGCTTGCGGAAGATGAGGTTTACCGGTTAGAACTCGAGTACAGCAGTAATCCCAGGCCAAACAGTTCGACCAAGAGGGCTCTAGCAGAGCACATGGGAATCGAAGTTTCCCGGATCAATGTGAGTGAAACCTCAACTTGTAAATTTGGTTTTTTCCTTTTTTTTTTTTTTTTTTTTTTTTTTCTTTTTTTTTTTTTTTTTTTTTTTTTTTTTTTTTTTTTTTTCTCTTTTTTTTTCTTTTTTCTCTTCTTTTTTCCCCCAAGAAGCTGGGTGGGGCGGCTTGTACTCAAACAACAGCATTTTACAGAATTCGTTCCAAAATCGCCGCGCCAAAGAAAAACAAATGCGGAAAACTTTTGAGTATGAGCGTACGATGGAAGAAGCAGCAACGGAACCCGGCATCACGCCAGCCGCAACAACAACAACTTCATCAATCGACGAGGGTATTGCTAGTTTGATGGACCACTTTTACAGCCTCATGGGAAAGTGGTACTTTTGGAGGGCGGCAAAGCTATCAAGCAGACTCCAGACAGTACAGTGCCATGGCGGTCAGGGACAGTATACTCGTTCAACTGGGAGTGGAGCAAGAACCACGTCGTCGAGCGCAACAGTCGGGAAAGATTGTGCCAGGGGAAACCCAAGCAACCAACCCCTGGTGGTACCAGAGCGGCGTATTCCTCGAGACGACGAGGACGATGATTCAGACGACGAGAGACAACATAAAAAGCCGAAGCTCAAAGACAGCGATTCCGAGACCCAACGTCTAGCTTGTCCGTACTTTAAGAGAAACCCTAGTTTCTACCGACACTGGCGATCTTGTCCTGGACCTGGTTGGGGGACTGTCCATCGAGTAAAGTGCGATTCTATTTTTTTTTTCTCATGTTTTGTCAAACAAGGTGAAGGAGGTTCGTTGCTTTTGTTAACAAGCAGAAACAGGGAACATCTTTACAGGTGCCACCTGCTGCCCCCCAGCTGCCCACGTTGTCACGAGACATTCGAGTCTGAAAAGGTGAAGCTGGAACACCTCATCTCCTCAGAACGCTGCGCTGTTCGGGACAAACCTCGGATTGAGGGTATCGACCCAGCTACCCACGAACTGCTTCGGAGCCGGAAACTTCTCCAGGGGCAAGAAACAGAGGTAGCAAAGTGGCAAACCGTGTATCTTGCCCTTTTCCCTGACGTTAAAGAACATGATATACTACCCAGTCCTTGTCAGTAACATTTCCTTTTAATTCTCTTTTTTTTCTCCACCCTTCTCCGTCTCTATTCTAAGGTATTAAATATGAAGGCTACTTTGCTAATGTTGTGAGTCTGACATCATCCTCCAGTCTACGAATACCCCACTACCGCCGCACCTGACGAGCAAACCTTTTCATCCACGACAACGACGACCTCGGAGTTTGCAGCCTATGAGACATTCCTCATGTCCGAACTACCGACTCATATCCGACGAAAGCTCAACGCCCGAGTTGAAGCTGCGCTAGATCCCAAAAGCGAGATGGAAACTCTGAAAAGTCAAATCGTGGATATGGTTCGGGACACGCAGCTTGAGCTTTTTCAGCTATACCGAAGACGTACCCAGCGAGCAGCAACAGCCGCCACCACCATGCTGCACCAAGCCCCTGCTGCCGTGAGGCAGACGTTACCGTCTTCTTCTTCACCTTCTGGGTGTAATGGTAGTTCCATGACCACGACGGAGGATGACAGGCTTGAAAATTCTTATAGCGACAACAATAAAGCTAGTATTAGTAGTAGTAGTGGTCTTGATTTTGCTTTCCCTAGGTACATGTACAGCGATAAAAGTCTCCTCTGGCAAAATGGACCGGACAGGACATATGAAAGTATTTACGGTTCGTCAGACGGAGGAGGGGGCTTTGCTTCCTCGGTGGTTGAACTTGGAAATAATTTTGGGGGGTTTGGGGGGTTTGATGGTGTGCTCTTTGACTTTACGGGAGTTTTGGGGGCAGGAGCGCCGACAACAGTGCCGACGGCACCTGATGTTTCAGTTTGGGATTCTTAGTATCTGTAGGTAGGTAGGTACCAACCAGGCAAGGTACCTAATTTGGTAAAGATAGCCCGGTAAAGGCAGGCTGTTTTCTGTATCCTATTAGTTCGAAAATTTTCAATCAAGGTATTAAGGACCTACTCTACTCTACTATACTGGCTCT
>Ga0247760_1000758_pt1 | contig 33773 bp, 16 predicted proteins | sample UWRJL171409R4_FD_179936 | JGI IMG/M metagenome (GOLD analysis project Ga0247760, IMG submission 179936) | Plant litter microbial communities from Arlington Agricultural Research Station in Wisconsin, United States - UWRJ-L171-409R-4 | ecosystem: Environmental > Terrestrial > Plant litter >... | reverse complement strand
GCCCCAAATCACGTGATATGATATGTTTTCAGATACGTCACGTGACCAGGATTCCAAATCTGAAGTCAGATTCAGGGTTAGGGTTATGGTTCAGGAGTTATTAGCGTTTGAAAAAATTAAACAAATAGGTATTTGGAAATAAAAACAAGGCTAAATCTAATCAAAGAATGTGGTTTTATATGTAGATTCTTCCCTACAATTCAGAACTGGGATTAGTTTTACTATAAAGCTTATAATAAGAAAGATATTACTGTTTAAAGTCTAATAATAATAACTATTGAAATAATAAGTGGTTAATAAGTAATATAATAAGTTCTATTACTTCCGTTTATTATATAACTTATTACGTAGAATTCAGAACTGGAATCAGTTTTACTATACTGCTTAAATTGAGAAATATATTAATGTTTAAAGATAGATAATAATAGTTACTATAATAATGAATTGTCAATAAGTAGTATAACAAGAAGTAATAATTACGTTTCCTATACAATTTATTATGTAGAATACAGAGCTGAAATTCTTTTTACTATACGGCTTATAATAACAAAGATATAACTGTTTAAACTTAAATAATAATAATAGCATTAACATAAACTTAAATATCTCCCTGGTTTTAATAGCTATTCCAAATCGGGCTTTAGATTAAGAATTACAGTTAAAATCTACGTATAATACTATCTTTTTCTATATTATAAACTAAACTAATAACTATGAAAGTCATGATTTTTTCACTTTAAACCTGAATATCTCCCGTTACTTAACCCTAACCCTGAAAACAATGTGAAAATCGGATTCTACATCATGTAATGCATATTAAAACGTATCATTTGATTATATAAGCTTATCATTAATAATTATTAAATTATTACTCTAATTCGCTTAGTTAAGTTAAAAAAAACCTTTAGTTTTTCACAGATAGAAATAGAAATAGTATAGTGGTAAATAGCGTTGTGACGACCCTGCAGGCCGTCACTTGGGCCGGGGCGGCCCAACAAATCCCCCGCACAAGGAATAGTGCAGGAAGACAGTACACACGGTACTACGCACTGGGCTAGGGGTGCAAAGACCCGAAGCCCCTATAACCAACCAGCAGTTACTCAGTCTTAGCAAAGATGCTTACTTACTGAGCATCTGTGAGACCTCTAAGTAAGAGGTGCTTAGTGGCAGGTTACTTAGTTCCTCACTAAGTAACAGACCACTAAGTAAGGTATAAGGTACCTCTAGCTGGTTGGTATAGATTATTATAATTATACCTATAACTACTATAAGGGACTCTGGTTCCTTACGTTAGTATTTAATTATTCATTTATATCTTACTATTCAGACTCACCTTTATATATTATAATAACAGTAACTTACAGTGACATTAAACCCCCGTTTAAAAGTACTAACTTAATAAACCGTCTTTAAAACGCCCCTTACTTATTAGCGTCTTACTATACGTTCTGTCTTAACCTATACCAGTCCTCTTAAGGCCTGTGTTAAGTATAGGTTATAATATAATACTAACGTCTTAGTTTTAAACGCTGTTTATTAAATTCCTAGACACTACCTCCCCTCTACTAACATATTAGCCTCTGGAAAAGGTAAGGAGATTAAGGAGGTGTAAGCTTAACCTTAGCTCCCTATTATTAATAAGTTAACTATATACCTTAAAGACTTAAACCTTAACTAGTAAAGACTAGTTAAGGAATTTAATAAAGCTTTCCTTAAAGATATTAAAAGCTATATTAGTCTTATTAAGAAACTTTAAGCCTGACTTAACACTATTAAACTGGAGAATAATAATCTTAAGGGCTTGTAAAAGAAACGAGTAAAGCTCCCCTTACTATCACGCTTTAAGGGAGACTTTACACAGTTAAAGTCCTAGATAGCCCAGCTTTAGAGCTATGTTACCTATTATGATAAGTAGTTTTTCAAGGAGGAAGGAAAGGTTAGGTTTACCAGAGCCCTATTAGATAAAATAGCCGTTTATTAATATAAACCCTATATAAAAATAATTAATAACCTCTCTGTGGATAGAGTGTGTAAAGAGGCCCTTAAGACCTAGGCCCTTTTTAATGACTTTAACATTTTTATTAACTAACTCCAGATTAAGTTTAGAGAATTAAACGCCCCTAGGCGGGCTAAGTAACACCTTATAGTATTAAGGCAGACGTCCTCAGTCCTTAAGTTCTCCACACACTTTAAGTTAAAGGTAGTAAAAACTAAACTTAGTTAAGAAGCCCTAGTAATACTATTTTAAAGTAGTCTAAAAGAGCACGTTATTAGAGACTTTTATTAAGAAGACTAACCAGATTACCTTTAGGAGTTAGTTAAGATGGCCATTAAGGTTAATAATCGGTATTATAATTATTATTATTAAAAGAACTTTTAAAAGGAACAGACCCCCTACCAGCTAAGTAAGCTTAAGAAGGGGAACTAATTAACTATAACAGGTTACTACCCTAGGCTGATGGATATTAGTATAATAAACTGTCAGAACTAACCTAACTGTAATAAACCCTAATAATAACAGCAGTAAAAGCAGGTTAAGGACTTATTACAGGTCTAGTGTTTTAATTACAGTAAGAAAGGCTATATAGCATAACAGTGCTTATTATTAAAGTAAGTTAGTTAAAAACCTATTCTAAAAGAAGGGAAGCACGTTAAGTTTAATATAGGGGATATTTATATTAGGATAGTAGGTAACGAAGAAGATTACACCTGGATAAATAAATGTAACTTAAAAGGTGAAGGAAAAGATAAGGAAGAGGAAGAAGAAGAACCCCAGGATGTGGTATACCCAGTCCTTAAGGGTGTCTTAAAAGAGTCAGCCACAGAGGTGCAGGTTATAGAAAACCGACTCTAAGGTGGAAACTTAAAACCACTAAAGGTGCAGGTTACAGAAGATTAACTTTAAGAAGAGATGTTCTAATTAGCTGTTACAGGCCTTAAAAACCTTACCCTATAAGCCCAGAAATTAAGGAAGTCTAGGAAGGACCCCGACTTAGAAATCACTAAGATAGTAAAGGGAGTTAAAGAACTAGCCCTTTAGGCCACCTGAACGGTAAAATAAACCTTAGAAGGTGAAAGAGAATAAGTAAAAAGAATCAAACTGGAGAAATAAAAGTTCTTTTTAATAATACCCCTTAAGACTTTTAAACACTTTAAGTATATTAAGTAAATCAGCACCCTTACCTCCCTAAAAAAAGGACAGCTTAAATAGCTACCTTACATTAAAGCCGGTGTGCCTCAGACTGGTACCTTAAAGGTCCCTTAAAAAGGTATAAAGTAAGCACACTAACAGAGGGTCTAAGAGTTAAAGGAGAAACATTAAAAGCTAGTAGATAAAGTAAAGGACTTATAAGTTAAAGGTCTTATTATAACGTTTAAAGACAGAGTAATAGAAATTAAGTTACAACTCTGTAATAAAGTTTACTTCACTAATTAGCTTAAACATTAACTTATTAAGGAAGGCCACTTTATAGAAGAATAAGCTGGGTTATTACTACCCGAGTTTTAAAAAGAGGTTTAGGAGAAATAACGAACTTAAAGGTAAGTGGAAGAAGAAAGGAAACAGGGCACCACCCCCCCTATTCTATACTCTATAACTGTAACACCTGTAGTTAACATTAACCATCCTAATTACAGGGACGTACTGTAAATTAACTGTATATATAATAACTACACCCTTAACCAGTATAGTAAACCTAAGGCTCTTTATAACCACTTCCCTAATATATAAAAACAAAACTACATTATTATAAGGGTAAAGTTAAAACTAACCCACTACTAAGTCTCCTACTCCCTAATAAGAGAATCTAATAATAAGTGGAAAGTCACCTTAATTAATCAGGCTCCCACCACATGTTAATAAGGAAGAGTATTTAATAACTGCCTAATCGTAACGTGCTTACTACACCTTAACGGAAAAGCCAGAAAGTGGCAGAAATAGGAAAACTACTAACAGATTTAAAAGTAAAAAGACATTATTATAATCTAAGCTTATAAAGCGTATTATTAACTTATTAAAGACTTTAAGAATATTAAACCATTTAAAGTTAACTGGACGCTAAAGTGTGAAAATTTAAGAAAGATAAATCACTAAGTTTACTAAAGCTACCTATTTTTCTAAAAGGAATTAGGAAAAGGCTACAGGCCCTTTAAAAAGGCTAGAAACTAGTAATTTACTAATTAGTAAAAACCTTAAAAAGAAGGAGAGGTACTTAAAGGTTAAGCCGTATAAGACCTTAAGGACAGATAGTTATTATAACTCAGATGTTAAAAAAGTATAAGCACTATTCTGTTAATGTTAACATAATAAACGGGAGAGGGAGGCCGTTTAAAGTAAGAGTAGTGATTAATAACAGAAGTACTTTTAACCTAATACACCCCTTATTAGTTAATTAAAGGAAACTTCCTAATAAAGAGTATAAAAAGGCTATTCCCATTTAAAATAAAGAAGGAGGCCTGTACCAGTATAATAACAGTAAAGTCACCCACCACTCACCACTTTTAATTAAAGTGGACAGGGATAAATAATAAGTGGATTTTAACGTTACACCAGTTACAGGTTATAATATAATACTAAGTCTACCCTAGCTGGAAAAGTATAACCCTGTAATTAACTAAAGAAGTAGCCACCTCGCCTTTAGCAAGTCCCCCAGCTGTAATTACTGTTTAGAGAAAGCTAAGAAGGTATTAAACCACTCTAGAGATGTATAAAGCACTTAAAAGCATATTAAACCCTTAGAACTAAGTATAGTTTAAGTCAGGTTTATTAAAACAGTTAAAGGATTAGAAGGTCTACTACATTACTTAAATAACGATTTAAAAGGTGGAAAAAAGCAAGAAGCCGATCCACAGATAAGCGAAGAAGTTAACTTATTTAAGGTACCTATAGAATATAAGAAGTTTACCCTATTTTAAAAAAAGATACTATAATTACTAGACTACAGACTATAAGATTACGAAATTAAGCTAAAGCCAGAAGTAAAGCTTTACAGTTTCCAGCCTTACTATTTAAACCCCTAACAGGTTAAGGCCTTAAGGGAGTACGTTAATAAAAATCTGAAGAACAGATTTATTATAAAGTCCCAATCCCTAATAGGGTACCTAATGTTATTTATCCTAAGAAAGGGAGATAATAAGCTATATATAGTTATTAATTACTAAACGTTAAATAAAGATATAATTAAGAACTATTACCCACTACCACTTATTACGGAAATGCAAAAACGGATTACTAAGGTAAATTAGTTCTCCAGCCTTAATTTCCCTATAAGGTTTAATTATATTAAAGTGAAGGAAGAGGACGAGTATAAAACGGCCTTTTAAACTTATAATAGGTATTACTAATACTGTATTATATTAATAAGATTAATAAACACCCTTATAACTTTCTAAGGCCTTATTAATAGTATTCTCCACCCCTTCCTTAATAAGTTTATCTTTATATATTTAAATAACGTTTTAATTTACTTTAAAACTTTAAAAGAACATTAAAAGTATATATAACAGGTTCTAACAGCTTTTAAAAAGGTAAAGCTAACAGTAAACCTAAAGAAGAGCCACTTCTACATTTAGGAGCTGAACTATTTAGGGTTTAAAGTAACCCTTAAAAGGCTCAAAATGTAACTGGAGAAGATAAAGGTAATTAAGGATTAACCCACTTTAAAGAACTAAAAAGAGTTATAAGCCTTTATTAACTTTATAAACTTTTATTACTATTTCGTTAAGTACTTTATAAAAATTATAAAACTACTTTATAAACTTATAAGTAAAGGAAAGCCGTTTAAGTGGACTAATAAATAGTAAAAGGTGTTTAAAGACCTTAAACACGCCTTTATTACAGTACCAGTCCTGGCCCTTCTTAATTTCTTAAAGCCTTTTTAAGTTAAAACAGACTTTTTAAAGTTTATAATTAATAGAGAACTTAACTAAGTTTAGGATAATAGGAAACGCCACTTAATTACCTTCTTATTAAAAGGAATCCACAGCCCAGCCCTGTAATATTTAATTTATAATAAGGAACTAATAGTAATTATTTAATACTTTATTAAGTAGGCACTGTATTTAAGTGGTATAAAAGAACTAGTTTAGGTCTTTTCAGATTATAATAACCTTTAATACTTCTTAATAAAGGAACTTAATTTATAACAGGCACGGTAGGTAAAATTAATAACCCTATTCTACTTCCAGATTTACCATATTAAAGGAAAAGATAATAAGTAAGCTGATGCTTTTAATTAAAGACAGGACTATAAGGATACTAATCCAGTCCTAATCCCCGTTACTATATTTAATAAAGTAAAGAACGGTACGTTAAAACATACATTATAAGTATCAGATAACTAGACATTAGAATAAACTATTAACATTTATATAAACTTATAAATAAAGTATAACATCTATTAGTAATAACAGGACTTTTAAGTAAAAAGGCTAGTGGAAGGAACCTGTAAGTATAAATACCCTTTAGGAGATTTCTTAAAATATATGTAAAACTGTAGTAAGAAGTGCCTAAAGTATTTAAATTACAATAAAACTGGTTATTAGCTGGAACAGCTGTTAGAAAGTGTAGACAGCGTGCTTAAACTAAAAGTAAGGCTTTAGTATTAAAAGAAACCGTACATTTATAACCTAGATAAATAAAAGGAGTACGTCTAACAGGTCTATAAGTCTTAACTTAAAGGACATATAGGCCGAGCTAAGACTCTCACACAGGCCTAATAAACGTACACCTTCCTAAGAATAAAGAAGCTAGTTAAAAAAGTAGTTAATAACTGCGACATCTGCCACTGTAAGTAAAATCAGCGTTATAAACCTTATAAGCTTCTTAAACCACTTTTTATACCATAAGTGTTATAGAGTTTAATCTCACTTAACTTTATCACTAGGATCTTAAAGTCTAGGGACCTTATTACAGGAGTTACCTATAACCAGATCCTTATAATAGTTAACAGATTAATAAAGTGGGCCTACTTCCTATTAACCTTAAAGGACATAATAGCGGAGTAACTCACTTATATTTTTAAGAAAGAGGTAATTTCACAACACCTTTAACTAAATAACATCGTCACAGATTAAGATAAGTTAATTATATTAAAGTTTTAATAAAGGTTAATATAAAGAATAAGTGTAAGGAGTAAACTTTTAACAGCTTTCCACCTACAGACAGATAGTTAAATAAAGTAAGTTAATTAAATATTTATAATATATCTTTAAGCTTACATTAACTTTAAATAAGATAATTAACTTAAACTGTTATTAACAGCACAGATAGCCTATAATATAACGCTAATTAAGTTAACAGGTATATCATTATTCTTCACCAATTACAGTAAGGAGCCTAAACTCCGTTAAGGCCCACTTATTAACGCCCCTTAAACTGTAATCTGTACAGACCAGATATAAGAACTGTATAATTATTTATAAGCTAAATTTAAGTTCACATACGAATAAATAAAGAAATTTACTAATAAATACTAAATTAAGTAACCAGTACTTAAAGAAGGACTTTACTATAATAGTAAATAAGTTAAGGGACCGACTTTTTAAAAAGAGGACCACATCTACCTTTTTTCACAAAACCTATATTTAAAATAACTTAGTAAAAAGCTTAACTTTAAAAGGTACAGACCGTTTTAAGTTAAGAAAAAGGTTACCACCTTTAATTACAAACTAGACCTACCTACCAGTATAAAGGTGTGGATTAAGGTTTTTTATATCTCACTTTTAAAACCTGCCTTAAAAGAAGTTCCCTTAGAAAAGAAGATTAAAGTTAACATTAATAAAGATAAATATAACGTTAAGGAAATTATAGATTTATAAAAGGGAAAGAACACGTTTAAGTATTTTATTAAGTAGTTAGATTACAGCCTTAAAAGTAATTTATGGGAACTAGTTAAAAATCTTAAATACCTAGACCTGATTACAGAGTTCCACTAGAAAAATCCAGACTAATTAAAACTAATAATAAGAATTAGAAATAAGATAAGATCTAACATTTAAATTACTATATTAAAAAGTAAGATTATTATAAGACTTAAAGCCTAAGAAGCGGTAGGAAACTCCTTAATAGGTACGGGAGGACATTTGCCAGAACCTTAGCTATAGGTTATAAAGACCTTAGACCTAATAAGGAGGCTGGGCCTCCAGGGCTCCTAGCGAGCTCCACACGAGAATAAGTACTGATAAGAAAAGAAAGTTAGTAAAAAAAAAAAAAAAGGGGGCTGCCCTTTATATACTGGAAAAAGGAGTTATAAATTAAGTTAAGAAGAGGTTATCGGCTGTAATAACCCCCTAGAAAAAGAACCGGCAGGTGTTCCTGTTAAAAAGCCTCCCCAGTTAAAGGACTTATTAGTTTTAAAAGGGGTAACTAAATAAGCCTCCTCCTACTTTTAAAAACGAAGGATTTCTACCTCCTAGCTAAATGTAAAAAAAGCTCGCTCTTCCGTTCTATAATACTAGACTTTAATCCGTTTAAGTTAAGTAGTAGCTTTACAGAGCTTTTAAGTTTTCAGCTTTAAGTTCTACATAGTAACGTCGTATTTAACGTTAAGATAACACTTCTTAAAAAGGAGCCGCTAAAGGAAGGTGTCGCTGTGACTAAACACATTACATGAAAACGAAACCCTTATTAGTAAGCATTTAGAATAACTGTCTGATTATACGGTAATAAGACAGGAAAGTGATTTTAAAGAATAATAACTATAAGGCGACATTTACGATCTAAAAGTTAAAGTGAAGTCCGTAAGGTTATAATGATAAGAGGTGCTATTTTTCAAAATACACTTTTACATATAGTTAGTAGGTATAGTTACGTTAAGAAAGAAGGAACGCTTTTACTAGGATTTTTTATGGAAAAAGAATGTTAAAGAGGGGGAATCGTGTAATGACCCTATAGGCTGTTACTTAAGCCAGGGCGGCCTGATAAATCCCCCGTATAAGGAACAGTGTAGGAAGACAGTACACACAGTACTACACACTGGGCCAGGGGTGTAAAGACCTAAAGCCCTTATAACTAACTAGCAGTTACTTAGTCTTAGCAAAGATGCTCACTTACTAAGTATCTATAAGACCTTTAAGTAAGAGGTGCTTAATAGTAGGTTACTTAGTTCCTTACTAAGTAACAGACCACTAAGTAAGGTATAAGGTACCTCTGGCTGGTTAGTATAGATAGTTATAGTTATGCCCATAACCACTATGAGGGACTCCAGTTCCTTACATTAGTATTTAATTATTCATTTATATCCTACTGTTCAGACTCACCTCTGTACATTATAGTAACAGCGACCTACAGTGACATTAAACCCCCGTTTAAGAGTGCTAGCTTAATAAGCCGTCTTCAGAACGCCCCTTACCTGTTGGCGTCCTGCTATACGTTCTGTTTTAACCTGCACCAGTCCTCTCGAGGCCTGTGTTGGGTGCAGGTTGTAATAAGTGTAATATAAATTAAAGAGGTTCCCAGTTCGAATTGCATTTGTGAAAGTGAAAAAAAAACTGTAAATTGTAAATTGTAGAATAAAGCCTGTAAACCCTGTAGAATAAAGCCTGTAAACCTTGTAGAATAAAGCCTGTAAACCCTGTAGAATAAAGCCTTTAAACCCTATAGAAAAGAACTTATAAGCCTTATGAAATAAAGTTTTTAAAAAGTAAGATTTATTTTTAACTATTATTCTTTTTATTATTTCTTTTAAACCTTATAAAACAAAGTATGTGAACCTTAAAAATTAAAGCTTATAAACTTTATAAAATAAGATTAATAAAACTTAATATTTATTTATAAAGATTACTTTTCTTAACCTTAATTATTATTCTTTTTAATATTTATTTCACGTTTTTAAACAGATATATTAGCCTCTAGACAGGTTTCTGTCGCTTTGTTCGCTATACTTATTAAAATAAGCTTAATACCCCACGCTAAAATTGCCAGGAGCGAAAGTGAGGAATGGAGCGCCCTGTAGCGTAGCGAAGGGCCGTCGCGTAATGACGAACGAAGCGACGCTAGCAATTTTAATATATAAGGCACGAAAAAGAAGAAGATATTAAGACGTTAACTTAAATTTTAAGGTAATACAGTAAAGACTTAACTTAGAAGATAAGATAGCGAATAATATTAAGGGATAATTATATAATTAAAGACTTAAACTGTAAATACACTGTAAACGTACTGTAAATACATTATAAATAACCCTTACATTATTATATACTGATTAAACACAGCTATTATTACTAACTTAAAGACTATTAAGAGGAGGACGGTTCTAGTCTTAAGCGTTCCGAAGACGGCTTGTTAAGCTAGTACTCCTAGACAGGGGTTTAATGTCACTGTAGGTCGTTGTCGCTATAGTGCACAGAGGTGAGTCTGAACAGTAGGACACAAATGAATTATTGAATATTAGCGTGAGGAACCGGAGTCCCTCACAGTAGTTATGGACACAACTATGGCTATCTATACTAACTAACTAAGAAGTACCTTGTACCTTTGCTCTGTCTGCTCCCTTCCTTAGCGGCAGAGCAAGCAGAACAACTGCTCTGTCTGCTCTCTTGCTCTATGACAGAGCGCATAGAGCGACAGAGCACTTCCTGATAGGTTGTAGGGGCTTCGGGTCTTTGCACCCCTGGCCCAGTGCACAGTACCGTACGTACTGTCTCCTGCACTGTTCAGTCCGCGGGGAACTCGTCGGGCCGTGCCGGCCCAAGTGACAGCCTGCAGGGTCGTCACAGTAAAGTAATATTAACTTATAAGCTACCTGTAAGAGTGGTAGGCAAAGGTACCTAGGCAGCTTAAACTGGTGTTACGGGACTGTTATTAAGACTGCTGTAAATTATAACGGACGAACCTAAGCTAGAGGGAGTGGGAGGGACGCTTTAACTATAGCTTAAACGCTTAACAGCTTATTATTTAGCTATCCTGACATTAAGGTAAAGAGATAGCTAGACTTATTAGACTGTATTAAACTGATTAATTAGTTATCGTACTGTTAGTAACCCACATGCGACTTAACAGAAGAAATTGCTTATATCTTAGTAAGTTAAAATAGTACTTAGCTTATAAGATATACAGATTATTATAATAGCGATATAACACTTTAAAGTATAGGTAAAGCCTAAACCTTAAATAGTTTAACAGATAGTAAATAAAGTATAAGTGATATAAGAACTTACTATATAAAGATAATTATTATAACTGTTACTACACTTCTAATAATAAGTTAAGTTTATAATTAGTTAATAAACGCCCTATAAATAGTAAAAGTAATTACTTACTCTAAAAAGATAACACTTATAATAATCTAAGGAGGAGTCTAAATAAGTATAGTTATTTAGTAAGTTAATATAAGTTAAGTAAGGTAACTTATTAATATTATTACTAATAACACGTTAGTAATACGATAAAGAGGGGATAATATAAATAATTAATAAAGTGTTAATAAGGTAGTTATAAGTGGTAGTAGTAAGAGGGTTGTAATTAAAGCTATTAAAGTTATGCTTATAAGAGTTTAAGATAGATATAATAACAGTAGAAGTAAGTAAGTGAGGGTATAAAGAGGTAATTATAAGGTATGTAAGGCTTAAAGCTTAGGAGGAGGAAGTTAGTAATTAAAGAAAGAAAAGTTTTAAAGGAAAGCTAAAGAGGAAGGAAGAATTTATAAAGGTTAGAGAGTAAAGCTGTAAGAACTGTAAAAGCCAGCTAACCTTAATAAAAAGCTTATATGGAAGCTATAAGGCTATTAAGGAGGCACACGGAGGTTAGCTAGCTATACTAGTAACCCTAGACGGAAGGAATGAAGTGATAACGGCTTAAAGGAAGCGAGTTAGTAAAGTGTAGAACTGAAAGTTATAACGAATAAAGAACTACAAACTAGTAATAGTTAAAGCGGTGTGAAGAAGACCAGATTAAAAGGAGGAGATATTATAAAGTTACCCTTAAGCCGTTAGCACCTTAGTCCTGGTTAAACCCTGGGGAGCTGCCTTAGGCCGAAGGGGTTTCCCTTTCTACCCTGGACGAAAAAGGAGGTGACGTAGGACCTCTAAGCTATCACGGCTAAAGGGTGTGAGTGTAGCAGAACTAAGAATGACCCACTTACACCCTTATCTCACTTATAACATACGTTAGTATAAGGCATTAACTTTATAACTTATCACTACGTTTAGTAGTTAAGACTAAACTATATATATTTCAATAGGATAAATAGAAGAGTAGGTAGGGTGGAAACGCCCCAACCACGCCCTAACAGTAGATAGTTAGCAGTAAAGGGACCGCTTGCCCTCACGGGCGGAGCTTTCAGCTCCTACAGTGTAAGATAAATAATAAAATATTATATTAGTTACTTCTCTATTATCTTAAATAACGCTTTTTTTAAAGTTTTTACGTTTAAATATAAATTATTTATAAAATAACTATACTTTAATCTGATATTTTATTAATATTTATATATAATATAAATATACAAGTTTATAAACCTTTAGTTTCATAATATATATTAATCTTTTTAATATAATTTTATAAATATTTAAAAAATATTTATTATTATATTATTAAAATTTAATATTTATTAATATTTATTAATAACTATTAAAGTCTCAATACTTATAATTAACTTTTATAATTATTATACCTACCTCTTTACTTTATCTAACGATAAGGAGATGAATAAAAAGGAGGAGAAGGAGGAGGAGAAGGAGTAGAAGGAGGAAAAGGAATAGGATAAAAAGTATAAGGATAAGCTGGAACATAGCGAAAAGGAGTTAAAAGAAGAGTAAATTCGTTTTCAGTCCCACTTTAGTTTTAAGTCCGCTTTATACGTAGTTATCTAATAGTTTATTTAACATTCTCTTAAAAAGACTTAGTACCTGATTTATTATTACTTCGATTTTTATATAACTAATATTAATACTTATATTAATAGTTAATTTATAAGTGTTAAAAGGCCTAACAGTAAAGATTAGTTATTATTATACATACGGTTTAAAAGGCCTTAAAGGTGTAAGCGAGCGAAGTTATTATACGTACAGTTTAAGGTGTTAAGGCGCTAGCACCCTAAATCGTAAACACTATTAAAATGTTACCTACGATTTGCACTATGGAAAACAGTTATATAAGGAAATGGAAAGAAGTCTAACGGTCGTATAAGTAAGGGCTATCGTACAGTACTGGTTATATAAAATTAAAGTTGAAAAGGTTATCAGAGTCTACTTATATAAGGAGTATTGGAGTTTACACCCCTGTGTTATGTGCTGGTCTAAGCTCCTTACCTAAAAAGCATCAGAGTCTACTACACTCCGACGTACAATTATGTTAGGGGTTTGTTGGCCCCGTCCTGAAGTTGATGGTAGCCGGCCATTTGTTGTACTTGATGACGGGGGTAGGAGTCGGGTTGTAGCCAGACCTCGAGCTGCCTTGAAACTGGTTGCAGCGAAATCTTCACATCAACCAGGCCAGGTAGTTAGACACGCACTTAAAAGTCTGGAGAATAATCCCCCCCCCCAAAACTCGCCCCTTTAGTCAAGCCCGCCCACTTCGCACTCCCCTTCATGCGCAGCTCACTGCCCCGCCCGATCTCCGCATCCACATCCAAGAAACCCTCCCACATCGAAAGCTGCCACCCGGGAGCGAGTTTGTAGACGTAAAAGGTGATGGTGCATTCGCCCTTGGCGATGCTCCCGGCTTCCGCAGCAACCTTCAGGTCCGGAATGAGGAATTGCACGTCGTACTCGCGGCTGCAGCTCCACTTGCCCATGTAGTTGTGGTTGATCTTGCCGCCCGACGAGCACCCGGTGCCTGAGAAAGTAGGCGCTAGGACTCGAGTCATTGGCGGCCCTGTGTATGCTCTTTCGTTGGCGTGGCAGAGAGCCTCTAACTGCTCTGGCGGGATGATGCTTTGAGGGGCGCCTTTTGTGCTGGTGGCTAGGAGGCCAATGCTACCGAGGGTGAGGGAGATGAATCGCATTTTGTTTGGGCTTGGCTTGAGATGGCCGATAGCGGTGGAAAGTAGAAGGCAAAGAAAGGGACTCGGCAAGAAAGTAGCCTAGTGCAAGGAGGGAGGTGTCGGGGGGAGGTCTCTTCGAATTAAAGGTCGGCATTTTCCTGGTTTCAGGTTGTTGAATTTTCTGCCTTTCTGCCCCAGAGAGCCGAGTTGCATTGCCGACCTGGGAATGTCTAAGAATATCCGCCTTGGGGTTGCTAGTAAAGTTATAGAGGCAACGGCAGATCATCCAACCACCCGGCGTAACCTGCCCATGGGTATTTATTAGCCGGCCAGCCCAACCCGGACCGAAGCCCACCAGGGTCATATAGCACAAGTGATAGGAGTCATCTTGCGGGTACATTGTCGTGATGCGCAGATTATTGATAAGCGCTTTGAAGGCGTTATTGTCTAGGCCTAGGATGGAATGGAGGTACCTACCAAGGGGATGTTCGAATACTGGATCCTAAAGGGGGAAAGGAGCGTATGGCCCGGTGTCGCAGGCCTTGAAATTCGTTGCGCGGTCAGGTCCGAGTTGGACAGGACTTAGTTTGCTAAAAGACTGTTGTTCTTTAAAAGTCAACAACTTGGACCATGATGACTCTAGAGGGAGCTAAAGGTTCTTGTTATTGAAAGTGACTACAACTATTAGGTAGTGTATATGTAACCCTGCAGGGGCCCACTGGGCCATTTGATCAAGTAAAGATCGACACTTGGTAGGTACCGTTCTTCTAACTGTGCTTGAGCAGGCCTAATTCTAGTGCCTAGGATGAGGCTTTTTCCAACAGAAGAATACGAAACTTAGCTCAACCCACCATGGGAGGAATGGACAAGGAAAAAAAACCCAGAGCCACTGTCATTGAGATACAATCTTTACTTGTTCAGTTTCCATGATTCATCACACACTATACCTTGTAATACTCTTGTAAGAGGACCAATCACCATGTGCATCAAATCCTGAGAGGAGAGTGGCTGAACCAGCAGCGTGCAGGAGGGTCACCGCTATAGGTTCAACTCTCCAGTCACCATTGCCTCATTCCAAGTTGGCAACAATTGGAGTGCCTTAACTCAAGATGATGCCCATGCCCGAGTGTCATTTTCAGTGCCCAAGTGCGTGGCAACAAAATGCTGATTATTGACTTCCTGCGTTGGCCGCCATCCTGCCTGCTCCCTTGACAACGCAGCAGCGTCAAGACCCAACGTGGCACGGGGGAATTTGAGGGTTCAGCTGCAGCCAACGGGAGAGCAGTGGAGGTCCGGATAGCGGCCGCCTCCGTGGCTTGTGCTCTCACCTCCGTGTCACCACTGAAATTTGTTCAAGTTCGTCGAACACACTTTGGCCAACAACAACAGGCCCCCTCACCGGGCAACAGCAGGCAAAAGTTTCGGTATAGGGCCAAAAGGGGCAGCCATATGGGGCGCTTCGCGTGCCACACCACGCCGCGATAATGCGGGCTGATATAACAGTGCTGAAACACAGCGATCTTCCAACGAGAGTCAGAGCCTTGCCCATCATGAAAATGGCCCGGCCGAATCTGGTTTGGGGTATCCCCGAAATTGTTCATTTGCGGCTGTATCCCTTTTTTCCCCATCGATGTGGACGTGATTTTCTTTTAATGATCCAGCCCCACCTTTCCGCACACTCTCATCTTTGTGCTCCTCACAACCTTTTTACTTTATTTTTTTTTACAACTGCCTTTTCAGTATACCCTTGATATGTCGTCGTATTGCAGCTGTTTCCCATTTGTGTTGTGGTCTCCCCTCAGCTGGAGGGATCCGGGCTCCAAGTCCATCCCCTCGGTCTCTTCATTCTCACCATCATACCAGACATTCCAAGTCAACCCCGCACCAACAAGAGTTCAACAAACCCCACCACCAACCGAGACTAGCAAAGTACCAGCGGTGATGGTAGATGAGAGGGACATGTATTCCATTTTGGATGGAATATTTGGGGGACGAGAAAGCTACAAAGTTTCACTGGACAGAGATGTTTACCGGATCAAGGCACCACGAAAATTGACATTGGTAAGAAACGATGCATCTTCACCCCATGGAAAGATGAAGGGATCGCTAACATGATTTCCAGGACGAAAGGAGGGGATTCTACCGATGAGAGCGATGCAGTGGGGCGGGGTCATGGGTGTGTGTGAAGGGATGAGCAAGGGGTGTGGGGTCCGCGTCGGTCTGGGGTTCGCGTTCTGTGTTTGGGGGAGTGGGCGTCTGCACGGGGCACGCCATGACTCAAATCTAGCCAATGAGGACTCAGAGCGGTGCACCCAGTTGATCCTCGAGCTGAGCATAGCAGAGATAGGAAGAGAGGCCTTGGCGGCTTAGCCGCCCGCAATATTGGCGGTGGCTTGCACTGAGAGCCTCGCGGGGAATCTGGTGCATCCAGTTTGACAAGAATGAGAAATTGTTGGAATTGTTTAAAATGACCCAAGAGCCACCACGCTCTATCCCGATGGACGGGCCGCTCCGCATGCCAGCGGTGGCGAATTTTCAACATGAGGTTCGGAGCAAGAGCAAGAAGGTTTTGGGGGAAGGTACGAGCTCTGCGCGACAAAATTCGCCAAAATCTTCGCAAGGTGAGCAATGCGGCATTTGGAAATGGTGACTCATTTGTGAGTATCTCGATTCTAACACCCTGTGCAGCAGCGAGGTCACGGGCGTGAAGAGGAGAGTCAGGGTCAAGGTCCCGAAGGTGAAGGTCCCGAAGGTGAAGGTCACAGTGACAGTCACCACACCACCCCAATCCCTGGTTCCCCGAATGGTTCCCCGAATGGGGGAACCACGTCACCAGGGAGCCCTGATCCCACCATGGATGCGATTCTCGGGAACCAGATCTTTGGTGTGCCGAGTGTTCTGGGGAGCGGGACGATGAAAACTTGCAGAGATGGCGGCAACGCACTGCAGCGCCAAACCGGCGACCATTCCCATCGCAGCGATGTCCCCAATGGGCCTCCGGCGTCCAATCTACCAGGGATCGGTTCTCAGTTCGATCCATTGGAATCCAGCCAGCCAACAATTCTGGAGTTGGATTCGGAAGATGCCGACCAAGGTGCTGTGGTCGAACAAGTTGTGGACCCAGCGGCACTTGCCAAAAGGAGGTTGGACGAGATGGAGAAGGAGCTGAGAGAACGGTCACTTAAGCCCCTCCCGGGCCCTTTCTCGGGGCCTGAGTTTTACATTCCACTCGACGTTCTCGATTCGCTCATCACTCGCAAAGCAGTTCGCGCTGTACTCCCATTCACCGCTCAGGATCTCTCCTTTGAAAAGCTTGACGAGCTCGCACAGGTCATCGCCGGGAAGAGAAAGAATGACCAGATCCAGGAATTCCGCAAGATCTTCGCTATCTTGATCCTAATCGGCAAAACCGACAGCATTGTGGATTTTGTTGAGGTAAACATCACAGACGACAGACTTCCGCTCATAAAAGTTGGCGATGATCGAATGTTCGACTTGGCTCTCGCAGACTTGGAGACCGAGGGCGAGGTGATCACATTATTCAAGAAGCCTGAGTGGGAAAGGGAGCATATCGAAGGTTTTGAAGCACATCAGTGGGAAACCCTAGCTCCATTCTTTTCCCGAGGGAAAGAGCCAGAGAGCTGTGTTCAGCGTTATGAACTTTCAGTGCATCGGCCTCTTCCGTTCAAAATCATCCCCGAAGTCCGCACAGAAAACAACGGCCACGGCATAAGGAAGCCAAGCGGCAGTACGTCAGGGAACTCGTCATCCTTGCTTGGCTCGATGATTGGGGGGTACAGCGAAGTCTTGAAAGTGACGATCCACTCAGCGCACCACAGCTTGCATTCATATAGGGTAAAGGGAAATCCCCGTCTCATTTTTCACCTTCTTGCTTAGGTACTGACGGGTTTTTGGTGTAGGGTAACGAAGACAATCCCACGCTTGCAATCAAACGCCTCATTACCCCTGACAGGGAAAGCTTCAAGAACGAAGTCAACATCCTCACAAGACTCAACAAGTGCAACGATCCTCACCTCGTCAAGCTCCTTCTCACCATGGAAATTAATGACTGCCCGGGAACATACAACAGCATCTATTTCCTGATATTCCCACTTGCAGATGGGAATTTGAGACAGTTCTGGCAAAGACACCTGCCCCAGGCTGGCGACAGCGACGGGAAGACGACCGCGTACGCTCCTTGGGTGGCGAAACAGTTATACGGGCTCACTTGGGCACTCTGCAAATTGCACTACCTCAATCGAAAGGAAGCTCACTGGCCCAAAGCGACGGAGGCAGATGACGAGAACAAACGCACCACCGGAGGCCCGTGGTATGGCATCCATGGCGACATCAAGCCCGAAAATCTGCTCTGGTATGCCGAGTGGGTGGGCCCTAGAGATAACAAGGAGTGTCCGGGCATCATCCCACCGCATGAGAGTGCTCCTTTGGGAGTACTCCAACTGGCCGACTTTGGGATCAGCACACTCCACCAAACAGCGACAAGATCAGATGTGGAACTGAGCAGGGCTACCAAAACGTACGCGCCGCCAGAAATTGAGTGGGGCAAGGGCCAATGCTCCCGCTCTTTCGATATCTGGAGCCTGGGATGTGTCTTCTTGGAGTTCCTCTGTTGGCTGGTCCAAGGGGGCTGTGGGGAAACCAACCCTGTCGACGACTTCCACCAGGCGCGCCGCATGAATGGAGAGAATCAGAGCTTGATTGGACTGGAGCGAGACACATTCTACCACTCAGTTGCCAATGAAAAGGGGGAGGGGATCACATATGAAGTCAACCCGGAAGTTATAAAGGCAAGAAGTAGCACATCCCGATGGATGGAAAGAATATGGGCCACTAACAGTTTCTCAGCTCGTCGACACGTTGAAAGCGTCGCCCAACTCATCAGCATTCGTCAACGATATGCTGGACATCATTATATCCGACATGCTAGTAGTTGTTCCGCCCAAAGGCCAAAAACAAGAGACCATCAGTGAAGAGAAGCCACAGGAGGACAAGAAGCGAATAGAGTGCATGGATTTGGCGGCCAAGCTCAGGCCAATGACCAAAAGGAAACCTGACGACGAGTACTTCACCAAGCCACACCCATCAAGGCCAAATACCGCTGCGATGCAATCACCGGCTGTCACAATCGATCAATCTCCAGCCGAGTTGGTCAGGAACATGAGAAGGTCCCTGAGCCGAACGTTTCCGCCCGCTAGAGGAGGAAGAGAGAGTCCCAGGCACCTGGAGATTGGACAGCCCCGCCCCTCGAGAACATATTCATAAGATACCCGTACCGTACTAATTGAACTGGAGACAAGATCTCGCGTGTGCTTTTTCGATGTATACTTAATAGCAAACAATACAAACAATACAGACCAAGTGAACGTCAGGGCCGAATCACTGCGGGTAGATGTTCAGGACACTGGACCTAGTAATGCTGGTAGACGCTAGGATCTTGACTTAGGGCTTCTAATTGCTCCTGCAACAAGTCTGTCAGCATGTTTTGCGCCCCTGTACCAGGATAGACACCGAGTCTCGAACCAACCCTTGTCAGTTTTTTGGCTGCGTAAAGAATATATCTGTCGTTTGAGATCTGCAAAGGCATCAGAGTGTTGCGCTGTGGTGGAGCAATCAACTGTGTGGGATGGAGACGCGTACCACGAGCCTGAAGTCTTGATCGCTCTTGTAGATAGCCCTCAGACGTGCCATCAGCACCTCTGTGTCAAGATAGGAGCATCTGAGGGGGAGAGCAGACTTCTTCTCCAGGTTCTGAGCCCGAGGCATCTGACCGGCATCGGCTGATAGAGAAAGGTTAGGGAGGCCTCAATTTGAGCCTGAACTGAACTTTTGAAACTGTTGGTGGTGGCGATACCGGGTCAAACAAGCGAGTTTGGATTTGCACAGGACGCTGTCGACCCCCTAATTATTCCGCAAGCCTCAGCGGCACGCTCTTTTTCACAGATTTTCACGGCCCTCTCCGTCTGGGCAATCCGCAGAGCCGCAATTTTTTTGAGAACTCACCGAGTGTTCCAATCATGATATTCCAAGCATGCGCATTGTGAAGTCCCGAGGGCTTGCATTGGCTGATGTTGTATGGTTACCCTAGTGGACGCCACACTGTAACACCGGCATAGAGGCTCTGACGTGATTGGGTGGTTGCATGCAAGCCGGGCCAAGAAAACTGCATTTTCAGGCAGCAAAGCATTATCGGGGAGGGGCTTGGCACTATAAAGGGGGGGTCCTTGACTATAATTCATGCACGTGGACGCGGAGGCATCCCACAACATCTCAGAGCCTTGTCGATGAACTCCGAACGCGAAAACGCGGTCAATATCAACTGTTGCCCGGCGAGGGACAACGCAAATCTTGTTGCCCTGACTCACACGCACCCTGTGACATTTTTTTGTCTCCAACAACAACTTGAACATCAGCAATGTCGGATCTTGCGTGGAAGACAACCGAATGGACCTGGGACAGCGATAGGAAGGGGCGAGTGAGACAGAACCAGCTCCTTCACTACGACGCCAGTCGCCATGCATATGCAGTGCGAATACTTCGGCAGAAGGGGGATGTCACACCCGAGTTCAGCAAGGACGCCCACTCCTGTCCGATCAAAGCCGAGAAGAACTGGAGTGACTGGCTGGGCACGGTAGGAGAACCTCCCATTTTGAGACCACCGTTGGAAATATTGCTGACGCTTGACAGGTCCCACAACAAGGGTCAACAACGGCTGAAGCAGCGCTTTGTTTGGTGTAAGTGACTTTTACAGTACTGCAACAATAAACATCGAATTCATCGACAGCTGGCTGACCTGACCTCGCAAGTCTCTGCCCGCGTCACCCAGACACACCACATGAACTGGGTCCTGTCCGGAACCCACTAAACTTGCAATATCTCCCCTTCCCCAACGAATCCACCTTCAAGTCCATCGTCGAGAAATTCAGCATCCACCAAACAACTAGAACCATCATCAACCGCGGATGGCCCACCATTCTCCGCACCGAAGACCACTCCGGTCCAAGCCTCAAAATCAGTCAGTCACCCCTCCTCCCCCTCCCCCTCCTCCCCCTTCTCCCCAAACCCCCTAATAAAACCCCAGATTACAACCTCCGCACAACCAACACCCTCCAAAACGACACCGCCCTCTCCCTAACCCACATCCCCGCCGACAAACTCACCTACGCCATCGCCTTCGGCTACACCGAGTCCCAAATCGAAAAGATCTTCCACCGCCTCGCCGACGCCGAGCACGCCCTCCTCGAACCCTTCACCCTCATCAACGCCTTCATCCAGCTCGAGAAAATCCAACGCTTCGAGCAAGTCGAGCGCTTCGCAGACGACATGGCTGACTTAATCGAAAACTTCCGGATCGACGTCCAGGCTGCCGAAGCAAGATTGTCACGCCGCGTGCACGAGGATGATCCGCAGAATCTAGTGGGTGTTGCGGCGGAGATGAGGCTGCTGAGAAATGCGCTGGTGAGTTGGGGAAGGGAGATGGGGAGGTTTGGGGCGAGTTTGGGAGAGGGGGGGAAGGCGAGGGGGGATTTTGCGAGAGAGGTGGACGGGGATAAGAGGTTTCCGTTGTTGGATGCGGGGGAGTATTTGGAGAGGACGGTGGATGAGTATGCGGCGGTGGTGAGGAAGTGTGAGGGGATGTTGGAGCAGGTTTCTATGACTTTTCAGATGGTGAGTTTTTGAATCGTGGTCTGAAGAAGAAGAGAGGGGCGATGCTTACTGACTGGGTGATGTGATAGGAGACGTCGAGTATTGCGCGGCAGGAGGTCAACAAGATGAAGGCGTTGGCGATTTTGACTATGGTGTTTTTGCCGGCGACGTTTGTGGCGGTGAGTTTACATGTTGGAGAAGCTTCGAATGTTGGGAGCGGCGATGCTGACAGATTCTTCAGACTTTCATGTCGATGGGGCTTTTTGAGTGGCACCCTAAGGAGGACGAGGGCGTCATGTCGCCGTACTGGTGGATTTACTTTGCTGTTGCCGGTGGTCTCACTTTGGCTGTCTTTCTTGTGTACTTCTTCTGGTCGCGTCTCACGGATGCTTGGCACCTCAGGGGGGAGAAGTCGGAGCATGATATGGCTTGAGTGCAATGCAGCGTGCCATGAATACCTCGGAAGCTGGTGGGAGTTTTTGTTGTGTTTATCTTCCCATGTCCGGCAGCAAGTGCAGGTGATGTGAGAAGTGATCGAGTGAAGCACCGCGTGCTGCGGCCGGTGACACTCCCGTTTTTGGAAGAATGACCTCGGCCCTTTGAGCGTTGCTCGATATTTGATGGGGAGGTTCTGGGTAGTGAGTTGATTGGAGAGGTGGGGCAAAATTCGCGTCTGAGGTGGGCGCTTTTCTCTTTGGGCACATGTTGGGCAGGAGCGCTGTTCCTCAAATGCTCCCAACGAAATTCCACGCCTTCGCGAAACAACCCCAACACTTTTGTGAAGAGACCCCGAACGCCGCTGTCAACTTGATTTCAATACAACACAGTCAGTCCCACCTCCTAGAGCCACTGAATCCGTCAAAAGCGCCTGGGTTGGTGGCGGCATTCTCATTTGTTCCTTCTGAGTCAGTCATTATAGTCCGATTCAACATGAAGTTTCTTCAGCTTCGCCGTCGTGAGCGCAATGTGGAAGACGCCTTAATGGCTTCACCAACCTCTTGGTCTCTAGCAAAAGAATCTATTGAAGAACGTGCGGACCCCGAATCGGAATGCAGCTGGCCCGAGCGATCTGCATCTGCCCCAGTCTCAATTCTGACATGCCAGAGCTGGTAAGCCTCTTTCCTCCCAGGCTGAAGATACCTAGAATTACTGCCTGAGCTTCGGTAAATCACAACTTGGACGCTGACACTCGTTCCAGCCACACTTTGATGGAGGACCGGGACGCCGCCGTGTTTCCAAATCACGGCCTGATCGCAACCTCTGCACTAGCAAGGCAATCCGGCGAGTACGATGAAGAGCGCTCCTTTGATAGAGGATGTTCTTTTAACCCGACTTCACCACACCTTACTTACCGCTACAGAATCTAAGCCGTCCGCATCCGTCCACATGTCCAAATGATGCGCCCAATATACATACTCGGTCTTCTGGTCGTGGGTATCAGAGAATCGCTGGATCATCTCGCCGCGATCGAGATCAAGCAGCACCATCGTCCCGGACTGGTACCGAACGAGGGTTCTTTTTTGAGCTGTCCCGCTGGCAACCCCGGCAATCGGTCGTGCGGGAAATGCAAGCTTACGCACCGGCTCCTGCGAGTTTAGGTCATGGGACATAGACGGTTGTGCGACTATCGTCGGAGATGACCTCCTGGTGTTAATTGGACTAGGGGTATGGTATGTATCATAGATGTTCGGTCCTAGAGATAACTTGTAGGAGCGCTTTGCCGAGCACGCACACAAAATGGCTGTGTTAAGTGATGCTGTGTTATTGAATCTACCTACTTAACTAGTTCCAACCGGGAGGGGGTTAAGCATTCGGGAGGGAAACAGTGGTGGGAACTTCAAGGCCAGAACAGGAAACCTCGGTGCTCAAAGTGTCTCAATGGCCCGCAACAGCGTGTTTAACGCAATGGCCAGTCACAGTATCTGCGTCTCCTTCGCCTCTTAGCACATTCGAGACATCGCTCAGAAACCCCAATGGGATATTATAACAGGCCGCTTCTGTCGGGTCTGCGGCCTCCTCCACATCGCCACCACCCGCTTTCAGCTCGCCGCGACGCTCCCACTCTCGCGCAGCTACTTCAGCACGCTCCACCACGCTAGTCGGGATGCCGCACATGGCGGCGCAGTGCATGCCAAAAGAGCTCTCGGCAACGCCGTCTTCCAGCTTGTAGAGAAACGTGACGTGCCGCAGCACGTCGTCCACCAGGACCTGCATCCGTCGCGGGCGGACCTCGGGGTGTCTAGCAAACTCGGCCGTGGCTAGGGAGCGATAGTGAGTTGCAAAGAAGCCGATGCAGCCGATGCTGCTGGCAATGTGGTGCAAGACGGCCTCGGCAACAGCGATCCCGTCGTAGGAAGAGGTGCCGCGGCCGAGCTCGTCGAGGATGACGAGCGTGCGGGGCGTGGCTTCGGCGAGGATTCGCTTGGTCTCGGAGAGTTCGATGAAAAAGGTGGACTGCCCGGCAAAGACGTTATCGTTGGCGCTCAGGCGGGACATGATTCGGTCGACGGGTGTGAGCCGGGCGGACGCAGCCGGGACGTAACACCCGAGCTGGGCCATGATGACGGCGGTGCACGTCATTCTTAGAATTGTTGACTTGCCTGCTGCATTCGCTCCGGTAAGCAGATTGATGTTGGCCTCGTCGCCACCGAGCTTGATGTCGTTAGGGATGAAGTCGTCCACATCCACGCAGGGATAGCGCAGCTCCTTGAATTCCACCACACTCCGCTCGTCTGGGTCTGGGACAAAGACTGGCCGGCAGCGCGGCTCGGCCAGCGAAGATGAAAGGCTGGCCAGGCTTGCGAGGCAGTCCAGCTGGGCAACGACGTGGATGCTTTGCAGCCAGGCCTCCAAGTCGGCCCGGAAACGCTGGTAAAAGCGGAACGTCAGGCCGTGAGTCGCCCGCGAGTGGATTTCCTCGGCCTCCTGGAGCGCCCGGATAAGGGCGTCTAGCTCCTTGAAGTAATAGCGTTTCACGCTTGCAGTGGCCGATATTTGTCGCCAGTCCTTGGGGACAACCTTGACGGTCTTGGGCACCTCGAGCTGGTAGGGTTCCTTGTTGATGTCGGCGAATTTGATGTTCCGGTTCTTCAGCTCCAGCTTTTGCCTCATCAACAGGGCCTGGAGCTCCATTTTGATATCGTTGATGGCATCCACCCTGCTGTCAAAGTCGTCGTCAACCCCTCTGCTTGGCCAAAACAGCCCTTCTTCCGTGGCCTTATCGCGGTCGAAGGCGCCCTTCCAGAAGCCAAGCGGCTCGCTCAGGTCCGGCACAGATGTCAGAAGCCGGCCGATCAGGCCGTCGTTGCTGTTGCTGTCTTCGCCGTCGTTGGATCCACCGTGTAGAATATGCTTCATACTCGCCATGGTGTGCTGAATCTGCTCAAATCCCTCCAGGACGCGCATAAAGTCGTTCGGCTTACAGCTGCCCGCGTGGATCCGGGAGACGAGCCGCTCCAGGTCGGGAAGCTTGGCCATGCCGGATAGGAACAGCTCTCGCAGGTCGCGGCAAGAGTCGGTAGGGATACCAAGCAGCAGGTCCACGGCATCCAAGCGCTCATTGATGCGGTGAGCGTCGCGGAGCGGGTGGCGGACCCATTAGCGAAACAGACGCTTGCAGGATGGCGTAATACAACGGTTCATCAGCTGGAAGATGGTCCCTTCGCTACCCCCGTCCACGCTGTTCGCAAAGACCTCGAGTTTGATGAGCGTCTGGCCGTCGAGTACGAGAGTACTGCTGCCGCTACGTTACATGGGGCTGTAGGGCTGAAAGGTGCCCCGGGAGAGGAGACTGCGCTCCAGCTTAAGGGTCCGCAAGTAGTGAACTAGAGCGCCGAAGGCAGACATGAGCAGGTCGTTGCCGCGGACCGCGGACAAGGCTTCCGGCCAGGCCGTGCTGCTAAAATATCCGCCGGCTTCCAACTCCCACCGCGTCGTGTCGCCGTCCCAAAAGCCGTCCGGGCCGGGCTTGAGGTGGTTCCGGATGGTCATGGGTGTCGCGTGGTTCCTGTAACGGGTTGGTAATAAGTGGGAACTAGCAAGATGACTAACGGTTAGTCAACTTGCACATACCTTTTGGTGTAGCGGGCAGTTGTAGCAGTTCCCTGCATTAGCGTATGTAACGCCAGCCCCGTCACAGTTCCTGAGGATGCGCAGCGCCTTGGTCGACATGCCCGACGAGGACAACTTTGATGTCCTTTCCAAGATCAGCTCCCGCAGCGACGACTGGACCGCAAAAGTTTGAACTTGGTCAGATCCGCGTCGTCTGGGAACTGGGCAAGGTAGAATTAGGCCATAGCCGTGTCCACAAAAGCGATGCCGAAAGCCGACTGACCATTAAGACTTAGATAGATAAACGTCGTTACGTATAAGAGTCCTCTACTAGGAGTTTAAATAAGCGGAGGAAAATAAGACAGAGGTTGTTATTCTGCTCTTAAAGTAGATTATGTTTTACGCAAAAGCTTAGCTAGATAACCATGGGCACCGTGCTTAGTTCTGACTCACCGCTTTTAGAAAACTGCCTGTCCATGCTAACAAAAAGATATCGTAGCAGCTGGTTACATAAGATATAATATATATACTTATATATCTGTTGGCATACCCAATGCCGCTATACAAATTTGTTACGTGATAAAGGCGTTGTATGAAGCTGTCATGCGATAGTGTTATTATTATTACTACTGTAACAAAGAAAATTATCTACAGAGCTGAGCCTATTCGGCATAACGTACATTATAAGCAAGCGACGAATATAAGCGAGCGACGAAATTTCCACGCGACGCGACCCCTCTACCTTCACACCTCAATTCCACTATAACAAGCCATGGCTAACCCCTTAAAAGAGGCTAAGATTCTTTTAGCCCTTAAGGTTATTCAGAAAAGCAAAGAACCTAATGTTCCGCATGCGGCTGGTCTGCCCCGCATATGGCGCCACTCGCGCAGCAATCTTTAAAATGGCCAGAATGCGGCCCCTCAACACGTAAAAGGTTGAGCTCCGGGACAAGCGACGGAGAGGTTACGGTAGCAAACATACGCCATCCTCTTGCATACCAGGGGCCTAGGGGAGGCGCTGTACATGATGCCCGTCATGGGGTCGGCTGCGCGCGTGTTCCAGGTGCCGAAGATGACGGTAGTAGGTGTTCTTTCTTTTTCTCCTTTATGCCCAGCATGAAACATAGATCCTGATCGGTCGAATTTCTAGATACCTACAGCAGATTCTGTCATTCGCGCTACCGTTTTCCCCTTCTCGGCGAGCACTACGTCAACAAAGCTCCGATTCTGGAGGTCCCGCAAGTCTGGTCTTTAGAAGCGCTCCTTGGAATATTTCACGCTGTACTCCATCGTCTTTTGAACTCTCAGCCCGTCCGCCATCGCTCCCGCCGGTAGCGCTGGCTTCTTGGTCCCCTGCATAACCAACATGTCCTCCTCGCTACCGGTCTGAGAGCTCGGCCGACGAACAGTCGCTCGATGCGCGCCCTGAGATGACTTGACGCCGTCGAGCTCGACCCAGTCGGCCTTGTTCTGACTCCTCGCTAAGTCCAGCGTGGCGCGAGACTTGTCGGTGGTGCTGTTGTGGCCGCCGGTACCTGTCGCGTGGGAACCCGGCGTGCTGCCGTTCGTGCCGTACCGGCCGGAGCTCTTACTCTTGCTGCGGAGCCCGGGTATGAACTTGACGACCAAGGTGCGCAGGATTGGCAGGCAGGAGCAGATGACGGCGACGTTAGGCTCAATAATGGTCCACATGACGTTGTCGATGTTGTACGTGTTGTCGGGGCTCGTGGCGAAGAGGTCAAGCGTCGTGACGCGTAGGCACGAGGTGACGACGACGAAGATGCCCACGGTGAAGACGCCGACGAGCGCTGCCTTTTGCATCCGGGGCACTTCGAGCTTCCAGACGAGCGGCATTGGCAGCAGCAAGATGATGATGTCGGTAGCGATCGAGAAACCCGCGTTGGCAAACCAGAACTTGGCCGTGTCAATACAATTGCCAGGCGTGTCCTTGTCGAAGGCGCGGATGACGGGGCGGCACTGGAAGATGGTAGCCGCAATGGAGGCTGTGCAGTACAAGGCCACCACTGTCAGGAGCCCCCAGCACGAGAGCCGGAACCAGCGGACCACGTGGAACAGACGCAGATACAAAAGCAAGATGCAACATTTGACGAGGTTGATGGCGGCCTTGTACGACACTTGAGCCATAAAGAAGTACTGGCGCTGGTTAGCCGTTACATGGCCTGTCAACAGATGTTCCGTTCTGCGTACGTACCTTGTTGGTTTCGAACCTATTCAGCTTGCTTATTGTGGCCCAGTGACGACCCATACCGTATTGACAAGCTGGAGACAAACATCGGGGGGTCAGCAAACATGTTTCAAGGGATCCACGATACACTGTGCCGGACAAAACGAAAATATTGCTTACACGCTACGAGGAAGCCACTCGTCAACAACGTGAATATCTATCACTGCCGTCAGCAACCAAAACCCCTGGTTTATGATGGCCTTAACAGACAAGGGCCACTCACAAGAGCTGCAATGGCAGTCCAGTCGTCGGCACCTAGCTTGCCTCCCTTCCTCAAGCGTGCCCATATCCGCAAGCCCATAAGCGGGGGACAGATGATCACGAAAACGATCGACGGGATGTACACAAGATACGCATTGTTGTCGTTTGGATTGAACGTGGGCGCTGGGACGGTGGCGTTTTGCGACATGGCGGGCTTTTCTCGAAATGACTCGCAACGACGGCCTAAGGTGTCTCAAGACGGGCTTGCCCTACGCCCCGACATGGAAACAGACACAGTTAAGAAGGAGAGAGACGAACCAACAGCAGGGTGTTTAGGGAGGTTGCTCTGCGGTTGTTCGCCCTGGCTCCTGCGAGAAGCATGTTAAGCGAACAATGTTCCATACCAGAGGTATGCTTGTCCATGTTCCTACCCCTTAATAAACCTCGAGCAAGTTCTGGAGCCTTATCGGCGTGACCCAAAAACGAGGGTGACTCGGTAAGAACCTCGAAGATCCAGCGGCAGAGAACGGGGGTTCCAACCAGGGATTGGGGAGAATCGAAGAGGCGTCCCGGTCGTTGGACGAAGGCTCCGGCTAATGAGAACAGCCGTCCCTCTTCTCCGTGCGAAAATGCGATGTCGAAGACTTCACAATTACTGTCAGGGTCCCGCTAGAACAGCGAGGACTGGCTACTCACATTGCAGGCCATAGCTGTATCATGAAAGGTCTCAGCTGCATTGGGACAGACCGTTGGAAAATCCAGGGTGTCCATTTCAGCATGGGACATCGCCAATCGCATCGAGGACCATGGGCAGCTTCGAGAGTAACAAGCCATATTTCGCACTGGCCAAGGGGATCCCTTGTTTGGGCGAAGCCTCCCTGCAATCATGAGACCACAGCGTCGAAAAGAGCTTGGAATGGCTTGGAACCACGCCTTTACACGACGCGCAGCCAAGAATTCGTCCCGGGAACGTCAAATACCGCTACCTGCCTGTTTTGGGTCTTGGAACCGCTGCGTCCCGTGTTCTTCGCTATTGAACGGTCAATTGTCTTCACACCGGCCTCCCAGCCTACTAGCATCTCCGGGCTACAGATGTTTCAGGGGTTTTGGGACTGCGATGCACAACTTTATTTGGACCTGTTGGTATGCGGCGCGACCCCTGGACATCGAATGAGAACAAGCAACAAAGTAGCACCCCGTGCCGCGCCGCCTTCTCTCCCTCCCTGGACCCTGAAGTGCGTCTCGTCCAACCGGATTGACCCCCGGAAAAGCCGGCCGGTGCAAGTCAACGTTGATGCATACCAGGGTACCTGGAAACCAGCAACCCCGCACCGGCAAGGCCCTTGCTTGCTGATGCCTTCCAAGTTGTATTCTAAAAAAAAATCGATCTCCGGGGAACACAACCTTATCTGTGCGGATTCGGTGCTGATTATGGGAGTCTTCTCCGCAGCCGTTTTCCGAGCCACAAGACAAGGTAGATGTCACACCCAGTTCCCAGTCGAAGGAATTACCCGAAACGCCGAGCCAGCCCATTCCGCCGTCTTGCGTCTTCATCGAGACGTCCTTCTTCGCGTTCCTTCTGCATTGTTCATTCTTTGGTACAAATCCTTCGGTACCTTATATCGGTACTTGCTGCTGTCCATTGTTTTCTGCTGTCTATCGCAGTCCCTCCAGGCGGCAACCACCTGCAACCTCCTCACGTCGCTACCTTACCTGAACATGTCGGCGTTAGAGAAGGAGAAACTCGCCGATGATGGTGCGGACGCAGAAACTGGCCTCTCGCCCCCGATTCCAAAGTCGCCTGGCTCAGTTACGTCTGATTCCAATGGGTCAATTGATCCGGTGGCTGAGCGCAAGCTCCTCTGGAAGATCGACCTGATGCTCTGGCCCGTCTTTTTTGTTATCTATGTCATGGCCTTTCTGGATCGCATCAACATCAGTCATGCTGCCATTCAGGGCATGACGGCCGAGCTGGGCCTCGATCAGGGTAACCGCTTCAATGTCGCCCTCTTTGTATGTCGCTCTTACTCTCCTTCTCAATGCCAGAGCTGGCTAGGCTAATATCAGATGGACATAGGCCTACTACTCATCGTACATCCTTCTCGAGATCCCCTCGAATATGGTGCTCGGCACCGGCAAAATCCGGCCGTCGCTCTACCTCTCAACGCTCATGTTCATCTGGGGCATCGTGAACATGTGCATGGGGTTCGTGCACTCGTACGAGGCGCTTGTAGGGTTGCGCGTGCTCCTTGGCGCCTTTGAGGCCGGTGTCCTGCCGGGCATCGTCTATATCTCGTCGAAGTACTACAAGCGCCATGAGTACCAGAAGCGCATCTCTTTCTTCTTCTGCAGCACCGTCGTCGCGGGCGCCTTTGGCGGTTTACTCGCGTACGCCATCGCCGGCCTCAGCACGCCCAGCATGGCCGCCTGGCGGTGGATCTTCATCATCCAGGGCGCCATCACGTCGTTCCTCGGCCTCGGTGCCTCCTTCGTCATTGCCGACTGGCCCGAACAGACGCGCTACCTCAACGCTGAGGAGAAGGAGCTCCTGCGCCGGCGCTTGGCCGCCGACGTCGGCGATTTATGCCGCATGGACACGCTCAACCCGTTCTCTCTCAAGCGCATCGTCCGCGACTACAAGATCTGGCTGGCCTCGTTCATCTACATGGGCGTCTCGGTCGCCGGCCTGTCAGGCACCTTCTTCCTCCCAACCATCCTGCTCGAGTTCGAGTGGAAGGCCCAAGAAGCCCAAGTCCGCACCATCCCCGTCTACGTCTTTTCCGCCGCCATGATGATCCTCGGCGCTTGGGCATCCGACCGGCTCCGGCACCGCTCCAGCTTCATCTTGGGCGGCGCGTCTCTCGCCACAGTCGGGTACGCCATGCTGCTCAACCAAGTAGGCAGGTCGCGCGACTACAAGTTTGCGGCCGTCTTTCTCGTCTTCGGTGGCGCATTCATGATCACGCCGATGTGTCTCGCCTGGCTGCAAAACAATGTGTCAGGCCATTGGAAGCGCTCGTTCGCGGCATCGACGCAGGTCACGATTGGCAATTTCGCGGGTATCATTGGCGCGTTTATTTTCATCAAGTCTGAGGCGCCTACGTACAAGACGGGCTATGGCGTCGCGCTCGGCATGATGTGGTTTGGCGCACTCTGTGCTGCGACCATGGCTGGGCTTATGTGGCGGGAGAACAGGAAGAGGGACCGGGGCGAGCGGGAAGAGAGGCTTGCGCTTCCTGATGAGGATAGGAAGAATATGGGTGATTGGCACCCGAGCTTCAGGTTCACCCTATGAAACGGTAAATAGTGGCATTTGTTGGTTAGCAAGCCTATTTGCTTGAACCAGTCTTCACAGCATAGAATATTGTAATCTGGCCCAAGAATTCTGAGCTTCTTCCAGATGCCCAGGGTCCTGGCCAGACAATGAGGGGAAGAGACGACTGCCAAAAATTCTTAAAGCGTGCAGGTCGTACAGACGTCGTACCGCCTTCCTTCTCGCAACTTGTTGCAGCAATCATTCTGCTGCCAAGCATGGAAGCCGCCTCGGGGATTACGCGGAGTTAGTCCGTGGTTACATTGCACCACTAAATAATCAAGCTGATGAGGGCCAACAACATGCTTGCTGCTCCGTTGGGTCGCCGCTCGGGCAATTAGCTGTCAAAAGACCGGGGTAGTATGCTGGCTGCAGGATGGAAACTTCCCTTTGGGCAGTGGGACTGCACTTCGGCGGCAGAATCCTTCCCGTGCCGCCAAGTGGTGTAAATATGCCACACATACGAAGTCTCGGGTCCCCTCAGCCACCGCGGAAGCTGCCGTTTTATTCCTGTTATGACCATGGGGTTTCGAACAGATCATGGCATATCCCTAAGGGGAAAAAAACCATCGCTACCGATAGAAATGCCCGGCCTACTGGGAAATAACGTCCTTGAGGTCCGTTTTCCCGGATCGATCGAGCTAACATTTGATGGCTTGCCTCACAGATGAGGAACTTATCGTCAAGTTTGACCCCTCAAAGCTCCAGAAACGCAGAATTATTTTCCATGAGCCCGAGAAAGTTCCTTACGTTGAGTTGCCGAGAGCTCGGTTTTCGCTTTTCTTATAGTCCCCAGCTCCCACAGTATCAACTCCAGCGGTGTGTCGTGCCTTCAAACACTCCAGGTCCGGCTGGCCGCCCCGAGCCACTGCCGTTTTGGTGGAGATCCCAAGGGGGCCGAAAGCTTTACAGCAAGCTGGTCTACGGAGCGGCAAGTGTGTCCAGTGGAGAGGCGAGGGTCTTTTTATTCTGTGGGGTATATGGTACCCAAGGAGGATATCATGCGGCTTGCCTTCGCGAACCCTACAGGTTGGCGGTCAGACAAGGCGTTTCCATTTTGCGAGGTATACCACTATCAACATTGGGACAAGCAGCTGTTCAGCGATACCGCCCTTGACAGCTATCACTGGATTGCCAAACTGGCCGCGACCGTCACCAAACGCGACGAAATTGTCAAAGCAGTAGCCCTCAGTACGCCCAAATCATCAGTTGCTACTTGTCACCAAACTCTCAAATTGGGCAGGGAGGGCGAAAAGTTCATGTTGTTGCTGACATCTCAACTCGAGAGTTCCTTCGGCGGTTCATGTTCCAGATTGATGTCACGATCAACCCGATACAATCCTGAGTCGGCTATTCGCAAGCTGCCCCCGAGCTTCACGCTGGGCGGCCCTGGCCTTGCAAAAATGGGCGGGTTTCGAGCAACACCAACGGACAGAATGCCGCCCAGGGGTCGAGAGTCCCTCTCGGAATGCCCGAAGTAGACGTGTCATGGATTATGGACACTAGTAGCGTGGCGGAGCTAGTGGCGCTACAATTTCAGCACTATCTTGGTTAAGGTTCACCCGACGCTTCACAGGTTACGCCTCCTCGAAATGCATCGCAGCCAAGACAATACGAATCTACGGATGCAATATCTCGCCTCAACTTGACGAGTGGAACGCTACCAACGTCAAAGTACTCTGAGTTAATCACCATGTATGGAGCCCTGCAACGAACATCAAGCTGTGAACGTGCCGCACGACCTCCGGCCCCCAGCAGGGTCATTTTTCTACCGGGCTCCCGAGAGCTATGGCTTTGAATACTTTCCATCCCCCCCCCAACTACCACCCTGACACCTGCTGAACGCCGGTTCGACTGGTCGCCCCAGATTCATGAGCAATTTATGGGCCAGAATTACAACGCCAGCGAACTGACGAAGCTTGCTGACTCAAATTTGCAGATCGAGGCCATTCAGGACCCCTGAGCCATTGTGACCGGGGGAAATGGAGGCCTTATAAAGGTGAGCTTCTTTGGAAGTTGTTTTTACCACAATCAGTATCACTTCTATCACGCCGGAGTCTACTTTTCTGTGCATCTATCTTGTTTTTGGGGCTACACCGTACTAGCCATGGCTCCCACACGCTCATCTGTTTGGGCCTTCGCATTGCTCTTCCTTTCTGGCACTAATGCACTGCCTAACAACGGGCACCCCACAAGCTACGAGCCGGTCACGGGTCCCGGCCCCGCTCTCGGCCCCGGTCCTGCTCATGCCCCTGGGCCCGTTGTGCCCCACCCCCCGACCGAGCAACACCCGAGCAAGCATCACCCAGGCAACCACCCCCCAGAGCACCCCCCTCTCCCCCCAGCCACGCTCCCCATCCCCTACCTAGGCTGCTTC